>Ga0208960_1000386_pt1 | contig 24970 bp, 21 predicted proteins | sample GreLakmeON33MSRF_FD_187703 | JGI IMG/M metagenome (GOLD analysis project Ga0208960, IMG submission 187703) | Freshwater lentic microbial communities from great Laurentian Lakes, MI, USA - Great Lakes metaG ON33MSRF (SPAdes) | ecosystem: Environmental > Aquatic > Freshwater > Lake | place: Great...
TAGCATTTCGCTCTGAGGGTTATAATCCATACTTAATTTCAGGGACGCAAATGGAGGAAAGTTTGCGTAGAGAAGTTTTAGTACCATTAGGAAGTAATACTCCAACAATGCTATTTTTTTATGGAGCTGGTTGTGGAACAGATGCTAATAAGTATGCTGTAAAAAAATCGCTTGCGACAATTTTTCCTTCTACATCAATTGAAATTAATACGGATTTATTGGCTGCGGCGCGATCGCTTTGTGGTCCTGAAAAAGGCATTGCTGCAATTTTAGGTACAGGTTCTAACTCTTGCCATTTTGATGGAAATTCTATTGTTGCAAACAATCCTTCACTTGGATATATATTGGGCGATGAGGGGAGTGGTGCTGCTCTTGGAAAAGAATTGATTCGCATGTTTCTTTATGATACACTGGAAATTAGATTGAAAGAAAAATTTGTGAATCGTTTTAATCTTACAAAAGAAATAATTTTAGAAAAAGTGTATCGTGAACCACTACCTAATAGATACCTCGCTTCATTCAGTATTTTCATCTATCAAAATATAGAACACTCACAATGCGTTGATTTAGTAGTGGAGAATTTCCGATCATTTTTTAAAAATCATATTTTACGTTATTCAAACGCTGTCGATTTACCACTTCATGTAACTGGTTCTGTTGGCTTTTATTTTAGTAATCTGCTGCGTAGAGTGGCCGAAGAACAGGGAATAAGACTTGTGAGGGTTACTGAAACTCCAATTGCTGGTCTATTGAATTATCACATTGGTGAGCATTAATGCTTTAATTCCTGTGTTGTTTCCCCGTTGAGCTGAAAGTAATTTGCATTTAAATTTTTGATAGGAAAGCAGTACGTATTGGTAATATAAAAGTTATTCTTTTTGCAAAAACTTTCTTCGGTACTAATAGAAATACACTTGTTGTATTTAAATTTTGAATAAATCAATGTTTCTGTTCCTAATGCCCAAGGCACTAGAATTTTTTCTTTGCTTGTTTCTGTTTCTAATTTAGTAAGGAAATAAATAGCTTCTCCCTGATTTATTCCATGTTGGACAATTTGGTCAATATAAGCCACTCTTTTTTTGTAATACAAACATCCTACATTGATATAATGAATTCCATTAACAAGGAAGAACAATACTAAAAGCATCGGAACTAGTTTGTGCATTTTAGTTTTCTTAGAAACTAATTCAGCAAATACCAAACTGATCATAAAGAATGCTGGTAGAAAAATACGTTCGAGCATAATGCTTGAATCGCCTTTGTTGAATGTTATACAAGCGATAATTAGATATCCAATTACTGAAATTAATAAGGCAAAAAGTTTTAGCCATTCCTTTCGGATAAATAGCCAAACGAGTGTAATTAATCCTGCTAATTCAGGAAGCCAGTAAAAGTGAGTGAAATGAATTTTAATAAAATTTAAGGATGCACTTTCAAAAAAAGATGTTGTTCCTATGGAGTTTTTTAATAACTCAAATTGAGCACTATCGTATTGATCCAATGGACTCAAGAAACGTATGAGCGTGAATAATACGGGCAAGGATAAAATTATCCAGAGCAATGATTGTTTTATTGATCGAGCTTCGATAAAATAGTAGATACATACAAAGCCAATTGTAAAAGCCCCAATAGGATGAGTTAGCAGAACTAAGCAGGCAGTAAAACAGGCCCAAACTATTTTCGAATATATTTTTCCAGCAAAATCAAAATTTAAAATTGAAAAAAGGAGAGTGGTATAAATTAGGCATTGGTGGGTTTCGGTAACAGTATGTAAAAAACTCTCCCTTACACCCATTGTTAACGAAAAGAGTAAGAGCAATCCTGCAGCAGAATTAGCAAAGCGATAAGTACAAATTCTCCAAACTATATAATAAAGTAAAATATAACTGATGGAGAATACATAAACCAATATTGGAAATGGCAGTTGAAGTTGGATTGCAATAAAAAGGGGTAGTTCAGAGAAAAAAACTCCGATTCTTCCACTTGGGAAAAAGAAAGATTCGCTATTTACTCTTTGAAAAAATTGCCATGCTGAATCAACATAAGTTACTCTTTCAACTGCATAAACGATACTGTATATCAACAATACAATAAAAAATAAATTACCTACAATCTTTTGGAAGGTGGGAAATTGAAAGTTATTTATTGAAGCAGTAAATTTCATTCAAATAAAAATTCTAAGGAGATAAGCAAACTTTTTTCAGGAGCAAATGATCTTCATTTATCGGGCAATAATAAGTTTCCCAGATGCAATTTTAATTGAGTTGTTGTAAATTGTATAAAAATAGACTCCTGTATTTAAATTGGAAACTTCAATTTTGCATGATGCGTTTCGTTCTGTATCAAACTTCCAGTTAGCATTTGAAATGATTTTTACCGTTCTGGATGAAACATCAACCAACTCCAAGTTCAATTCACCATTTATAGGAGAATGGGAGTCCAATAAAACAGTTGCCTCATTTTCAACTGGATTAGGATAAATGTGAGTAGTAGCTATTTCTGAAACGTCAGGATTTTCCCTTATTGCTAGAATATTTGTAGCGATGCCACTTGTGTCGACTTTTACTAAATATACATTTGGAATGTTGCTGTTATAACCTTCTGTAAAACCACAAGCAATGTATCCTCCGTCAATTGTAAAATCAACACCGTATCCCATTTCTAAATCACTTGTTCCATAGGTAAAACCCTGCCAACCAAAGCGGTCATCGAATAAAAATAATTCGCCACCACCATTTCCATTGTTGTATGTTGTTCCAAGCACAACTATCCGCTGATTAGATGGAACGAATCGAACGGAAGTAAACCAATCGTCTAACACACCACCAAAGGTTTCAACAAATTGGATATTACCATTCATGAAAAATCCAGTGATATAGGCATTTTCATCGGTAGCATTTTTATATTGACCTGCAACAATTATCCTGTTATAAATGGAATCCTCATCAATGCTCCAACACTTATCTTCTACGGTTGACATACCTATTGTTCTTGTCCATAACGTATCACCAAATTCATTCAATCGCAATATCCAACTTTCACCTGTTGTATCAGCCAAACTATAGGAATAGCCCACAACGGCAAGTGAAGAATCCTTTGTTTGAATTATACCTCTGGCCTCATCTTCTTTGTTACCACCGTAAGTTCGTGTCCAAAGCGTATCACCATTTCCATTTATTTTTACCAAGTAATAATCTTCGTTACCAAAATCGCCACCATATGTGCCACCTGCCAAAATAAATCCACCATCGTAAGTTGCAGCAACATCATAGAAAAAATCCCATGCTGGAGTTCCAATGTATTTTGACCAAAGAGAATCTCCATTTTTGTCAACTCTCATTACCCAACCGTCATATCCTCCATTTCCGGATGAATTAGAAAATCCTGCAATGATAAAACCAGAATCTGGTAATATTTTAATTGATCTAAATATATCGATGTTAGTACCTGAATAATATTTTGACCACATCACTAGTCCAAGACTATCAACCCGAACTAGGTAACCATCACTTATTCCAGTGGTACTTGTGCTTCCTGCAACAACATATCCTTGACCAAGACAGGAACGTACTCCAAAACCATATTCTATACCGTTACCACCATAGATATTTTCCCATGCAGCAGCAGTTTGTCCAAAAACAGATGAAGTAATAAGAAATGAAATAATCAAAAAAATATTTTTCATTTTCTGTTTTTAAAATGCATACGAAAGATTTACAAACAATCCTTGTCCACGAGTTTTACTTGGCACTAAGTAACCGATTACATTGTTAGTTCCTGCAAGCATTGAAAATCTAGCACAAGGTTCCCAAACTATTTTAAGAGGAAATTGTAGTCTGGAATAACCACCCCAAGCTGCTCCCGTTGTTAAACTAAAATGACAATTTTTTGTGTGCCAACCAGCAAACATTGAAATTTGTGGTAAGGCATCGCAGTAGCTCCAAGCACGTGCATCAATTCCTCCCCAGAACTGACCGGGCGTAAATAAGGTGTACCGTAATAGAACTCCTAAAGGTAAAAAGGAGATTATTTGTCCATTTTGTGCAGCGCCAATAAGTGAGTCGGAATTAGGAATACCTGTTAATTGGCCACTGTTAATTAAAATAGCAGATGCATCTACTCCTGTGAAGTGAAGAGTGGTATCTACTGAATAAATTTCTGAATTTTTATTCCATCGGATAAATCCAATGTCTTGAACAATAAAAGTAAGCAGTTGACGATAGGGTGATGTAGTATCACCCATTTTGGTATTGAATCGAAAATTAAAAGAAGTTCCAGATCCATTTCTACTTCCTGTTTTTGTAAGGGCCGTATCACTTCTGTAATAAGTTGCGGAACTAGATACATCAAGAGCTGTTCCATTTTGCTCTGTAAATAGAGAAGCTCTTCGAATGTTTATTTCCTGTAATTGCTGACCATTTAAAATTGAAAATCCAATTACAGCATCTGTTTTACGATCTGGCGTATAATATTTTGCTTCAAATTGTATTTGCTGCCAATGCAAATTTGTCAAATTTGTATTGTCAAGTGTTGCGGTCTTACCAAGAAATGGTCGATTGCCTTCAAAAGCTAATTTAAAAGCATCGGAAGAAAATTTTCCAAATAAAGTTTGTCTATCTCGATAGGCAATAACAAATTCCCAATTACTAGAATCTGCATTTGGTCTCCAACAATAAGAACCAGCATAGGTGGCATAAATTCCAATTCGATTGGAGGGCAGTAATCTATTTTCCTGTTCTGTCTTTGAAGTAGCAGCTATAAAAATGCCTTTGTAAAATGAATTTAAAAAAGAATTAGTGATTGCATCTGAACCTGCATTGTATTCTCCAGAAAATGAAATGGAGTGATGCAGTCCATTTGTTTGTTGTGACCAATGCGGTCTGTACAATGCTAAAATAGGATCTTGAGCCATTAAAATTATTGGCAGCAAAAATAGAGATAGAAATATTGAAATAATTATTTTCATACTAGTTGCCAATGCGATAGTCAAAATCAGCGCTTAGGTTAATGTCAAGATGATTTGAGGCAAATATTTTAGCGTAAACTGGATTAGAGTTCGTATCGAAGTTTGCCTTAAAAACGATCTTCTCACAGTTTAACATGTCACTAGTTTGACTTTCGCTTAGCGGAATGGTTAGCTGTGAATTTGCTGTACCTGTAGAAACTAAATAACCTCCACTTAATGTAACAGGACCAGAATTTATAGTATTGGGTTGTGAAACAAGTGAGCCAATAGTATTTCCATTTACGTCTATAAAATAAAGGTCAATAGCTGCGTCAAAAGGAAAACTATTTGCAGCAATCAGCGTCAGCTTTCCTTTTAAAATATTTTCTTTAAATGTAATTGAAGAAAAGTTAGGTATAACCGTATCCGTTATTACCAATTGATCAGCAAATAAATTTAATGGCATTTCCACATCTAATGTTGCTTCAATCCCATAATCTGAAAAGAAGAAATCATTGTTACCCGATACATTGCCAAGTGGATTTGTAACTAATGTGACATCAAATCCCAATTTATGAGGTAGATTTTCAATTAGCGCTTTTGCATTTGAATTGCTATTATCAAAAGTGAAATTATATGTACTTGGAATAACAGGAAGCCATGAACTTGTTAAAACACCTCTATTAATATTGATAGGATTGCCTATTAAAGAATTATTCAATTGCACCGTTTGGTTCGTATTGGAATTTCGCGACCAGATTCCATTAAAGGTTAGTCTTGAATCCATACCTAAATAATTAGTAATTCCTATTGACATTTTCAAGGAATCAAGACCGATTGATCCGGATTGGATTTGATTAAATAATGAAAAACTAGTTTCTTCAGGTCCAATTTGAATTGTTTCATTCCCGAAGTATCCACGAATATAATAGGGTTTAATGTTTGAAAAAGCGCTGTTAGCCGAAACGGTATCGGAAGGATAAATTGTTGTGTTACCAATTTCTGTAGGGTCTATTTGCGCTGTAAAAAGTGTCGTGATAGTATTCACTCTATCATTGTTTGTTCCTGTAAAATCGATTGTGTAGCCAGCAAGACTAACCGTATTATTAGCAATTGAAGAATTGAGCGAATCAGGTGCTGCTGGAATTAAAAAAGTTACAGAGAAAGGAATGGAATTTAACGTGGCACATGGAATTTGATATTGAACAATAACACGTTTTCTAATATCATTTTTAAATTTCATCGTCATCAATCCATCAGATAATATTCCCATAACAATTTCAACATTACTGACATTGAATTCTGTTTGTGTGGGTGTACTTGGTGGAATTAAGAAAGACCCCGGAGCCAAATTAGCATAGCCAACAGGTAAGTGGAATACATTTGCTACTGTTGTATCTGGAAATTTGAATAGTGTATCGGTTTCCAAACCCAAGAATTTTGTTGAATAAACAAGTTTAATTGAACCATCAGCATTGGTAGTAGTAAGGCTGTCAGTCAACAAACCATCAATTGAAAGTGAGGCATGTGCAAGTGGTAAAACTATTCCCACATCCCAGGAAGGCCCAGTATCTCGCTTGCAGGCATTAAATTGCAGCAGTGAAATACAGGTAAAAAGTAAAATAAGTGTTCTTTTCACTGACCTCGTTTTATGTTATGATGTTGACAGCATAACGTGTCTGATCATGCAGTACGAAGATAACATATTACCGACTAAAATTAGGTTAAAGTGCGTGGTTTTTACATATAAATTCTTAATAATTAGTAGACCATTAGCTATTAAAATCACAAGGTTGACAAATTTTTGAAAAAGTAATTTTAAGTACTAAAATTTGATATATTTTTGAGGTACAATTACAATTTGAATTGAAATGATTATCTACGGTAAACGATTTATGATTGCCTGGATTTGCACTACACTTGTAATGTTTGGCTTATCCTATTTGTGGCATGGTCTGTTTTTGAATGATTACAATTTAATTAGCTATTCCAAGGTTGTTTACTTTTCATTTGCTACTGTAGCTTATATTTTTGTTGGTTTTTTGGTAACAAGAGCATACTCATTACCTTTTTTTGATAAAACATCAAGTAATTCTATTCTTAGAGGTTTTTGGGTTGGATTTTCCTGTGGAATTCTAGTTTCGATTTTAGCGACAACTGTCAATATTTCATTTAATAAAAGCCACGATTTAAAGTACCTTATTTTCGATTTGACTTGGCAAGGGATTGAGCAGGGGATAGGTGGACTTATTGTGGGCTTTGTATATGTTCTCGTTTACGAGTCGAAAGGAAGTAGGGCAATCGAAGAAGAGAAATAAATATGATTAATTAATTAATAGCCGTATTTTTCTCCCCAACATTTTTTCAAATAAGCACGAATTTCTTTCTCTCTACTACTTGTTCCTGGGTTATATAACTTTTTTCCAATTATTTCTTTTGGTAAAAATTCTTGTTCTGCAAAACTTCCATTAAAATCATGCGCATATTTATAATCTTTTCCATAACCAATATCCTTCATGAGTTTAGTTGGCGCGTTTCGAATATGTAAAGGGATTGAAAGATTTGCTGTTTGTGAAACAAGTAAAAGCGCCTCTTCAATGGCCTTGTAGGAGGCATTGCTTTTTTCTGATGATGCTAAATAAGTAGCACATTGTGAAAGTATAATTCTAGATTCAGGAAAACCAATTACATTAACAGCTTGAAAACAGGCATTGGCTAGCAAAAGTGCATTTGGATTAGCATTTCCAATATCTTCAGATGCGAGAATCAATAATCTTCGTGCAATAAAAGAAGGATCTTCGCCACCATCTATCATTCTTGCCAACCAATAAACTGCAGCGTTTGGATCGCTTCCTCTTATCGATTTAATGAATGCGGAAATGATATCATAGTGTTGTTCTCCGTCTTTATCATAAAGTGCAATATTTTGTTGCACATTTTCTAAAACAAATTCATCCGTAATTATAATTTCATTTTCCCGATTGACGGCTACAATTAAATCAATAATGTTCAGCAATTTTCTCGCATCACCACCTGCTAATCGTAGTAAGGCCTCGGTCTCTCTAATTTCAATTTTTTTCGTTTTTAAGACCTCATCTTTTTTAATAGCAATATCCAATAACGAAAGAAGGTCGTCATTTTCGAGCGGTTTTAAAATATAAATCTGGCAACGAGAAAGTAGCGCTGAAATAACTTCAAATGAAGGATTTTCAGTTGTAGCACCAATTAAAGTGACAGTTCCTTTTTCCACAGCCCCTAAAAGTGAATCTTGTTGTGATTTACTGAAGCGATGAATTTCATCGATAAAAAGAACGGGCATATTGGTTCCAAAAAAAGCTTGACTTTTGGCTTTTTCTATAACATCACGAATATCTTTTACACCTGAATTAATTGCACTTAATGAATAAAAAGGACGTTTCAAATGTGCTGCTATCAGTAAAGCTAATGTAGTTTTACCAACACCAGGCGGCCCCCACAAAATCATGGAATGGAGATTCCCTGTTTCAATTACTTTTCTTAAAACAGAATTCTCACCAACAAGATGCTTTTGTCCGATGTAATTATCGAGCGTTAAGGGGCGAAGTCTTTCGGCTAATGGTATAGCGTTCATTTGTACAACTAAAAATAAAATACTTTTGCAAATATAAGTTCTGTTACCAGTTCTTTATGTTAATTAGTGTCTGTCCATAGATTCTTATTAAATTAATAACACAATTTACGAATTTATCATTTGAAATACTATATTTGACAACTTAAATAATCTATATGAAACGAACTTCAACATTAATTTCAAGTATTTTTATTTTTATCCTTACCACTTCATTTATTTTTGGCGGTGAAGATACATCGAGTGTTGAAAGCAAGCAATTCAAAATAAGTATTATGGAAGCTAAAAAAGGCGGAAAGGCTGGCCTTGCAGAAGAAGATGTTTGTGTGTTTAAAAGTGGCAAGTTTCGAACCGGATATTTTAAACAAAATGCAGGTGCGGAAGCTATTCCTATTGAATTGACAAAGGATTCTACTTACTTCGATGAAGCTGTGGATGCAGATATGATTTATGTAGAGTTTGAAGGGGAAATTACCAATAAATTAGAAGAGACTGTGAAAATTGTAGGTACAATAGATGGTTACAGTATAGAAGGAAATGTGAAATTATCTAAAAAAGATAAAGTGAAAAAGAATTGGAGTTTTTCTGGCTCATTGAAAGAGAAAAAGAAAAAAAAGTAATAAAATGCATTTTAGGTTATTAATTATATATGAAAGATTAATATATTTTTAAATTTCAGTTGATAAAAATCACCATTAATTTACATTAATTTACATTAATTTTATTAAAAAATGAGATTACACTATCAACCTCGGAATCCCAATATTTATAATTATGTCCCATGCTATCTGGGAAATTTGTCTTAACCAATAGCTTTGGATTTTGTTTTTTTAATTCCTCAGCAAAATGTGTAGATTGAATAATTGGCGAAGTTTTATCTTTTTTACCATGTCCAATATATATTGGTATTTTCATTTCGCTTGCACGTTTAGCTATATTATTTGAGCCTTCCCAAAGACTCTTGTATTTATCATAGGGGCCAATTGAATAAATCATCAATTTATCATCTTTTTGTAAAGTAGGATCAAAGTCGCCAGATAAACATGCTGCCCCTTTAAAGAAATTAGGATACTCTAAAGCAAGTATAGCTGCACCCCTTCCTCCCGTCGATAAACCAATTACATAATTGAAATTTTTAGGATAAATAATTTCTGTGTTTTGTAAAACATTAACCACAGAATCCATAAGCCAAGTTCGTGTCGGGTATTGTTTATAGTCTGATCTCGTTTGTGGATAATAGTTTTCTAAATAAACACTACGTTGCATTTCTACAAACAATAAATTATAATGCATTAGGATGGCTTTTTCACATAGAAGAGTTGCTGTACACCATTGTGTATCTGGTAAGTTCCAACCTGGTAGTACTAGAATAGTTCCAACCGCATCTCTCGCATATTTAATATTAATAGGAATTCGTAATTTTTTATAGTATTTAATAATAAGTGTATCATTGGATTTTAACTTAGCTATAGCTAAGGGTGGGGTTATGGGCTTTACAGCTTGGACCGGTTTTTCAACATTGTAAAAACAAGTTAGAAAAAAAAAGGAACCAAATATAATACTAATTAGAATTATGGTTTTTTTATTATTCAGAAGAATTCTTTTCATAACCCGATTTAAAATAGGAAATGCATATATCAGGCCACTTAACTGTTGGGTAAAAACTTTTTGGTATAATTCTTATAAAATTAGTTTTTCTAGTTTTAAATTTCAGTTTTTGAATTTCATCAATGTCGTTTAAAAATAACATTTCACTACTTCCATCCGAAAACATAATTTTTAATGATTCAATACGTAAATTTTTAAGGTAAAGATTCCCATAAGCTTTGTAATTTGGTTTGTGTGCTCCACCATGAATCATAATATGATTTACAAGTCCTGTTGTGTTTGAATTTATTTGCAACCAACAATTAATTTTAACCTCTGGTGACCACCAAGTTTCCATATTTTCATCTCCCGCTAAATCAGATGTGTAAAAATATCCATTAGCTGGTTTCATATTTGAAGATGAAGTATAACTTTCAGCATGAAATTTTTTCAGTTTAGTATTGCTATTTTTTTCGTACGAACCGTCGCTGTTTTCAGAAGAAAGATTTTGATTTTCTAATTGATTTTCAATTGATTTATCAATGTAATTTTTAATTTGATTTTCACAAGAAGTTAGAGCTATACTTAACGAAATGAAAATAAATAATGTTTTATGAAATTTTTTGTGTCTCATATAGATTTATTTGAATAGTTTGAGCATGTAAAAAGAGAAATTACCATTAATTAATGGTCTAAGTTAATGAATTATTAATAGATAGCTAAAACTAATTCATTGAAATCATCAGTTTTCTTTATTTATTTATCGCTAAGTTAATTTGTTGAGCAATTAATTCTTTCTCAATTAATCCTACGTTTTTCCAGATTACAACTCCATTTTTATAAAGCAATAAGGTTGGAAGTGATGTGATGTTCATTGATTGAGCTAACTTAGAATCTCGGTCTGAATCCAGTTTAATCAATTTAAAATCATCCCCCATTTCTTTTACTAATTCATCCAACCTCGGTGCAAGAATCTTACAGGGTGTACACCATTTTGCTCCAAAATCAACCAAAACAATATCCTCTGATTTAATCAGTTCTTGGAATGCTGAAATAGAAACTTCACTTGTAAATTCAGACGAGCTTTTCAACATAACTTTGTCAGTCAATGGTAAATTTTTAGTATTCCAATTGAGTAAGCCCTTTTCTAATTCATAAACTGGTTTAAATCCTTCCTCCCGTAAATATTTTGCTGCCTGCGCGCTCCTTCCACCTGATAAACAATAAACAAATACCGGCCTGGTTTTATCGAGCTGGGACACACTCATAGCAAAATTATTACCCATCCAATCTATATTCAGTGCTTCCATAATGTGACCGCCTGAAAATTCTTCCGCTGTCCGCACATCAAGGAGCTGTTCATCTTTTAATGAATCTAAGAATGCGCTAAACCGATTGGCATCAAGCGATTCTTCATATTGTTTTGGTGAATTGCAGGAAACAACTAATATAATTAGCGCTACTATTGGTATAAATTTCTTTTTCATATGTAGTATTTTCTGTGAGATTGATTTAAATTATTTATATAAAAAAATTATAAGCCCATCGTTTTTTTCCAAACAGCAAAAGCCATGAATTTGAAGATTCGTCCATTTTCTGGTTTCGCTACAATATTAAAAAATGAATCGTAATCTTTAAGTAATTTTTTATGATTTATTATTCCAGTCAAATCCTGTTCGAAATACGGCCTGAATTGATCTTTTAATTCTGTTACCCATTTATTATTTGGTGTCGCAAAACCCATTTTATCTTTCCTATTCTTAATAGTAGTTGGAAGGAATGGCGATGCAGCTTCGCGTAAAATATATTTTGACATACCATTTCTAATTTTCATCATTCCTGGCATTTTAAAAACAGCTTCAATTAGCAAATGGTCATCCGCAAAAGGTGTTCTGGATTCAACAGAATGCCACATAGAACAACGATCCTCACATTTCAAATATCCTTTTAATCGTGTATTCACAAATTCATTTCTTAACGCAGCATTTAAAGTATTTGAAGTTATATTTTCATCTTTATTATTAATAAAATTCGAAATCAAATTAGCGTCTAGGTAATTCATATCCTGAAAATATACTCTTTGTATTCCCATTTGCATTTTTAATGGTAATGATGGTATTGTTTGTTGTTTTAAATATTCTTTCAATTTAAATTTTGTAGCGCCGTCACCATAAGCTTTCAATTCCGAGCTTCTGCGAACACTTTCACCATTATTTTTTAACTCGGTCCAAAAGGGAATATAGTGTGGTGAATAACCTGCAAATAATTCGTCGCCTCCTTGACCATCTAAAACAACTCGTATATTATTTTCCTTTGCAAGTTGAAGTACTCGGAATTGCGCATATGTACTCGTGCTCCAAATAGGAATATCTTGACAAAATATTAAATCTTTTAAATCACGCATAAATTCTTCTGGTGTTGGCATTACAGTGTGCCATTCTGCGCCAGACTTATCAGCCATTTCCTTGGCCCACTTTCGTTCATCACTATTTACCTCATCAAATACAGCCGTAAATAGTTTTAGTTGATCGCCAATAATAATTTTTTTATTTTTGCTAAGCAAATCAGCAATTATTCCAACTATAGTTGAGCTATCAATGCCTCCACTAAGGCAAGCGCCAACAGGAACATCAGCACGTAGTCGAATTCGAATGGCATTCACCAATAAAGCTCTAGTCTCTTCAATGTATCCTTTGTATTGTTGCTCCGTAAATGTTGCCTTGTCTTCAACTTCCGGAAGTGAATACCATATCCATTTTTTGAATTCGCCATTATTAGTTGAAAGTTCAAATGCTGTACCCGGAAATAATTCAATAATATTTTTGAAAAAACTTTCTTCTTTGTATTCAATTTCACCCGCACAAAAATAATCTGCTACTGCTGTGTGATTTAATTGAGTCTTTACAAAACTATTTTTTAAAAAGGCCTTTTGTTCAGATGCAAATGTGAAAACTTCCTGATCTTTATAATAATAAAATGGTTTTACTCCAAAGCGGTCACGTGAACCGAAAAGAATTTCTTTTGTTCTATCCCAAATAACAAAAGCCCACATTCCATTGAATCTTTTCAAACAATCTGTTCCCCATTGCTGGTAAGCTGCAAGTACAACCTCTGTATCGGTTTGCGTAAAAAAAGAATGTCCAAGACTCTCCAATTCTGTTCTTAGTTCAGGATAATTGTAAACTTCACCATTGTAAGTTATCCATAGCGATTGATCAAGGTTACAAAGAGGTTGGTGTCCAGCGGGACTTAAATCAACTATTGCTAGCCGTCGATGAGCAAGTACAAGCTTAGTTGGAAAATTTACTAATGAACATGGAATTTGTGGCGAATGCGGAAACCTGGATTGATAAATTGTTGCGGGTGTGTCGTTGGAATAAGTAGCATGCGCTTTCCAATTTTCATCTGCAAAAACAAAACCTTCCCCATCAGGACCACGGTGACGAATACTTGTATTCATTTTCTGAACAGCAGTAGCAAGTTCAATAGATGAACCATTCAATTTTAAAATTCCACTAATTCCACACATGCTTTTAAACCTTGTTTTTAAACTTAAATTTTTCTTGTAGCGTAATAAAATCAGCTTTTGAAGGAAATAGCTGTTTCCAATCACCTTTCTTATTTCCATCACTAAAGATAAAAGCTATAAAAATACAAACAGTCAACGTAATGAATGTAACAGAAGTTGAAAGTCCTGCACCGGATATTCCATATGTACGAATTAGTACATCAGTTGTAAGGTAAGTAACAAGTAGTGTGATACCCCCACAAATAAAATTCATATAATGCTTTCCTGCTCCCGAAAAATAATGAGAAAAAACAGTTCCTAAACTTAAAAATAATATACCTGGTGCCATGGAAATAAAAATATTTTTTACAGGTAAAAAATCTTTACCCAACAACCAACTGTAAAAATTAGCAGGAACCAAAAGGAAAAATCCAACACCCAGAAGTGTGATTGCAAAACTAAGTTTACTCAGTTGAAAAACTGTTGCTCGAGTAGCTGTGTGATTTTTCTCATTTGCTACTTTAGCTAAAACGATTGAGGACACGCTTGCGCCAAAAAGCATTAATGTAGCACCAAGTGAAAAAGCAGAATTAAAAATACCAATTGCACCCGTGCCATTTGGAAGATTCGTTTGAAGACTGTTGAAGCTAATTGTTTTACTAAAAACTAAAAATAAACTTGCCGCTTGCGTAAAAAATCCATTTTTAAAAAGTAAAAACAAAATTGACTTAGACTCTTCAATTTGTTGAGGGGGGCGCTTTTTATGAACTAGTATAAGTCCGACGATGTAAGCAATTGAATTGGAGATTATACAAGCATAGATATATGGATAAACATCTGTGCTGAGTTTATAAAAAAAGATACATAAACACATTGTAAGCAATTGAAGGGCACCTTGCATTAAAAATAATAAGTTATAGGCCTTGATTTTTTGTTGTCCTAAAAGTAAGTTTTGATTTAAAGAGTGTAATGAAATCAAGACGCCAATTACTAAAAGTTCAACGCTATAAGCTTTTGGAAATATGCCTGTATAAACTAACAAGGATCCAATACCAACAGCATTAAAAATACACCAAGTGCTACCATTGAATAAAAGTGAACTTAGTTTTGCGCGTGGTGTTAAGTAAACTAAGGAAGGGCCACTCGCCAAGTCGCTGATTAAATGGATGATTGAAATGTTAAGTGCAATAATACTTATTTGTCCATAAATGTCTTTGCCAAGCTGGTGCGTAATCATTAATAGCATGATAAAGTTAAAGACAGCTACGCCAAACCTCGATGAAAAATTTGTAAATATATTTTTAATCATTTGTTGAAAATACGTTTCTGTTTTTTTCTTAAAACAGTGATGAAGTTATTAAAATTAAACGAGTATCGTTTTGCATCAATAATTATGAATCTACCTGCAATGGAAAGTGTATGCAGCCCTTTATTATATCGCCAGCTTTTGTGTGGTACTATTCGCTTAGTAGCTTGCTCTTTAAATGTATTTTCATCCAACTCGATTACCTCATTTATAATTACAGCAGAACCATAGGAAGAACTACAATCCTGTGCTGGGCGATAAAGTTTATTGTTTAGCAAAAATGGTGTGCCAGCAGGACGCGATGACCTTACATCACATTTAACTGGATTATTTCCATGAGAATGCCAAGGGCCTTCAAATTCTAAAGCATGATAAATATAAAGATTTGTATTATTAAAGTTCCCTTCGTGTGTACAAAAAATCCACCAACGATTATTATGAAATACAGGTGTCGCGTCAATAGCTGGAATATTTTCTACTAACACTTTTCCAATTTTAGGATTAGCAGAATCAAAACAAAAAATAGTTTTGGATTGGTTACTCTCGGGTAAAATGACTCGATTATTGTTTACGGAATCAGTTCGATCCAATACGAAAGGGTAGGAGAGGTGCACTTTGGCTTCTAATAATGTATTCATTTCACCTTTTGAATTTGAAATAGCCAAAACACCTTTTTGAATTTTATATTTATAATGTTCAAATACAATTTTCAAATTTCCATTTTCTTCCCAACCAAACGGATCGGCATAATACTCATTTGTTTTGGGTTCAGGTAGCCATTCTATATTTTGTAACAATTCGTCAGTAAAAATATCCGAAACATTTTTTTCAACAAAGCCAATATTCCATTTCTCTGGACGAAATAATTGTTGGCAATAAAATTTTAATTTTTCAATCTTTGTAATTGTCCAAACACGAAACATTTGAAGATTTGTTGGAAATGTAAACAAAGGAGCCTCGGAAGTAGTTGGGCTATTTGGGTCTGTGCTGTCATTTACAACATCAATCAAAGCTTGTTTCATCCATGAAGCAGTTCCAGATAGTAATTGTTCCAAATTAGCTTTGTAAGAATGTTTGATTGTAGGAAAAAAACCTTTTCGCAAAACAATACCTGCATCTAATTTTTCAGTTAGCCGTTGTAAAATTGCACCTGTAACGGCCATTCTTTTGGATAATTCCCAGAATCCTGCAGGACCACCTTTTATTACCTGCTCATCGGCGTGGTGAAATGACCAAACACCATGTTTTGCTAAAGTTAAAATTTCACCTTTGATAATGTTATAGGCAAATCGTAAAATTACATCTGGCTTGTGCGATTTGATCAATGTTAAATCTTTAGCTGAAAAATACTGAGCGTACTTTCCTTTCAATTCAGTATTGCAATAAACTAAAGAAATTTTTTCTAATTCATTTTTAAGACTTACTTGTTTATAGGATGCTATTTTTAGTCTGTATCTTTTAAAATACCTCCATAGAAAATTTCGATATGGATAATGAATCAGTTTGTTTACAATACCATTTGACTGCTTTACTTCCGCAGGTTCAGCAATCAATAAAACAATTTCTACAAATGGCAAGGAAAGTACTTCACGAATGCAGTCGGCTTCCCAGCTATCGAAGTCATATCCACGACATAAAATAGCAACACGGATTTTTTTTTCTTTATCGTCCATTTTTAGCTAATGCGATAAGATAAAGTTCATTTATTTGTCTGCCAACTGTCTCAAAATTGAATTTTGAAATAGCATTTTCACTAATTATTTTAGCTGAGTAATTTTGTTGGTTCTCCTTCATTTGAAGTATTGCGTTAAGCAAAGCTTTCTCATCACCTAAATTCAGTAAAATTCCATTCGACTCATTCACCAATTCAGATATAGAACCAACGTTGGTTGCAATTATCGGAAGTCCACAGCACAATCCTTCAATTATGGTAACAGGCATTCCTTCAAAATTACTAAACATAATCAAAGCATCGGCTTGTTGCATGCTATGGGCAACTTCATTTGAATTCATAAATCCTAAAAAGGTAACATTATGGTCAAGAATTTCCATTTGTTTAGCAAGTTCCTCGTGTTGTTTTTTTTCAGGACCATCACCAATAATTGTAAGTTGAATGGAAACATTATTTTTAAGTTCATGCATCACCTTCAATAAGCCTGAAATATTTTTTTCTCTGTCCACAAGCATCGAAACATGTAAAAGATGAAAAACACCATCATTTTTTTTATTTTCCACATAATTAAAGAGAGACACATCGACTGAATTGGCTAATGTAGAAAATGAATTTTGGAATCCATGTCGTATCATCTCTGTTTTCATACGTTCCGAAACAACTGTAAGGTGTGCTGCCTTTTTAGCCAACTGCTTTGAGGTATATCGCAATATAAAACCTTTGAAATTACCATCTTCAGGTAAATAGCCAGACCAATGTTCAGATATAATCATTGGGATATTTAATTTATTTAATAAGGGCAGAACGGCAATTGCAGCAGGCCAAATTACATGCACATGAATTAAATTAAATAAAGCATTTTGTGGCTGAATGAATGATAATCCATGCATTATTGCTTTGCGGTAGGCGTTTCTTTTCTTAAGTTGACTTAAAAAAGGAATTTTAGTTTTTACTTTCCCGTAATAAATTAAATATTCAGATAAATTTGAAGTATGATTTTGAACAATTTCAAAATTATCTTCTTCTATATTTTTATCTGGCGTAGCGTAAACAACAGTTATCTTATTAAATAGTGCTGCTGCTTGTGCATGACGCTGTATGAAATTTCCAAGCGCAGGCGCATTTCTGTTGGGATACCAACTGGCTATAAAAAGAATGTGATTATGTTGCTCAGTCATTAAGATCGTGATGCATATATTTCAACCATTGAATCAAATCCGTTTTCAATAATTCCATTGACGAACGGAGCATTTGGCAATTTATTATTCAATTGATATCGAAATCCTGCATCTTTCAACAAAACCAGTATTTCATCTAAGTTTTGAGTAGTATTTACTGCTCCATGCCACTCCACAAATAGTTTTTCAACTTTATGCAATTGATTTTTACAATCAGTCAAAACTGCCAATTCCGAGCCTTCAATATCCATTACCAATAAATCAATATTAGATTCTTTGGAGAGCTCATCAGAAAGTCGCACTGCTTTGACAGATGTAGTCCCACTACCGATTTTACCACCTAATGCACCGTCAGATTGAAATTTCAAGTTCCCATTTGCAGTCCAGACAGCCGCCGACACAGTCTCTACATTTTTCAACATATTAGCAGCAACATTAGTAGCTAATACTTCTGCTATTTTTGGATCGGCTTCGTAGGCCCTAATTTTACAATTAGGGAATTGTTTTTTAAAAAAGAATACCTCCAATCCAATATTTGCACCACAACAATAAATCAAGGGATCATTTTTTAGAAAATTAACTTCGAAAGAACGATTTACAAAAATTTCTTTATACTGGTGAAGAAATGATTGTGCATCATGTCCTGAAATTTTAAATCCGGCAATTTTTAAAGTAATCGATTTGCCAAAAGTTTTTGTTCTGCAGCGAGATTTAACTTTCATCCAGTCCCTAAAATCGTTATTGCATAGATAGTTCTTAATGGGTTTACAAATTTCACGGATTAGCTGCAACATAATTAGAAAAGTTTTTTAGAGCGAAGTAGTATGGAATTCCCAATTACAATAACATCTGAAAAAGCCATTGCTAAAGCCGCAACCATGGGACTTAAAAATCCAAATGCCGCAATTGGAATTGCGAGTACATTGTAAAAAAATGCCCAAAATAAATTTTGTTTGATGGTCTGTAAGCTATTGGTAGCAATTAAGTAAGCTTCCTTTAGTCTTGACAAATCACTATTTCCTAATAAAATAACCTGAGCTGATTCCACTGCAACTGTTGTTGCTTCGCCAAAGGAAATTCCTACATCTGCTCGAGCTAATGCAGGCGCATCATTAATTCCGTCTCCTACCATAGCAGTTTTACCTTCGTTTGAAAGTCTTGTTATTACAGCTAATTTATGTTCTGGTAGCTGTTGCGAAAAAACCTCCTGGATTCCTATTTTATGAGCAATGTCCAAACATTTGGAATCTCGATCACCGCTGAGTAGAACGGTATGGATATTTTTTGAATGCAGGAAATCTACTAATTCCTTCATGCCTGCTCGCAGTTCGTCTTCGAGTGTAACCGCCGCGACACAAATTCCATTTTTTAAAAGATAAATATCATGCTCTATATTCTGTGGTTCTGATAGTATTCGCCATGAACCAAGTGACCATCTTATTCCATCTTCATCAGTTGCGTGAATACCAATTCCTTTTTGTTCTCTGAAATTTTGAAATCCAGTAGCGGCTAAAACATTTTCTTTTTTTAATATGTGAACAATTGATTTAGCTATTGGATGATTAGAATTCAGTTCCATTGCAAGTAAAATTTCTTTTATCTTTTTTTCATTCTGATTTTCAAAAAGTGAAAGTTGAATAGTCGAAAAATTACCTGTTGTTAAAGTTCCTGTTTTATCAAAAACAATAGTTTTAATTTGAGCAAGTGTCTCCAAAGTTCTTCCACCACGTATTAGAATTCCATTTTTTGCAGCGCGACCAATTCCAACCATTACTGCAGTAGGTGTGGCTAAACCCATGGCACATGGACAAGAAATAACCAATACAGAAATGCTATTCATTAAAGCCATTGGAATGTCAATTTGAAAAGCAAAATGACTGATTAAGAATGTCAATAAAGCAATAATTAAAACTACAGGTACAAAAACAGCTGCTATTTTATCTGCTAATTGCTGCACAGGAGGTTTATCTAATTGAGCTTTTTTTACTAATGCAATAATGTTTGAAAGAATTGTATCAGACCCGGTTTGTCTTACGCTGATTCGGATTGGTCCATCGATTAAAATTGTACCTCCAATTACCTTGTCACCAATTGCTTTGTTAACAGGTAAACTTTCTCCTGTCATCATTGATTCATTTGCTGCTCCATTTCCACTTAACACAATTCCATCTGCCGGAACACTTTCTCCTGCATGAATGATAAGGATATCAGTTTTTTTAATTTCAGATGCCAATATTTCAACAATAGTTTCTAAGCCATCCAAAGTATTTATCCGATTGGCTTTTTCGGGCTGTAAGGTTGCCAATTCATCAATAGCAGAAGTTGTTTTTTTGACGGCTATAAATTCAAGATAATTTCCCAACAGAACGAGGGTAATAATTGTTGCAGTAGTTTCAAAGAATATATAGTTATGAATCGGTTGTGTGTTACTCAGCCAATACATACCTAAAAGACTATACCCGAAAGAAGAAATGACTCCTATAACAATGAGTACATCCATATTTGGAATTCCAGCTTTCAAAGAGCCAATTGCACTTTTACCAAAATACCAAAGTCCAACAATGAAAACAGGCGTACAAAGTAATAGTTGTATCCATGGTTCGTTAATCCATAAATTATGGTCTGGAAAAAGATGTCCGAAAAACAATGGGATTGTAAAAGCAAGAGAAAACCAAAACCTTTGTCGCAAATTAAAAGACTTGTTTTTTTTATTTTCTTCTCTAACTACTCTGAAACCCAAGTCTTCAATAGTTTTAATAACATCGGTGCGATGCAGACTTGCAAGCATTTCTAGGGTAACATCGCCAGTGGCAAAATTTACCATTACTTCCTTATGCCCAATTTTACTAAGCTTTGAGGTGATTCCCAAGGCACAGTTGGCGCAGTTCATGCCTTCTACTTTGAGAAAGATGGAATTATTCGGGTTAGTCATAATATTTTGCTAATTTACGAAATAAGAGGGAGGAGAATGATTTGGTAGGATATTGGGAAGTGCTATCTTTGCCCTCCGTTAGCGGATATGGTGGCCATAGCTCAGCTGGTTAGAGCATCGGTTTGTGGTACCGAGGGTCGTGGGTTCGAGCCCCATTGGCCACCCGAAGGGGAATTTCCTTAAAAGGGATTCCCCTTTCACTTTCAATATCCAGCAATGCCCCTAGAGATGGGCTGTTTACAGAAACAAGTTTATTAATGTTGGGTGTTCGATAACCCTCATTTGTAGCAGTTAAACACCCCGGAAATATTGACCATTGATTTAATATTATATACTCTTTTTTTATAGAAAATATAATTATCAATTTTATTCGTTGTAACATTATTTGTGTAAACAAAAATGTTTATATTTGTGATATGAAATCGAATATTCAAATCATTAAAGGTATTCATCCTGGTATTATATTGGAGCGAGAATTGAAGCAACGTAAAATGGGGAAAGGTCGTTTTGCTCTTTCTTTACAGGAGTTCCCGCAGACTCTTGTTTCAATAACAAAGGGAAAGCGAAAGATGAATACTCCTTTAGCCTTAAAAATAGAGCAAGCGCTCGGCATGGAAGAAGGGTATTTTATGATTTTACAGGTTTATTATGATATTGAAGAAGAAAAAAGAAGACAAAATACAGAACACCCCGACTTTACTAAATTACGATCGATATTGTTTTGGGACACAAAAATGGAAAAGGTAAACTGGGAGAAACAAAAAAAAGCAGTTATAAAAAGAGTGTTTGAGCGTGGTAATGAAATAGAAAAAAAAGAAATCATCCGTTTTTACGGTAAAGAAGTAGTAGCTGAAATTTTAAAAGTTTATGACAAATAGTTTATTTTATAAAACAGTAAGTCCTTTATTATTGAGCGTCTTGAAAACTATCATGGCAGCCAAAGAGTTTGACGAATTTAGATTGGTTGGAGGAACCGGATTAAGTTTATACAGAGGACATAGAGAATCTGTTGATATTGATTTATTTACTGACGCAGTTTATGGTTCGATAAATTTTGATAAAATTGATTCTTTTTTACGTTCGAACTATCGCTACGTTGATACTAGTAATAATGATATAATTGGCTTTGGGAAATCTTATTTTGTTGGTGAAAGTGAAAATAACAGTATTAAGATTGACCTTTTCTATACGGATGAATTTATTGACGCGGTTACGTTGATTGATGCTATTCGTCTTGCTAGTGTTGAAGAAATTATTGCAATGAAGTTGGATATAATACAAAGAGGTGGTCGTAAAAAAGATTTCTGGGATTTACATGAATTAATGGATGAGTATAGTATAGACAAAATGTTTTCCTTACACAAAAAAAGATACCCTTATGGACACGATAAAGTTGTTTTGAAAAACAATTTTACTCAGTTTGAAAATGCTGATGGTGATTTTGATCCGGTTTGCTTAAGAGAAAAGCATTGGGAATTAATAAAGGTTGATATGATTGATTTTATTAAGGGACTTAAATAGATTTGTCCTTCATTATTTTTTCATTAACCCTTAAAAAGTGTTCTGCTTCATTCCCATTGGCCACCCGAAGGGGAATTTCCTAAAAGGGATCCCCTTTTTGTTTTAATATGCGGATGTGTTATAGAGGCAATATAGATCGATCAAATAGCCTAGGTTACCCTCATAAAGGAAATTCAGCTGAAAGAGACCCCGCTAGAAACTATTTATTACTCCAAATTGAATAAGCTAAAGCGGTGACGATTGATTTTTTAAAAAAAACTAGTCCCCAGTATTTTCGCCTTAAGGCTCTTACTATCAGGCTGGAATGCAAAAGTTAAAAATTTCAATAATTTTAGGGTTCTTCAGTACTATCTTCAGTACTGTTGTCTGGTCCCATGGGCGATATATTAATACTAAGACTTTCAGAGCATTTGATTATAAAATCGTCTATCACATGTTTTGCTTCAACATCAAGCAATTCATCAAAAGCAGACTTACTATAATTTTTTGTGATTTCGCTTAGGCAGCATATAGAAATCTTTTCTCTTTGCTCTGTATTTGGGGTTTCATATTTTTTCATTTCACTTATACAAGCATTGTATAAAGTTGTTCTTTCAGCTTTAGTCCAGGCATTGGATTGAGAAAATGCAATTAAATTAATAATGCAAAAAGAGATGGTATAAAATAATTTCATGTTTTTTATATTAACTGTTTATTTATGGACCAATATAAGACGAGTAGTCCAAATTTAAACAATTAATTAGGTAATTTCATAAAAAATGAAGTTTAAATTATTTTTTCATATATTTATAACAACATATGTTTGCAAAAATGAGAAAAATAAAAGTTATTTTAGGTATTTCGATTTTTTCTTCGTTCATCCTAACAAGTTGCCAAGAAAGAAAAAGCAATGAATCGACCGATTCTACAGAAGAAAATAGTAGTCTGAATGAAACACAATCACCAGAACCTTTGAAACAAATTGAGTGGAAGGATGGGAAAACCTATTCATATAACTACACAGAAACAATAACAACAAAAGACTCGTTAGGTAACGAAAAAGAAATTACTGTTTATAAAAGAGAGAAGCCAAAAGAGTCTGACATAATTTGTGATAAAAAAATATGTAAATGGTGTAGTAAAGAAATGTATGCCGAAAATTATGAAATTGAAGAATATCCAAATATTAATTGCCTAAAAGGTGCACCTGATTTTTCATGTATATTTGGATTATTTACTAGTTTTTTTGACGGAACTCACTTTTATGATATGGATAATAATAAAATACGGACTGAGTGGAGAATAAATTGTAATTATCCAGGGCCAGATGGCTTTTGTAGCTTAAAATGCGAAAATGAATATAAATACCGCTAATATAATTTTTTAATATAGACCAAGTGATACAAAAACGAATTCATAAGTGGTTTTAAAATGAGGCACCAAATCGTTAATAGAAATTATGTATAAAGTTTTTGGTTTAGGTCATCGGTTCTTAGAAAATGAAAATCAGGTAAGAGAAAACATTCGCGCTTCTCTAGATTTTTTTATTTCACTTCATGGCGAGGTAGAATGTATATCCAATTTAGCATGTGGTGCAGATACACTATTCATTCAAGAAGCCATAATCAAAAAGTGCAAAATTAAAATTATTTTACCTTTTCAAATTAATGAGTATGAAAAAGATTTTGATAACGAAACGCTTATTTTATTCCGTTCTATACTAGCTAAACATGCGTATAGCGTATGTGGTGATTTAAAATCATCAGATGATTTTGAGCGAGACCTAGCTTATCAATCTGCAGGGAGAAGTAATATAGAAGAATGCGATGCAATTCTTGCTGTTTGGGATGGTGAAATAGGAAAGGGTTTAGGGGGGACCAAAGACCACGTTGATTATGCTATTGAGTTGCATAAAAATATACATTGGATAAAATCAGTAAGAAAAAGTAATGATTTAGAAATAACGAGTGACTCACAACATACGAAAGATGCTGCATTTAAAATTGAAGACAAAGCAGCCATAAAATTAAAAGAGATTTATAAAAGATCATGGAGTGCTGGAATTATATTAGGTTTAATTACAATATTTTTTATCGAGATAAATTTCATTGATTATTTATCTCTTCCCTCACTTTGGTATCTTATCTTAAGTCTATTGGTAATAATTTCTCTTTTTTCTGCTTTTTATCTTATAAAAGTTAAGGCAAATAAGCTTAAAAATAAATTTATTGAGCACCGGCTTAAAGCCGAAAATTTAAGGGCACAGTTATGGAAAGATTCGCTTGATTTCTCTTTTGCCCCTAATTTATTTAAAAATGAAACAAGCATATTGCATTTGTTTAATGACAGTAAAAGAAGACAGCTTTGGATTCATATTAATGAACAGATTATTTATCAAAAAACCATGCGCTTTATTAATTTTAATAAAAAAATAGGGCTTTATGAATTACTTTTAAATCTACTACGCTATACCTTCCTTTTATTATTAGTAGGCTTATTTCTTTATCATACTTTAGCATATTTGAATGAAAATTATGTTGAAAAGTTTAGTTTTATTAAAATTATATTTAGTTTTATTTGGATGGCTATCCCCCCTCTTTATGCCTCTATTGAGGGGGTTATTCATTTTAACGATTGGAAAAAAAATAAAAAGATTTCGCTTGAATTAATTAATTTATATGAATCTATTCTTATTGAATTGAATGAACAAACTAACTATAACGAGTTGTTGATTA
>Ga0208960_1000392_pt1 | contig 24891 bp, 25 predicted proteins | sample GreLakmeON33MSRF_FD_187703 | JGI IMG/M metagenome (GOLD analysis project Ga0208960, IMG submission 187703) | Freshwater lentic microbial communities from great Laurentian Lakes, MI, USA - Great Lakes metaG ON33MSRF (SPAdes) | ecosystem: Environmental > Aquatic > Freshwater > Lake | place: Great...
GCCAACATCGTGGCCATGTATCCGCCGTAACTTCCACCGAGCATGCCGACACGCTTGCTATCTATAAATGGATATTTTGCCAGCGCGCCATCGAGCACCGCGAGAACATCTTTAACGTCGGCGTCGCCCCAACCAGTGCCGGGCGCAACTGGGTGTTTGCGACCGAGAATTGCTTGACCCCAAGCCTGCTCACGACCACTTGAACCGCGCGGGTTGCTCATCACGACAACAAAACCGGCAGCGGCTTGCATTTGTGCCTCATCGAAATATGTTTCGCCGTATTGCGTGTGTGGTCCACCGTGCACGTTCAACAACATTGGATATTTTTTCGATAAATCGAAATTTTTCGGCTTCATAATCCAAGTATCAATTTCGGCTGGGCCACCCGAATAAGTCGAACCACACGGCACCGTGAAGTGCTCCCAAGTTTGCGGTGAAGTTTGTGCGATCAACGTCGTGCCAACGTCACTGAGTTGACGCTCTCCAGATTTTGTGATTACTGACAACTCTGTGACTTGGTTGACTGAACTTGCTACGAATGCAATCGTGCCGCCGCCGCTGTTTCTTGAAGCATGAAACGATTTAACAATTCGTCGACCAGTGGTTAGCCACTTCGGCGCAGTCTTGCCAGTTGCGTCAAGTTGTACGACGTGCGCAGTTCCACGGTCTTCGGCGTAAGCAATCAGCACGTTGTCATCGATCCAGACTGGGGCAACAGAACCAGAACTTGGCGAGAATGTGCGATCAAGTTTGCGCGAAATCCATTCACGCTTTTTTGTTTTGATATCAAGCACGCCAACATGGTCATTTTGTGGCGACGTCAAAGGGTCATCTGAGCCAATAAAAGCAATTCGTGTGCCGTCTGGTGAAACACTTGGTGCATAATAAACACCCTTTTGATCGGTCATTGTTGTGATCGTGCCGTCAAGCTTGACAATGTGAATATCGTTGGCAAGATCGTCATCCCAAGTGGCATGAAGCGCACCAGTTGTAGCAACACCTGATGAATCAGCAAGCCAAGATGGGCCAGAGTGTTCGTGTTCGCCAGGTGTGATATTGCGCGGTGCAGCAGTGCCGTCACTTGGCACTATATATATGTGTTGCGGGCGATCAAAAACAAAGTCTTCGCCGTTCAGTCGCGTGAAAAAAGTTTCAATTTTGCGCGGCGACATCCACGATTCGTCATCTTTCGAATAACGATCATCTTGTGTGCGCGAAGAGAACGCGATTTGTTTCATGTCTGGCGACCATCGCACACTGCCAATTCCGTCAGGCATCGTGGCAATCGTGCGAATCTCGCCGCTTGAACCAATCGGCATGACATGCAAAGTAGTTTCACCTTTTTTCTCACTGCGACCCGATGTGAAAGCAAGCCATGTTCCGTCTGGCGACCAACTCGGGTTGCCATCGCGTTTCTCGCCAGCAGTTAACGGTCGCGGCGCTTGCTTTGCATCGACGCTTGCCAACCAAACTTGCGAACGATATTTGTTCGCCTTGTAGTCAATGCGAGTTACAACGTATGCAACTTGGCTGCCATCTGGCGAAACCGCCGGCGCCCCCGCACCAATCTGATTCGAAACAATTTTTTCTGCTAATTCTCGATGCGGTGAAGTCTCGGTCGGTTTGCTTGTCATCTGAACGACTGTAATCAACCAGCCGACTTTCGCGCTATTTTGACGCTAAAGCAACTCGTGTCTGGCCGAACGAGCGAGATATATGAAAAGTTATTTAGTGGATTCGGTGAGGGCTTCGAGAAGCGTGTTCCAGCCGAGGGTGGCGCACTTGATGCGCACCGGAAACTTAACAACACCTTGCAACGCTTCAATGTCACCAAGATTTATTGACTCGTCAACGGTCTCTGATTCACTAGTCAACGTCATCATATGTTTAAACCGCCGCACGAATGCCTGCACTTGCTCGACAGTTTTGCCTTTTACGGCAACAGTCATCATCGAAGTTGAACTTTGACTTATCGAGCAACCTTGCCCTGAGAATTTGACATCCCGCACAATGCCGTCGGCAACATCTAAATAAATACGAATGTCATCGCCGCATAACGGATTGTTTCCTTCGCTATAAACGGCCGGAGGCGGCAACTCGCCACGATTGCGCGGCGTTCTGTAATGATCAAGAATTATTTCTCGATAAAGATCGTCAATACCAGGCATGTTTCCTCGTTTGTACCCGTCTACCTAAAAGATATCCGAAGCAGAGTCAAGCGCATCGGCAAGGGTGTCGGCATCTGCAGTCGTGTTATAAAGATAAAAACTCGCCCTAGTTGTTGCATTGGCACCGATGATCTTCATCAAAGGCTTTGCGCAGTGATGCCCCGCGCGCACACAAACATTTGACTGATCCAAAATTTGACTGATGTCATGCGGATGTATGCCGCGGAAAGCAAAACTAAATGTTGCCCCACGCAGTTCTGGATTGCGTGGCCCATGAATTGTGATGTCATCACCAAATCGATTTGTTAACAGATCAAGCACATAACTAGACATAGCGATTTCGTGCTGACGCACATTTGCCATACCGATTTTTGTAAGGTATTCGACAGCCGCACCCAAGCCAACAACTTCAGCAATTGGTGGCGTGCCTGCTTCGAATTTTGCCGGTAACTCTGCACAAGTAAAACCGTCCAAACGAACATCAGTGATCATGTTGCCGCCACCCAAGAACGGTGGCATCGCTTCAAGCAAAGCTTCACGACCCCACAAAACACCAACACCCGACGGCCCACACATTTTGTGACCAGAAAAAGTTGCAAAGTCTGCGCCCCACGACTGAACATCGGTCGGCGAGTGTGGCACCGATTGGCATGCATCAACAATTGCAATAGCACCTGCAGCATGAGCCGCTGCGCAAAGTTTTTCGACCGGGTTAATTGTGCCGAGCACATTTGACATTGAAGTAAATGAAAACACTTTGACACCAGATAGCAAACTTGTTAGTGAAGTTAAATCAAGTTGAAAATCGCTGGTCAATGGCACCCACCGCAGTTCAATCCCGAGTTCCTGTTGCAACATTTGCCACGGCACGATGTTCGCGTGGTGCTCCATATGTGTGAGCAACACGACATCTCCTGTTTTCAGGTTTGCTCGACCCCACGAATGAACGATTAAATTCAACGCTTCGGTTGCATTTTTTGTGAACACAATTTCAAGCGAACTATTTGCATTAATGAATTTCGCCACGGCCGAGCGCGCACCTTCATACTGCTCAGTTGCGTTCGCCGCCAGGGTGTATGCACTGCGATTAATCGGTGCGTATGACTCGCGCATAAAATTCGCCATTGCGTCGATCACCATGCTCGGCTTTTGCGAAGTATTCGCGCTATCTAGATAGACAAGTGGCTTGCCGTCGATCTGTTTTGCCAACAGCGGAAAGTCGCGGCGAATCACGGCCGAATCAAATGACATTTTATGACTCGCTTCGGTAGGCGTCGTAACCATTTTTCTCAAGTTCAGTAGCAAGCTCCATGCCACCTGATTTAACAATTCGACCGTCAATCAAAATGTGCACAAAGTCTGGCTTCACTTCGTCGAGCAAGCGCTGATAGTGGGTGATTAATACAATGCCGAGACTTGGTCGATCTCGACGCACTTCTTGAATGCCTTGGGCGACGATTCGCAGCGCGTCAATGTCTAAACCAGAATCAGTTTCATCGAGAATCGCGAGTTCTGGTTCAAGAATCGCCATCTGCATTATTTCGTTGCGCTTTTTTTCGCCACCTGAGAAACCTTCGTTGAGATAGCGATCCACAAATGACGAATCCATGCCTAGGCGTTTCATCCAACTAATTATTGAAAGTCGCAACTCAAGTACTGAAAGATCAATACCTTTTCGCGCCGACAATGACTGACGCAAAAACTGAATCACTGAGACGCCAGCAATTTCTTGCGGATACTGAAACGCAAGAAATATTCCGGCTTTGGCACGCACATCAGTTGGCCACAATGTGATGTCTTCACCTTTATAAAACAAACGACCTTGCGTCACTTCGTATTCTGGTGCACCAAGCAATGTTGTCGCCAAAGTTGATTTGCCCGAACCGTTCGGGCCCATGATCGCGTGAACTTCACCCGTGTTTACTGTCAGCGAAATACCGCGCAGAATTTTCGTATCTGCCTCAGTTGGTTTGGCATGAAGATTGTCAATGCGAAAGAGTTCGCTCACCTAAATAAGTGTAATTGCGCACCAAGTAATTTGCACTATGGCGATAGTAGAAATCAATTATTTACCAACCCCGTGCGACCCATTGCGCTAGTTGAGGTCGTTCAGCGCCAATGGTTGTGTCAAGTCCATGCCCAGGTAAGACAATTGTCTCAGCAGGAAACGTGAATAATTTATTATCAATCGAACTAATGATTGTTTGAAAATCTCCACCATCAAGTTTTGTGTTGCCAGGTCCACCCGGAAACAAAGTGTCACCCGTAAACAGCAATGGGGTATTAGCAACCGAAAACGAAATAGATCCCTCGGTGTGTCCAGGGTTATGTATCGCATGCAAACGCAAATCGCCAACTTCAATGATCTCGGCGTCATCAATAAAAACGTCGTAGCCAACATCTTTTAGTCGTGGCGCGTCAGCGGCCGTTACTGCAACTTCGTAACCGGCTTCTCGCAATGCAGGAATCGCCTGAATGTGATCCCAATGACCATGAGTCTCGAGAACGCGTTTTACGCCGAGTCTTTTACATAGTGTCAAGAGTTGCTCATGTTCATTGGCTGCGTCTATCAAAACAGCATCACCTGTCTGGCGACACCGCACGACGAATACATTGTTGTCAAACGGCCCAACGACAACTTTGTGCACCTCAACGCTGGCATCGCGCCAGTGCAAGGTCGGATCTTGAAACCCACTAGGTTCTGTCCGATTTGTCATATATAACAAGTATCTCAGTTCATGAGCAGATCTCTCCGATTAGTGCAAAAGGCCTTTGCGCTGGCAAGATATATCCCATGAACTTTGCCTTTACAGAAGAACAAGAAGAGCTCCGCAAAACAGTCCGCGCATTTTTGGATGCCAAGTCTCCCGAGACTGCCGTCCGCGAACAAATGGAAACGGTGAATGGTTTCGATCCAGCCGTGTGGGCACAAATGGGTTCGCAAATGGGATTGATGGGAATTCACATCCCAGAAGAATTCGGTGGCATGGGATTTACCTACATCGAGTTGGGTGTTGTACTCGAAGAAATGGGCCGCTCATTGCTTTGTGCGCCGTTCTTCTCGACAGTTGTTTTGGCTGCAAACACTTTGTTGCAGTCGGGCGACGATGCAGCAAAGAAAAAATATCTTCCTGGCATCGCGAGTGGCGAGACAACAGCGACGCTTGCATCTGTTGAGCCCTCGGGCAAATGGGATGAAGCAGGCATCACGATGAAAGCAAAAGGATCAGGTTCAAGTTTTACTTTGTCCGGCACAAAAATGTTCGTGCTTGACGGACACACAGCTTCGATGATTATCGTTTCGGCACTCACATCAAAAGGTGTGTCGCTATTCGCTGTTGATGGAAACGCAAAAGGCTTGACTCGAACTGCGCTTTCGACGATGGATCAAACACGCAAACAAGCCAAACTCGAATTCTCTGATGTTGCAGCAACTTTGATCGGCATAGAAGGCAAGGGATGGGATGTTCTATCTCGCGTCAATGACCTTGTTGTTGTTGCACTCGCCGCAGAGCAAGTCGGTGGCGCACAAAAAGTTCTCGACATGGCAGTCGAGTACGCAAAAGTTCGTGTTCAGTTCGGCAGGCCAATCGGATCTTTTCAAGCAATCAAGCACAAGTGTGCCGACATGTTGCTCGAAGTTGAATCTGCAAAGTCTGCTGCTTATTACGGCATGTGGTGTGCAAGTGAAATGAATGAAGAATTGCCATCAGTGGCGTCATTGTCGAAGGCGTATTGCTCAGAGGCCTACTTTCATGCGGCTGCCGAGAACATTCAGATTCACGGTGGAATTGGTTTCACTTGGGAGCATCCAGCGCACCTCTACTTCAAGCGCGCCAAGTCAAGTGAGTTGCTTTTTGGAGATCCGACTTACCATCGTGAACTTCTTGCGCAACGCATCGGCATCTAGAACTAGCGTCACCGCATGTCGGCGGTATTAATCGTTGCAATAATTTTTACGACTCTACTCGTATTTATAATTGCCGCAGTAACAGTCGGTCGTGAATCTCGACGTCTTGATAGCTTTGCGCCGCGCGCTGTCTATGAACTCGAGCAAGCCACAAAATTTGTCGCAGATCGCCTGCCGAAAGATACGCAGGCGCGCTTGACTTTTGAAGAATTACGCAAGTTGCTCGTATTTCATATGCGTTGGATGCACCAGCAAGGCTTGCAGCCAGCCGGGGTAATAGAGCGGCGTCAAGACATTGCCGAAGAGATAGTGATTAATGAAGAAACTGTTGCTGCCTATCTTTTAGGTGCGGCCGAGCAAAACAGAATAGAAATATTGGATGATGTAGACGTTGTTCACGTCGTGCAAGCGCACTTAGATTATTTTGATGCAATTGGCGCAGTCGGGCCAACAGTTAACAACTAAATAACAAGCGCCTCGTTCATCGAGCGTTTTGAAGTTGAATCGGTTTTCCAAATATTTGTATAGCGCTGCAGACGTGGGTTGAAATAAGGGTCATCATCCAGCACTGATCCCCATCTGGCACCAAGTTTGCCGACTTCAGCGTCAACTCGTTTAGCAATTCTGGTTTTTGATTCAAAATGAAATAGGTGAGCGTGCGGTGTGAAGACTGCCCGATAACCGGCAAGTTGCACTTTCAAACAGAAGTCAATGTCGTTCCAGTTGCCAGGAAAGCCAAGGCACAATCCACCGACTTCTTCAAACACATCACGGCGAATAAGCATGCAGGCAGCAATCAAACTTGAAGCTTCACGTTGCACTCGCAGCAAGTTCTGTGGTCCAGAAGTTTCAGGGTTACGTGCGCGATAAAGATCTGTTGGGTCTGGACTAAAAATATGTCCGGCGCTTTGAATTGTCGAGTCTTCAAATAGCAACATCGGTCCAACAACTCCAACTTGAGGGTCGTTAAATAACGCGACCATAATTTCGAGAGCATCAGCCGTGATTATCTCAGTGTCGTCGTTAAGCAACAGAATCAGATCTGAATCACACGACATTGCGCCGAGGTTATTTTTCTCGGCAAAGTTAAATGGTCGGTCATAATTAAGTACTTGCAATCGCGCACCGCCGATATTTTGCAGCGTTTCAATCACAGTGGCTGGTGTCGGGGTGTCGGCCACAACAACAACATGAAAGTTCTGATATGTCGATTTCTCGAACAGACTGCGCACTGCTTCAACCACCAATACGCGCTCTTGCCCGAAAACTTCTGCTGATGTGCCTCGAGTTGCGACGATCACCCCAACGCTTGGTTGTTTGGTTAGGCGTCGACGCACGTACACGCTTGGAACCGAAGCGTCGAGTTCGCAATCTGCATCAATATTTTGTCGCTGACAATGTTCAACAACTGCGTGTAGCGATGCAGATGGTCGAGAATCGCTCGACTTAGCGATAGTCAATACTGCAGCCAGTCGCGAGACAGCTTTTGCATTCTCGCTCAGCCGTAAAGCGCGATCATGCGGGTGGCGCAAAACAAGATCATTGAGTCCGCCACTATTAACGACGAGATCAGAACGCGCAATTAAGGTTTCACCGACGTAGCAATGCGCGCGCAAGCGTTCTGGCGACCATCCTGGGCGGCGAGCAAAACTAATCGGCTCTGATTTATCGTCTGTTGGATGTCCTGAGTCACCGTAAAGCAAATCAACTTGCGGTTGTGCTGCCAGAAATTCGTTTGCAACCAATAGCGATTCGCGTTGCAGGCCGTCACCTGCCTCAAGAAACACCACCAAGTCAATTTGTGACAGCTCAACAGCCTCGGTTACTACTCGCACTCGACCAAACGAAAATCGTCTTTGTAACTTCTTTACCGCATCTGGCACTGCGCCAACAACAAGCCAGGTGACTTTTCGTGAGCCAGCAACGACAAGCGATTTATGCGTGGCTGTTAAATCATCAAGGGTTGCACCCTGCGCATCTGTGGCAATTACGAACTGGCTCATGCTGAAAGTCGCTTCACAAGTTTCCGCAATGGCCGTGGCATATTTCTAAACATAAATCGAAAAGGCCGCAACCATTTTTTATGCACCCAATTTGTCACATGTATTTGTGATGTATTTGGCGGAAACTGATATTCGCGAACCGAGCCGTATTTAGCTATCTGGCGTTGTTGTTCGCGAGTCTCGGCACGTTTTGCAAATTCGCCATCGCGCAGTGCGAGTTGAGCAATTTTTTGTTCAACGACAACAGGGTCGAAATTAGGCGACACCATGACTACTTAAGGATACCGAAACTCGGACTGGCGCTGGCTAGACCGGTGCTGGCTAGATCATCATATTTATTGCGCCAACGGTGCGTTCACCCAGTTCTATGTCGCCTGTAACTTTCCATTTTGAGCGAACTTCTTGCGCCGTAGCCCTGCCTGTTGCAAGTTCAACAAAAGTATTGCTATCAAAAGATAATTCCATTACAGGTGCATTCGTCAATGACTCGACAACCGTGGCGCGACCATTAATTACCGTGATCGAAATGTCCCGAACAATTGGACCAGTTATGTGAATAACAACCGATGACCCTTCTGGCGTGGCGGCTCTCTTGCCAACAACGATCGGCAAGGTGCGACAAAGTCGGTTGACTGTCAATTCGGCGCTGGCCGAGTCTTGGCTTCCGGGGATATTTAGAGCCCGACGAATATCTTGTTCGTGTACCCAACAATCCATAACGCGAATGTGCATGAACTCAGCCATCGTATTTTTGCCCATTGGAGTCATCGTCTCTTTTGTAAAATATTCTTCAGGCGCTGATTCGAGTTGTGCACGCCGTGCAGCCATTGCTTGATCAAACTCCTTAAGTACGTCTTTGCCAGACATCGCTCTTCGTGAATCAACTTCGTGCTCATTCATTTCGCCGATTGGATTCTTGACGTGCTCCAACGAAGTCGCGCGGTGAGTTGTCGAACCCTGACCAGTCATAGATTTTTCTGTACCGATGATGTGCGAAAGATTGTCTTTTACCGACCATCCAGGGCACTGTGTTTGCACCTCGAATTGTGCCTCGCTTAAAGATGCACATAAATCGTGAAGTGACCCAAGAGTCTCAAACAAATTCGCCAAAGTAATTTTGTAGTCGCTCATGGTGCTGGTGTCTGCACTGTTCGCCACTCTCGTGCCTTGAGATAAGGTGAGAAAACATTCGCGATATTTTCGAGATCGTCTTGCGTTTTTGGTGTTTTGATTTCGTATAGACCAGATATTTCGCTGTAACTTTTCATCAGTTCCCAAAGTTTGAGAGCATCGTCACCCATTGGTGGCGGCACTACCACTGGCCCAAATACGCCACGCCCATTTTCGAACACGATCAGCGGCACACCAAATGCAGAAAACTTTGCAACAGATTCTTCGTGATCAAATCTGACATCATCGTGGGTCGTTTGGTCGGCGAGCGCTTCATCCCAAGTGTTGCTTGGCGCAGAAATACTTTCAAGAAGTTCGCGTGCTGTGGCTTCTTCGTATGGTCGCAAACCGTTTTCGTGAAGTGCTCTGGCAGAAACTAAATACCAGTCATCACACAGATCCATATCTATTCGGCGCAACCAAGCAGCAATCCGAAGAGGGGTCCAGCCGTAGGCGAGTTCTCGCTCCCATGGATGTTTCTTTCCTTCTTCACGATTGATTTCTTCAAGGCTAAAAAATCGCCAGTTCACTTCGAGATCTATTGTTCGGCGAAGTTCACGAATCCAAATTGAAGTCTGATAGGCATACGGGCACATCACATCAAAGAAGAAGTCGATCTTGGCGGGTTTGCTTTGAGCATCAGCCATATTGCTAATCATACGTAGGTAGTGAAGATGCAAACGAAGTGACGGCTAGATTTGGGTTATGCAAAGACCATCTCGATTCGCCCACACTCGTTACTTAGGTGATAAGCGAACACAGTTTGTTTACGACGTTGATTCTCTTGAGGCCGCTGAATCCAGCGAAATTATAGAAGAAATTGTCAATAGCGAAGTAGGCATTTGCTTTGCCCCAGACACGCTTCCAGAGGCACGCAATCGCGGATACACACTTGCGGTTTCTGGCAAAACTCGTCGCCGTCTTAAACCACGCTGATAACTACTAATCGAGTGTCATCACTGTGAACGGATCATTTCTCTCTGGTGATATTTCAATTGCTCGATACCTGGCAAAACCTTCTGGCAAAACTGGTGTTCTTCCGGGCATGTTGCTGTGTCATGGATTTCCAGTTGCACTAAATGATGCGCGACATTCAGCGAGTACGTTTCCAGAATTAATTGATCGCGTTGCCAACGAACTCGGTTGGGCAGCGATGACGTTCACATTTCGTGGGTGTGGTTCAAGCGAGGGTGACTTCTCAATGCAAGGATGGATCGATGATCTTCGCGCTGCGATTGATCACCTAGTTGCAGAAGTTTCTCCAAGCGGAATCTGGTTGGTTGGCACAAATACCGGAGGCTCACTTGCATTATGCGCTGGCGCTGACGACCCAAGAGTAAATGGTTGTGCACTACTCGGGCCCCGCGCCGACTTTGATGACTGGGCTGCGCAGCCACGCCGATTCTTAGAACACGTTCGTGAAGTTGGTGCAATTCATAAACCAAAGTTTCCCGAATCGTACGACGAATGGTCGCGCGAGTTGCGCAGATTCAGACCAACCGATGCTGCGCGAAGATTTGCGCCACGACCGTTGTTGCTTTTGCATGGCGATGACGATGAAAGTGTGCCGACGGCCGACTCGCGATTACTTGCCGAAGCACATGGTTCAGCAGATCTACAAATCATTCCTGGAGCGGGACACCGTTTGCGTCACGATCCACGCGCGATCGCGGGCTTACTTGGTTGGCTAGATAGACAGCGTTCGAATGCTGCTATTTAGTTTTATCGGTATCCAGTTAGATGAGTACGGTGCCAATTAAATGCTGACTCAATAATGCTTTGCAAGTCGTGAGTTGCTCGCCAATCTAAAACGCTGTTTGCAAGTCTCGTATCGGCGTAAACACTCACAGGGTCGCCATCTCGTCGTGCACCAATTGTGTAAGGCACTGCACGTTGGGCAACTTTAGTAGCCATCTCGATTAACTGTTTCACCGAAGTTCCTTCGCCAGTCCCAACATTGCAAATCATTGTTTTGCCGCCATGTTCTAAGTAGTCAAGTGCTCTGATGTGGGCGAGTGCTAGATCTTCAACGTGGATGTAATCGCGAATACACGTGCCATCGCGAGTTGGATAGTCATCACCAAATACTTCGAAGTGAAATGCTTGATCAAGAAGCGCGCGCATCACTCGTGGAACAAGGTTTTGTGACGCCAACCAGTCTTCGCCGATTTTGTTGTCACTACTTGCACCAGCGGCGTTGAAATAGCGCAAACTCACTGACTTGATTGCACTGCGCTCGGGTGAACTGAGGATATTCTCGACCGCAAGTTTCGTTTCGGCGTAGACACTTTCTGGCATCGTTGGCTCATTCTCAGTAACCGGAACCGATTTCGGGGTGCCATACACGGCTGCCGATGACGAAAAAACAAATCGGTCAACGCCATGTTCAATCAGGGTGTCAAGCAGAGCAACCGTTCCATCGACGTTGTTTTGCCAATACATCTTTGGCTGTGTCATCGATTCGCCAACTGCTTTGTAGGCAGCAAAGTGCACAACCTCGGTGATTTTATATTTGTGACAAATTTCTGCAACCAGATTCTTGTCGGCAATATCACCAACAACGAGGTCGGCATCGATCACTGCTTCTTTGTTGCCACGCTCAAGAGTGTCGAGAACAACTACATCTCGAGATGTCTGGCGAAGTGCACGAACCGTATGTGCACCGATATATCCAGCGCCACCAGTAACGAGTGTCGTCATTTTTTGCGCTTCACTTTAGGTCGATCTTGTTTATCGTGGTCAAGCGCACGTTGCATTTGTTTGAAGCCACGAACTTTTAACAATGTTGCCGGTGAGTAAATGTCAGCAACCGAGCGTGGTTGTGTGTCAGAAAAAACACCAGCAAATTTTCGCCAATTTCGCGGACGAACGCCAAAACGTTTGCCAAGTAGTGCAATAAAAATTTGTGCTTTCTCTTCACCAAACCCTGGCAGTTTGCGAAGTCGCTTCATCAACTCTTCGGCGTCGGTTACGCCATTCCAGACGTTTACTGCTTTGCCTCCATGATCTTGAGTGAGTGCGACACAAAGTTGGTGAACGCGTGTGCCCATTGATCTTGGAAACCGATGAATCGCTGGTTTCTCTGAGCAGAGCGCAACAAATTTGTCAAGATCCATAGCAGCAATACGTTTGGCGTTCAAATGTCCGAGTCTTTTGCGCAGCGTGTATGGCCCAGTAAACGCCCACTCCATTGGCACTTGTTGATCAAGCAGCATGCCAATCATCAGTGCAGTTCCGTCGCGATTCAACAATGCATCTGCACCCTCGATGCCAGTGATAAATAATGTTCGTGTCATTGGTGAAGCGAAAATGCCATTTCAGGGTCAAGTCCGTGGCGTTCAATTGCTTGAGTGACCACTTCGGTCTTGATCACACCAGCCAGCGCCAAGTTATGTAATACAGCGACAACAATATGTGGTGCATCAATTTCGAAGTGGCGACGCAATGCAGCGCGCGTATCACTGCGACCCATTCCGTCTGTGCCGAGTGGAGTAAACGATCGACTCGGAATAAATCTCGCAACTTGTTCTGGCACCATGCGCATAAAGTCGCTTACGGCAACTATCGGGCCTTGTCCATTATCTAGCAGTTTTGTCACCAGCGGTTTGCGTGCTGGTTGTGATGGATGTAATCGGTTCCAACGTTCAACTTCGATTGCTTCTTCGCGAAGTGTTTTATACGAAGTAGCCGACCATAATTCGCACCCAACTTCGTATCGTTCAAGAAGTTCGCTTGCCGCTGCACTGGCGGCTATATGTGCAGAGCCAGAGAACAGAATTGTCGCTTTGTGTTTGGCTTCTGTCGCAGGCTTCCATAAATAGAGACCTTGCATTATTTCGCTTGTAATTGTCGGCGAATTCGAGATCGGTGGCATCTGATAGTTCTCGTTATAAAGCGTCAGATAAAAGAAAACGTCACTTTGTGTCGGCCCGTACATTTCTTTAATTCCCTCGCGAACAATTGTCGCAACTTCGTATGCAAATGATGGATCATAAGCACGACATGCCGGAACTGTGCTCGCCAATAACAAAGAGTGTCCGTCTTGATGTTGCAAGCCCTCGCCATGCAATGTCGTTCGGCCTGCAGTTGCTCCAAGCAAGAAACCACGTGTGCGGGCATCAGCGGCTTGCCAAATCAAATCACCAACACGCTGGAATCCAAACATTGAATAGAACGTGTAGAACGGAACCATCGGCACTCCACGAGTTGCATAACTCGTGCCAGCAGCGATAAAACTTGCAAGACTTCCAGCTTCGGTGATTCCTTCTTCAAGAATTTGTCCATCGGTGGCTTCTGCATAATTGAGCAACATGTCGTGATCGACTGGCTCATATTTTTGACCCTGTGATGCATAAATTTTTAGTTCACGAAACAGTGAGTCCATTCCAAAAGTACGCGCCTCGTCTGGGATAATTGGCACGACCCTTTCACCGAAATCTTTGTCTCGAGCAAGATTTCGAAGCAACCGTGTAAAGCCCATCGTTGTGCTCACACTCTGTGTAGAGCTGCCATCTTCGAATTCTTTAAACACATCATCACTAGGTAAAGTCAAAATTTTTCGTGCCACAGTCGTGCGACGCGGCATCACGCCACCGAGCGCACGGCGTCTTTCCATCATGTATTGGTATTCAATGCTGTCTTCAGGTGGACGATAATAAGGCGGTTCGTCAGCAGCAAGGGCTGCGTCCGAAATCTCTTCGTTTAAGTGCAGACGATTTCGAAGAGTCATTAATTGTGCATCAGTCATTTTTTTAATTTGATGTGTTGCATTACGACCTTCGATCTCGTCGCCGAGTGTCCATCCCTTGACGGTTTTGCACAAAATTGCTGTCGGCCGACCAGAACCTGTGTTCTCGACGGCGGCGCGGTATGCAGCATAAAGTTTGCGATAGTCATGTCCGCCACGCGGCAATAGTTGCAATTCTTCATCTGTTAAGTGACTCACCATTTCACGCAATCGCGGGTCTGGCCCGAAGAAGTTTTCGCGAATGTAGTTTCCGTCTTCAATTGTGTAACGCTGAAACTCGCCGTCAACTGTTGTGTTCATTTTATTGAGTAACGCGCCAGAGATATCGCGGGCGAGCAGGTCATCCCACTTCGAACCCCAAATCACTTTGATTACATTCCATCCAGCACCTCGAAATGTTGCTTCGAGTTCTTGAATTATTTTTCCGTTGCCACGCACCGGACCATCAAGACGTTGCAAGTTGCAGTTGACGACAAACACAAGATTGTCGAGGTGCTCACGTGCGGCAAGAGAGATTGAACCAAGGGTTTCGGGCTCGTCACATTCGCCGTCGCCCAAAAATGCCCACACGCGGCTCGCTGATGTGTCGTCAATTTTACGATTCAAAAGATAACGATTGAATCTTGCTTGATAAAGCGCAGTCAATGGCCCAAGACCCATCGAAACAGTTGGGAACTCCCAAAACTCTGGCATCAATCTTGGGTGCGGATAACTCGAAAGTCCACGACCACCACGACCAATTTCGCGACGGAAAGAATTCAGATCATCTTCGTCTAATCGGCGCTCAAGAAATGCTCGGGCATAAACACCTGGGGCAGCATGTCCCTGAAAATAAACATGGTCGCCCGGTGACCCGCTGTCTTTGCCTTTGAAGAAGTGATTGAAACCAATTTCATAAAGACTCGCTGATGACGCGAATGTTGAAAGGTGGCCACCGATTCCGTCTGCGTTTGTATTTGCTCGAACTACCATCACGGCGGCATTCCAACGAATGTATGCACGAATTCGGCGCTCTAAATGTTCGTCACCCGGAAACCACGGTTCTTGTTCAGACGGAATGCTATTTACATATGGCGTCGAAACAGTCGCCGGAAAACTAACTTGACTTGCACGAGCGCGCTCTAATAGTCGCGACAATAAATAACGCGCACGAGTTTTGCCCTGCACCTCGACAACTGCATCAAGCGAGTCCAACCATTCTTCAGTTTCGCCTGGATCAGTGTCGGGCAGTTGATGCATGGATCCATCAAATAGCACGGCTCTATTCTCGCAGAATTTTTCGTGTCTGTGCACTTGGATGCCGTTATTCACTCTGCGTTTGCGTAAGTATTAACAGATGCCGATTGTTATTTATACAGATGGCGCCTGCTCTGGCAACCCAGGTCCGGGCGGTTGGGCATGGGCCGTCTCGCCCGATGGCGAACCAAACGGTGTTGGCGGTGAAACAAAGACGACTAATCAGCGGATGGAGTTGTCGGCGGTGATCAATGCATTGCACGCTTTCGCAGACTCTGCAGAGCCATTAGAAATTGTTTCTGACAGCACTTATGTCGTGCATTGTTTTCGTGACAAATGGTGGATGGGTTGGCAACGCCGAGGCTGGAAAAATTCACAACGTCAACCTGTTGCAAATCGAGATCTCTGGGAGCCACTGATTGAACTAGTCAATACGCGTGGTGATGTCTCGTTCAGATGGGTCAAAGCCCACAATGGCGAACCGATGAACGAACTTGTAGACCAACTTGCTGTAGCCGCATCGCTTGGAGCAAAGTAAAAACTTACAAGTTGCTCGAAACAGCAAAAATTGCGTAGTGTGCCTAGTCATGGACATCAAAGACGTAAGCGCAGTAGTAACCGGTGGAGCATCAGGAATTGGAGCAGCAGTTTCACGAATGCTCGCATCTCGTGGAGCAAAAGTTGTGGTTGCCGATCTTCAAGAAGACAAAGGCAATGCACTCGCAAAAGAAATCGGCGGGGCATTTTGCAAAGTTGATGTCACAAATACGCAAGACATCATCAATGCCACCGAGATGGCAAAGTCAATGGGACCAGTTCGTATTCTTGTCAACTCCGCAGGCATCGGTTGGGCGCAACGCACAGTAGGCAAGGGCGGTTCGTATGAGTCGGCTGCAGATCTTGATGCCTTCAAGCGAGTCATCGCGATCAACTTGGTCGGCACTTTCGATTGCATTCGCATTGTCGGCACCGCAATGAGCACAACCGAACCTCTCGAACACGGCGAGCGCGGCGCAATCGTCAACATCGCTTCTGTCGCTGCTTACGACGGACAAATCGGTCAGGCTTCGTACTCGGCATCAAAGGGCGGAGTCGTTGGAATGACTTTGCCAATCGCTCGCGATCTTTCAGCAATCGGTGTTCGCGTCAACACAGTTGCGCCAGGGTTGATTGACACACCTATATATGGACAGGGAGAAGCAAGCCAAAACTTTAAAGCGACTCTCGAAAAAGGCGTGCTTTTCCCTCATCGTCTTGGTGCGCCAGACGAACTTGCTTCAATGGTCGTTGAGTGCATAACGAATAGTTACATGAATGCCGAGTCAATCAGAGTTGACGGCGGCATTCGCATGCAACCGAAGTGATGATCGAGTAAAACTCGTGGCAGGAATCCACGTTCTACATAGTCATCCGTTCACTTCGTTTGATGAAACCCCGCCATCTGACGCAAAGTCGTTTATTGCAATGCCGATACCTTTTGAAATATTGCCGCAACTTGTTGGAGATAAATTTCGTCATCGCTTAGGTACATGGCCACTTGATGTTGCGAACTGGTTGCCATCAGACGCTGAAAGCGCTTTGACAATCCAGATGAAACAGAAACTTTTAGCGCACCGTCGCGACGAAGTAGTCAGTTTGTTTTCTGGCGGTGACGATGCGGCTCAAGAAGCTGGTGAACTTGTCAACCAGTGGGCGGGTGCCAAGTCAACCAGCACCGGTATCGATGCATTAGTTGATGCAGCGTTGCTCGTCGCAGATGATTTGGCAGTTCTCAAACCAGTTATGTCTAGTGATGGTCAAGAACGACTGTTGTTTGTCGCTGGTGTTGTTTGTGGACCAAGTCGGTGGCGTCTTGCCGACAAAATGGGAAACGACATGATCGAAGTTCACGCACCAGTCGCCAAGTATGCCGAACATGTTGGTGCTGGGGTCGATACATCCTTGCAACGACTCTCGGTAGATCGACCCGTATGGAGATCAAATTGGATAATTCAAGATCATCCGGCATTGTTTCAACCCGTGATTCCACCTCTACCGTTGCTCAAGCGCCCACAAGATTTATGGATTCGTATGGAGCGACAAACTTTGCGACGGCTTCCAGTCACCGGCGGTGTGCTGTTTACAATTCGTGGATTTCAACAGCCATTAGTTGATTATCTTCAACGCTCTAAAGAAATTGCCCAAACGATGCGCACGCTCTTAGAGCGACTTCCAGATGATGTTGCGCAATATAAATCGGTTTTCACTTACCGACCCGAGATTCTTTCGTGGATGAACCAGTTTTGCTGACTAAATAGTTACGTCGTATAGTCGGCGTTGATTCGAACATAGCCATCAGTTAGATCGCAACCCCAGACAGTGCATTCGGCGGCGCCAGTATTTAGCGTGACATGAATGCGCACAGTGTCGCCACGCATATATTTGCTCAGGTCAGCAAGTCCAGAAGCATCAACAAAACTCGGGTAGACCTCTTGGATGCCAAAGCGAATAACAACTCGATTCTCGTCAATGTCGTGTTCACTGCTGCATTTGCCAATCGCCATTGCCACTCGACCCCAATTTGGGTCGGCACCGTGCACGGCTGTTTTCACCAACGGCGAATTAACTATTGATTTAGCCACAAGTTTTGCTTGACGTTCGTCGCGTGAACCGTCTACACACACCTCAATTAATTTCTCGGCACCTTCACCGTCGCGTGCGACTTGTTGAGTCAGCGAAAGCGCAACTTGATAAAGCGCAGCCTCAAACTTCGCGAGATCAACTGCACCCGCAACACCGCTAGCCAAAATAATCGCCGTATCACTCGTTGAAGTATCTGTATCAACAGAAACACAGTTAAATGTTTTGTCAATCACGCGACGGAATATTTTATCAAGATCGGTTTTTTCGAGTTGTGCATCGGTGAACAGCAGTGTGATCAGAGTTGCCATATTCGGCTCGATCATGCCAACACCTTTTGCAACGCCGACTACTCGTGCTGATGAGCCGGCAACTACAGACTCGGCAACTTTATGCACCGTATCGGTGGTCATGATGCCGAGCGCAACATCGTCGGCCGAAGTATTGACAAATGAGTTTGGCATCGCGTCAAGACCGGCACGAACATTTTTCATCGGATACTGCCGACCGATGACGCCAGTTGATGAGATTAAAACTTGTTTCGCTTCACAGCCAATTTTTGCAGCGACTCCTAAAACAACTTCACGGGCATTACTCATGCCTTCAGCGCCTGTTGCGACGTTTGCATTCTTTGAGATCACAACAATTGCGCGTGCCGTTAGGTCGGCAATATTCTCGCGACTCAGCACAATGCTCGGTCCAGCGAAACGACTCTGTGTAAAAACACCAGCCGCCGCACAAATTTTGTCAGCCACCACAAGTGTGAAATCGTTGGTCGCGTCCTTTATTCCGATGTTGGCAACATATGCACCAAAACCTTGCGGAAGTTTCATCTAGTCAGTCTATTTTTTTTCGGCAAAGTATTCAGCCAAATTAACTAGCGTTTGTTTGATCGCTTTATTATTGCTTTTTACGGATCCCGCGAGTTCGAGCATCAGCGGTGATTTGCTGTTGCGATATGCGAACTGCTCTGTGACTGTTGTGCCGCCAGTAGTTGGTTCAAGAATGTATCGCCAAATGTGACCACCAAAATGTCGCCATGCAATCTGCTTATCTTCAACAAACTCAACGACCGTATTATTGATTTTGTAGGGGATTCCCCGTTTCATGCTCATGCCAAAAGTTGCATTCAGCGACAGTCTTTGCGGGGCCGTATCTTTGGGCGCTAAAACTGACCCAGAGCCGTCAATCACTGGGTGCATCGCAGCGTTTGCCAGCAGTTCAAAGATCTCATGTGGCGTTGCGGGCACAAAGTTGCTCGCTGAAATTAATTTATTTTTCTTATCAACCACACTTGAAATGTCTTTTTCCATGACTTGATGCTAGGCAAGCGAAGCGACGACTGCATCGCCACATCGTCGGCCAGAATAAAGCGCACCTTGAATCGAACCGGTATCGCGGTGATCGCCGCAGACAAACAATCCGTCACCAAGTGCAACTTGTTGCTCTGGATCAAAAGGTGGCAGTTGTTCGGGCCCCGCATGGGTAATTCGATAGGTCTTAAGGTGTCGCCACGCATCAACTTGCGGTCCCCACCAAGTGCGCAGTTGATCTCGTGACATGGCTTCAAGATCGCCGTCAATGATTCCTGGCAATGCAGCAACAATTAAATGTTGCCCGGGCGGCGCGTAACTCGGTGCAATATTGCTGAGTACTGCGGCGTTTAGAACTGGCCCCTTGCCCGTGCCGTCAAGCACAACAAATTTCTCGTGAGTTGGTGGTGAATCAGCAGCAAAATAAACGCATCCGGCAACTCGTGATGCAATTTCGCCTGTCTTAAGAAGTTCGCATGAGGCAGGCTGGTCAGTTGCAACGACTATCGCTCTGGCTTTGATTTGCGAATCAGCAGTAGAGACAACTCCAGGTGCAACACCAGTGACCCGTGTGTTCAGGTAAATGTTTTCTAAACCAAGGTGTTTGGCCATCTGCTCAGGCAAAGCACGCATGCCATTAGTTGGTAATGCACTTTGGCCTTCGCTCAAATATTTAAAAATTATTTCAAACATCCGACGAGATGTGCGCAAGTCTGGATCAAGTTGAATGCCCCCAAATAACGATCTGAAAAAACGGTCAATTATTTTTGATGAGAAACCAAATGCGCGTAATGCAACGACGGTCGAAATATCTTTCTTAGATAAAATCTTCGCCTCATCAGAGTGCATCACGCGCCAACGCAACGCAGCGATACGCATTTTGTCGGTCAGCGAACCGATTGGTGCAAAAACTGTTGCGACTGCACGCCTCGGTTCACGAAATGGGTCGGTAACAACCGACGCTTTGCCGTTTCGCATCACGAGTGCACCAGAACTAAACATCTTCAAATCAAGTGCCGCCATATTGACTTGAGTTTTTAATTCAGGATAAGCAGTCAACAAAACTTGAAATCCGCGGTCAAGCAAAAAGCCATCAACTTCGTCAGTGCGAACTCGACCACCGACACCGTCTTGGGCTTCAAGCACGATCACTGACAAGCCATGGCTACTTATTTGTCGCGCTGCGGCTAAGCCCGCGAGCCCAGCCCCAATAACGATCGCATCAACTTGTGAGGGGAGAACCCTCATTTGTTGAGCAGTGCGCGCAGTGCAACGTCAATCGTTGAATGCTGAAAAGCGAAGCCAGATTTTTGCAGTTCGACAGGCATCACGCGTTGACCGGTGAACAAAAGTGCCTCTGCGAGTTCGGCACCCAATAAAAGTTTTGGTCCAAACTTTGGAATCGGCAAAATTGCAGGACGTTTCAATACTCGTGCTAAAGCCTTCGTGAATTGCCCACTCGTCACTGGGTTTGGTGCAGTTAAGTTAACCGCCCCCGAAATATTGGCTGTTAAAAGATATTCAATCGCCGAGATTTCGTCATCTAGCGAGATCCAACTCTGCCATTGTTTGCCGTTACCGAATTTTCCGCCGAGACCGAATTTAAATAGTGGCAGTTGTTTTTTGAGTGCACCACCAAGTGGTGTCAGCACAATGCCAGTGCGCAAGAACACAGTGCGCACGCCAGCATGAACGCTTGGTTTGGCCACGTCTTCCCACTGTTTGCAAATATCAGCCAAGAAACTTGAACCATGAGTTGAGCGCTCATCTAGTTCTTCGTCGCCGCGGGGCCCGTAGATGCCAATCGCCGACCCTGACAAAAACACGCTCGGTTTTTTTGCACAGTTGGCAATAGTCAAAGCCAGCAGAGACGTGCTCTTGGTTCGACTCTCGAGAAGTTCTTGCTTATATTTTGTCGTCCAACGACGGTCACCAATGCCTGCACCCGACAAATGAATTACCGCGTCAGCACCATCAATTATTGATGCATCAATTTGTCCGGTCGCCGGGTTCCATTGGCTTTCATTTAATAGTGGTGCACGACGAACTAGCTGAATCACGTCGTGGCCATGTTTGCGAAGATTATTAACTAATGGTTTGCCGATTAGTCCACTTGCGCCAGAAATTATAATTTTCATATACCGATAATGCTAGTTACTTAATAACAATTGGCACCGACGTAACCACAGTATTTGGTCGATATAGCAATCGTGCTTTTATCGAAAGTGCAGATTGATTATGCAGCCATTGTGACCTAATTGACGTCACAAATTCAGGAATAATCACGGTGATGATGTCATCACTCGCTTCATCGTCAAGTTCATTGATCCTTGTCATTATCGATTCAGTGATATCACGAAACTGATCAGTAATCATTTCTAGTTCACAAGTGAGGTTGTGCTTAACCCAGTCGGCGTCAAGTTTTGCGCGCGCCTCGGGTGAGCCGACAACCGATAGCGCGAGCAATTTATCTGGGCGCAAACTCTCGGCATACTTGACGGCCTGTAGGACACCTTTATTTACAGAACCAACTAACACGACTACGAGGTGGGTCTGTCGCGGTGCAATATAGCCTTCTTCAATTCTTAAGAACGATCGCACACGCACATAGTGGCGATTGATAGTCAGAAATATCACCATCATCGATGGGATAATTACGGCCGGAATCCATGCTCCATCGGTGAACTTAACAACTACGACTGTGCCTGCCACTGCCAATGTTGTCAAAGAACCAACACCCGAGAAAAATGCCCTAACTTGCCAGCCTGGTTCTTTTAGCTTTCGGTGCCGAACAAGCATGCCGAATTGGCTAAGTGTGAAACCAGTAAATACACCAACTGCGTAAAGAGGGATCAAAGCATTAACAATTCCACCGAATGAAATCACCAGCGCCGACGCAGCTAAGCCTAAAAAGATAACGCCATTTGAGAACACAAGTCGATCGCCACGATTTGCCAATTGTCGGGGCAGAAAATTGTCTTGGGCAATGATTGACGAAAGTCTTGGAAAGTCAGCGTAGGCAGTATTCGCCGCCAAAATTAAAATACCGAATGTCGCAAACTGCGTTATGAAGAAGAAAATATTGCGACCACCGTAAACCTGTTCGGCCATTTGAGCAATAACAGTTACTTTGATGTTTCCTTCGTGATCCTTTAGTGGTTGAAGTTTTTCAGCCAGAACACTCAAACCAAGAAACGAAGTACCCAGGACTACAGCCATCCACATCAATGTCTTTGATGCATTTTTCGCTTCTGGTTTTTCAAACGCAGGCACACCATCTGCGACTGCTTCAATACCAGTTAGAGCAACCGCTCCAGACGAGAAAGCTTTCAGAAAAAAGAATATTGTCAAAGACTTTTGGCCAGAAAGAAGTTCTTGGGCAATCTCGCCCGAGTGATCTATTGGTCCGAGGTCCTTGAAATAGACCTTGTAAAGACCGACGATAATCAGCGAAGCAAGACTCAATATATATAAGTAGGTCGGCGGTGCAAAAAGTGCACCAGATTCTTTTATTCCACGCAAGTTGGCCAAAGTGACTAACGCAATGAAACCGATGCACAGTGTCACCCGATGTGGCGCAAGATTGCTAAAAGCCGAAATAATTGCTGCGACACCAGCCGAAATAGAAACCGCGACCGTCAAAATATAGTCAATGAGCATTGATGCTCCAGCCACAAGTGATGGATGCTTCCCGAGATTTTCACGAGCGACGATGTAACTGCCGCCACCATTCGGATATGCATAAATTGTCTGCCGGTAACTGCTGACGACGATGATCAATAAGAAGATAACTAGAACTGATATTGGCACCAAGTTGTCGAATGCCGATAAGCCGACAGCAGCAAGCGATAAAAATACAATCAGAATTTCTTCTGTTGCATATGCCGTACTCGAGATCGCGTCGCTGGCAAAAACTGGTAGTGCGATTTTCTTCGAAAGCCGATGGTGCTGATCTTCGGAACTGGCAATCGGTTTGCCGATGAAGAAGCGTTTTAATGCAGATGCTGAAAGTGACATTACGGTCTTACATCTTCGCACAGTCGTCGCCGTTTAGCACGATTATGGCTTATGCTTAAAAGTGTGCATGTAGTAATTGTCGGTTGCGGTCGAGTTGGTTCAACTCTCGCACTAGAGCTCGTTGCCGTCGGTCATACGGTTGCTGTGATAGATCGCAAACCCGACGCATTTAAGCGGCTGGGAGAGAATTTTTCAGGTCTCACAATTGCAGGCATCGGCTTTGATCGCGATCTGCTTCAAGAAGCTGGTATCGAAAGAGCGCAAGCAGTTGCTGCTGTTACCAACGGCGACAATTCAAATATTTTAATTGCGCGTGTTGCACGCGAAAAATTTGGTATCGAAAGAGTAGTTGCACGAATCTACGACCCAAAGCGTGCCGAAATCTACGAACGCCTTGGCATCGCCACTGTCGCGACGGTGAAGTGGACATCAGAGCGCATCTTGCGTCGCATCTTGCCAGATATTTCTAGCGTCGAGTGGACAGATCCAAGTTCGAATGTTGTGTTGATTGAGCGTGAGTTTCCGAACAGTCTCGCCGGAAAAAAGGTCTTCGAGATTGAGTTATCTGGTGCCCGAATTTCTGCGCTTCGCAGACTCGGTACTGCGGTCATTCCTGATGAAAATACAATCGTGCAGCAAGGTGATGTCGGATACTTTGCAGTTGAGATCGGTTCTCTTGACAAGTTGAATAGTTTGCTAAAGCAGGGCACTTCATGAAAGTAATTGTTGCGGGCGGTGGAAGTGTGGGTCGCTTTACAGCAGAAGAATTAGTTGCTGCTGGACACGATGTCTTACTTATTGAAAATGATCGTGCAGTGTTTCGTGACTATGGCAAGGCTGAAGAATCTAAAGGTGTGCGTTGGTACCTTGGCGATGCATGTGATGTCGAAGTGCTTCGGGCAGCAGGTGTGCCTGATGCAGATGTTGTTGCGGCAGTGACTGGCGATGACGAAGACAATTTGGTGATTTCACTTCTCGCGAAACAAGAGTTCGGTGCGCCACGAGTAATTGCTCGGGTGAATAATCCAAAAAATCACTGGATGTTCAATGAGATGTGGGGAATCGATGTAGCTGTTTCGACACCACACCTAATTACCAGTCTTGTTCAAGAAGCAGTTTCTGTTGGCAACTTCGTAAAACTCATGGATTTCGCTGGTGGTAAAGCAGAATTAGCAGAAGTTACGCTTGCCGAAAATTCGCCGGCGATCAACAAGACGCTCAAAGATTTAAAGTTTCCTCGTAGTGCAACAGTTGTGGCAATTGTTCGTGAAGAGGTTGTCCTTGTTCCTGAGAGCGACACAATTTTGCGAGCCGGTGACGAAGTTATGGTTCTAATTACCGAAGATGCTGAGCCAGCAATCAAAAAAATTCTCGTCGGCTAAATTACACCCTCTAGATATCTCTAGTTAGTTCTCGCTAAGCGAGAAGTGTGTAAGCGGGGTTAAGCACCACTGTTCTGTCGCCATCTTGATGTGGAACACCATCAATCATGATGCAGCCACCATGATCAATTCCGGGAATATTGCGACGGCCACTAAAAATAACTGTGATTTCACCAGTGCCGTCACTGATTACTATTTCGACCGCAGGAATTCCGCTACGCGGTTTAATTCTCATGCGCTTTATTTCACCAGCAACTTTGACTCGTTGTCGGCATTTCATATCGCCAAGACTTACAAAATCGTATTGTTCAAAGCGACTGCATAGT
>Ga0208960_1000393_pt1 | contig 24839 bp, 17 predicted proteins | sample GreLakmeON33MSRF_FD_187703 | JGI IMG/M metagenome (GOLD analysis project Ga0208960, IMG submission 187703) | Freshwater lentic microbial communities from great Laurentian Lakes, MI, USA - Great Lakes metaG ON33MSRF (SPAdes) | ecosystem: Environmental > Aquatic > Freshwater > Lake | place: Great...
GCCGTCATCGGTTCCGGTCCCGCCGGCCTCTCCGCCGCCGCGCAGCTCAACTACGCCGGCCATAACGTCACCGTCTTCGAACGTTCCGACCGTCCGGGCGGCCTGCTGATGTACGGCATCCCGAACATGAAGCTCGATAAGAACGAAGTGGTGCTCCGCCGCATCTCGCTCCTCGAGGCCGAAGGCGTCACCTTCAAGTGCGGCGTCAACGTCGGCGTCGACATCTCGCCCGAACAGCTCCGCAAAGACTTCGACTCCGTCATCCTCACCGTTGGAGCCACCAAGGGCCGCGACCTCCCCCTCCCTGGCCGAGACGCCAAGGGCGTGCATCTCGCGATGGAGTTCCTCTCCGCCAACACGAAGAACCTCCTGGACGGCCTGTCACCCGACACGTCCTTCACCGCCAAGGGTAAGGACGTCGTGATCATCGGCGGCGGCGACACCGGCACCGACTGCGTGGGCACCTCGCTCCGCCACGGCTGCAAGTCCGTCATCCAGCTTGAGATCATGGCGAAGTCCCCGCTTACCCGCGCCAAGGACAACCCCTGGCCGGAATGGCCGAAGACCTACAAGGTCGACTACGGCCAGGAAGAAGCTGCTGCCAAGTTCGGCTCCGACCCTCGCGTTTACCTCACCACCGCCACGAAGTTCGACACCGACGCCCAGGGCAACCTCCAGGCTGTCCATACCGTCGAAGTCGAATGGAAGAAGAACGACAAGGGCGTCTTCGGCCCTCAGCCGATCGCCGGCACCGAGAAGGTGCGGCCCGCTCAACTCGTCCTGCTCGCCATGGGCTTCATGGGTCCGGAACAGCCGCTCATCGAAGCCTTCGGCCTCGATCGTGACGCCCGCTCCAACGTCAAGGCCGAGCACGAGAAGTACGTGACCAACCTCCCCGGCGTCTTCGCTGCGGGCGATTGCCGTCGCGGCCAGTCCTTGGTCGTCTGGGCCTTTAACGAAGGTCGTGGTGTGGCTCGCGAGTGCGACAAGTTCCTGATGGGTAAGACCGAGCTTCCGTAAGCCTCGCCAGCCTCGTCCACCGAAGCCCGACTCATGAGTCGGGCTTCTTGTTGGGCAGGTTCGCCGCCGGATATCTTAGGTTTGCCGAGGCCCTACGCCCAGCCCATTGTGCCGACGTGAGCACGCCCTCCCTCGAAGCCTTTAAGTCTGTTGCATTGGAAACTGCCATCGCCGCCGGCGACCTACTGGCCAAGGGCGCCCAGATGAAGGTTAACGACTCGACCGACGACGACGTGAAGATGCAGGCCGACGTCGATTCGGAGCACCTGGTGCGCGCTCTGCTCAAGGCCACGGGCATCCCGGTCATCGGCGAAGAACTCGGGGGCGACGCCTCCCTCTTCGACGGCAACGAGCTCTACTGGGTCGTCGACCCGCTCGACGGCACCTACAACTACCTACGCCGCCAACCCGCCACTTGCGTCTCCCTTGGCCTGATGCGCGGCTCGGAGCCAGTCCTCGGCGTGATCCATAACTTTACCGCAAACAAGACCTACCTCGGCGTGGTCGGCGAAGGCACCTTCATCAACGGTCAGCGGCACACGCCTGGCTGGGTCGATCAGATTGGCGATGCTTGCATCATGACGGGCTTCCCTGCGCTGGCCGATAAATCCGCGCCAGCGATGGCGGTCTTCATGGGTCAAGTTTCACGCTATAAAAAGATCCGGATGATTGGTTCAGCCGCCTTGGCACTCGCCTACGTCGGCGAAGGGGTCGCCGACACCTATTATGAGTCGGGCACTAACCTCTGGGACGTCGCCGCTGGCCTAGCCATCATCAAGGCCTCGGGTGGGTATTATCGCCTCGTCCCGACCGGCAAGCGCCCCTTGAACTACGACCTCTGGGCCTCGGCCAAAGAGGAGTGGACCCGCTAATTGGGCTTTTCGTTTAAGGGGCTTGGGCTAGCCTCCGACTATGCCCCTGCTCCTCCGTGCCGTCACCCTCAGCCTGATAGGGCTGGCCAGTTTCCGCACCCTCGATGCCGCCAGTGCCGCCGCTACGCCCAAGGCTCCCAGCCTACCCGCCGAGGTCTGCCCCGTTCCGGATCAGCGCCCGGAGGTGACCTACAAGGCCAACCTCGACCCCAAGGAAACCGCTGCCACCGAAGCATGGGTTAAGGAAGCCGCCACCCTGCCTGGCTGGAAAGAACTCCTGAACTCGCCCGACACCGAGACGCGGCATTGTGCGAATTTCTTACTCGTCACGATGCCAGCCAGCGACCGTCAAAAGGTACCCGGTACCGACATCGCTGAAAACATCCGCCTCGCCCTCGAGGCCCGCCATCGTTTCTCCTGGGCCCAACAGGTACCTTGGCCAGTCTTTCTCAACGACGTCTTGCCCTACGCGTGCCTCGACGAGGCACGCGATCCATGGCGCGCCGACTTCCTTAAGCGCTTCGGCGATATGGTGAAAGACGCGCCGTCACGTGACGCCGCTGCCAAGCTCATCAACAAGAAAATCCAAGACGAGGTCGGCGTGAAGTACAGCACGCGCCGTCGAGCTGCTAACCAGAGCCCACCCGACTCCATGCGCCAAGGCTTGGCCTCGTGCTCCGGCCTTTCCATTCTGCTCTGCGACGCCTTCCGCTCGGTCGGCATCCCCGCCCGCATTGCGGGCGTCCCCACCTGGGTCACCGTCAACGGCAACCACAACTGGGTCGAGGTTTGGCTCGGCACCGATGGCGCGCCCAAGCCAGACTCCGAAGTCACGCCGATGCTTTCCCTGCAGTGGCAAGCTGGCTGGCGCGTCACAGAATACAATCCGGACGCCAAGGGCTGGGACCACGCTTGGTTCATGGAACGCGCCGCCGCCGCCGACCCGGCCAAACAAGAAACCTGGATCTACGCGTCCTCCTGGACCCGGACGGGCCTGACCTTCCCGATGGTCTGGAATCTGCGCTCCACGCAGGTCCATGGCATCGACCGCACCGCCGCCTACCATGCCCTCAACGGCGGCCGCAAGGTACCGGTCGCTCCGGACAAAACCCACATCGCCCTCCGCGCGTACCGCGGTGACAAGCGCGTCGCCGCTGAAGTGACCGTCACCCAAGGCAGTACGACACAAGCCGCCACCACCAAGGGCGAAGACAAGGACTTGAATGACATCACCCGAGTCGAAGTCCCGGCCGCCGGCGGCAAGGTCACCGTGAAGTGCGGCGAAGTCACGCGGACGATTACACCCGAGGCCGGCAAGGAACTTACCATCGAGCTCCGCCTGCCTTAATCGTCGACAGCGAAGCCCAGATTACCTACTCCTTGCCCCCGTGATCCTCCTCCTCGCCAATCCGCTGAACTCGATCAAAGAAGCTGTCATCAAAAGTGCAGCAGAGAATTACGCCCACAAGATTCTCGGCCAAGAATACGGCAGCACGGGTTTCTGGATCGCGTTGGCGATGGTGCTGATTTACCTCCCCATTCTGGGTCGGCTCGCCGCTAAGCACTTCTTTGCCAAGGACGGCTCGGCCGTCGGTATCGGCCTCACCGGCATCCTCTCCGTCGCCCTCACCTTTGCCGCCATCTGCATGGCCGACACTAGCCTCTCGGGCTTCATCCCTCAATCCGTCGAAATCTTGGTCATCTCGCTCTGCACGGCGACCGTCGTCCTGCTGGTTACCAGTGCCGCCGCCCAGGTGCTCAGCATGGGCTTCGGCCCTTCGCTTGGACTGCAGCTAATCTTTTGGAATATCGTTTTCCTGAGCCAACTAGCCACGCGGTTCCTGATGGATTTCTGGAAGCACGTCTAGACGGCATAGTGTAACCGACGAGCGTTCGGGTCCCACAAACGGGGCCAGCGCCTCGTGAACCCCAATGACTCAGCCCGTGGCTTGCAGGCCAGCGGCGATGGCGTTCAGCGACAGGAGCATCTGCGGCATGAGGGCATCCGCTTCCTTGCGCTCCCCGTCCGCTAGCTTCTTTCGCCAATCCTTGAGCAAGGCAACCTGCTGTTCGTGGAGGAGATCGATCGCGGCCTCGCGGAGCATGATAACCTTGAGTAACCGAGGGCGGCCTTCGGTAAGTTTCGAGTCGGAGAGTTCGTTGAGCATCTTACGGGTGAGCGAATGCTCGGCGAGGATACGTCCGAGGAACTGCGTGCGGAGTTTCTTGTCGGTGACCATTGCGCCGTAGAGCTTCATCATGCTGCGGTTGGCAGCCATGACGCTGGTCGAGGCATTCTTAAGCATGTAGCGCAGGGGCGCCCAGGCGTCGTAATGCTTACGGAGGAGTTCGAAGCCCTTCGGGTCCTCTTCCTTCATGCGGGCCAAAGCAGAGCCGACGCCATACCAACCGGAGAGGTAGAACCGAGCTTGGCTCCAAGCAAACACCCACGGGATGGCGCGGAGGTCTTCCAACGACGCTGCGCCCGTGCGGCGCGAGGGACGCGAACCAATGCGGCTAGCTTCAATAACGTCGATGGGGGTGGCCTGACGGAAGAATTCGATGAATTTAGGCGTACGGATGAGGCCTTGATACGCTTCGCGCGAGAACTCCGCGAGGCGGTCCATGACTTTGCCCAAGGCAACGTCATCGGCTTCGAACTCTTTATTGAGTAACGTGTTTTGCGTAACGCCGGCCGATAACAACTCGAGGTTGTTCACCGCTGTGATGTGGTTGGCGTACTTCTGCGTAATGCTCTCGCCCTGTTCGGTCACACGGAGCTCACCATTGATACTGCCAGGAGGTAACGCGTCGATAAAGCGGTGCGTGGGGCCAGCACCGCGGGAGATGGTACCACCCCGGCCATGGAAGAAGACGATACGGACGCCATGCTTGGCGCCCACAGCCGTCAGGTTCAGCTGGGCCCGGTAGAGATTCCAGAGCGAGGCGAGGATACCACCATCCTTATTGGAGTCGGAATAACCAATCATGACCTGCTGGGTGAGGCCATCCGTGACGCCAGTATCGCGGCGCATTTCAAGCGTCCGACGGGTCATCGGATGCGAGAGGAAGGAATCTAGAATCGCCGTGCTGCGCTCAAGGTCATCAATGGTTTCAAAGAGCGGGACGACGGGCAGTAGACAGTAAGGCTCATCGGCGCCACCGGCAGTGAGGCCCGCTTCGCGCGCCAAGAGGTAGACGGAAAGAAGGTCCGACACCGAACGCGTCATGCTGACAATGAGCGCACCCAATCCAGCGGAACCATATTGCTTGATGTGCTCGACGAGCGCGCGGTGACAGGCAATGACGGCATCCGCTTCTGGTCCGATGCTGGCCTGCTCGCGAATAAATGGGCGGGTCGAGCGGAGCTCCGAGTCCAAGAAGCCGAGGCGACGCGATTCATCCCAACGCGCATAGTCGGTGTCGGATAGGCCAGCGGCTTCCATGAGCTGGTCGATGGCCTTATCGTGGAAAGCGCTGTTCTGGCGAATGTCCAACGTCGCCATGTGAAATCCGAACGTCCGCAGGAATCGAATCAGCGGGTCGAGTTCGTAGCGGGCAATATTGCCAGCGCCCACTTCGATCAGCGTCTCGCGCAGGAAAAGGAGGTCGGCGATGACGCCATCGGGGGTCTTGTGCTTGCCGGGAGCGCACTCGCCCACGGTCTCGGGGAGACGCAGGCGGATGAGGTTGATATACTGACGCCAGGTTTCGCCGATATTGCGCTTCAGGGCGGCTTCACCGGCTTCGCCTTGGACGGCCGCGTGCTTTTCGACCTGCTTCACAAAGACCGCGGGCGGGAGCTGGAGGTGGTCGCCCAGCGAAAGGCGCTGACCGAGGGTCTCCAGGCGCTCATTAGCGATATCTAAGGCCGTCGAACGGAAAAGATTGAGGGCCCGGGTCGTGACCTCGGCCGTTACCAGCGGGTGACCGTCGCGGTCACCGCCGACCCACGTGCCCATGGTGACCATCGGCATCGAATCAGGATGCTCGATCTTATCCGCCGAGAAACCCGCCTCTTCCCAGGCCTGACGGAGGCGCAGATCCATGCTGACCAAAGCGTCGGGGAAGACCTTAGAAAGGAAGTAATTGATATTACGGAGCTCCGACTCGACGTCGGGCTTCTGCTGATAAAATTCGCCGGTACGCCAGAGACGCTCGAGGGCGACCTTGATCTCATCACGAATCGCCCGCTGTTCGGCGACGGTCCACATGCTATTTTCGCGACGGACGAGGAGCTTATAAATCTCGCGGTGAATCTCGAGGACCGTCGCGCGCTTGGCTTCGGTCGGGTGCGCGGTCAACACCGGCTCAACGCGGATGCGATTGAGGCGCTTGGCGACCTGCTTGTCGCTGAGGCCAGAATCACGCAGGCGATTCAACGCCCGACCCCAAGAGCCCGGGTCGGAAGCTAAACCATTCTTCGATTCACGGAGGCGCTTGGACTGAGCGGAGGCATTCTCCTCGACCATGTTCAGTAACTGGAAAGCGATTGAGTAGGCCTGCACGCCGCGGTAGGAAAAGATCTGTACGCCGCGCAACTTACGCTTACCCATCCACGGCAAGGTGCCGGCAAGGTCCTTGTGTTCGAGCTGCTCGAGCACCTCAACGAAGCACCCCATCATGAACGCGAGGTCCTGGTCGACTTTTTTAAGCCCGCGGGCGAGATCGTTGCTTATGGCCATGCGACTTAGGTCGTAGCACGGCCCACGCTTTTGTCGCAACCGCAAACGCCCTCCGGCTTGCGTCCATGTTCAATCATGCTTTGCTGAAATCCTGACATGTCGGACCAACGGCTCATCCTCCCCGACCACTGGCAACAGGTGGCCTTGGCCGCACTTCGGCGGGGGGAAGACGTAGTCCTGCAAGCCCCCACGGGCGCGGGCAAGACCCACGTCTTCGAGCTGTTAGTGGAGTCCGGCCACCGCGGCCAAGCGGTCTACACCGTACCGACCCGCGCCCTCGCCAACGACAAACGGGCGGAATGGAAGGCGGCGGGCTGGGATGTCGGTATCGCCACGGGCGACCTCAGTGAGAACCTCGGGGCGCCCGTCGTCGTCGCCACGCTGGAAACCCAGCGCCACCGCTTCCTAGAGGGCCAGCACCCCGACCTCCTCGTGGTCGACGAATACCAGATGATTGCCGACCTCCGCCGCGGGGCCGCCTATGAGACAGTACTCGCCCTCGCCCCCAAGGCCACCCAACTACTCCTCCTGAGCGGCAGCATCGCTAACCCTAAGGCTACGGCTGAATGGCTCCGCTCCCTCGGACGGACGGTCACGCTGGTCGAAGAGTATCGGCGACCCGTACCCCTCGAAGAGGTCTGGCTGGACGCCCTCGAAACCAAGGAGCCCGAAGGGGTTCGTAGCCCCATCGCCCGGGCGGTCATTAAGGGCATCCTCGCGGATCTCGGGCCTATTCTCGTCTTCGCACCCCGCCGACGTGCCGCGGAACAGATTGCCCGCGATATCGCCCATGGCCTCCCCATGGGCAACGGCCCCCAACTTTCCCCCGCCCAACGTAATATGGCCGGCGAAGACCTCTACCGACTTCTCCGCCAAGGCGTCGGCCTCCACCACAGCGGCCTGACCTACGAGCAGCGCAGCCTGCTCATTGAGCCGTGGGCTAAATCCGGCCGACTCAAGGTCGTCGTCGCCACGACGGGACTCGCCGCGGGCATCAACTTCTCGCTGCGCTCGGTACTCGTGACAGACCGACGGTACGCGACGGATCACGCCGAGCGGGAAGTTCGCCCCGATGAGCTACTCCAAATGTTCGGCCGTGCGGGCCGACGCGGGCTCGATGAGAAGGGCTTCGCCCTTTGGTCGGGGGATTCGCCGCGGCTCGGTGAGGCCAAGCCCCTCCAGTTAAAACGCGGTGAGAGCCTCGACTGGCCCGCCTTCCTCGCGCTGATGCACCGGGCACCCGACCCGCAGGCAGCGGCACAGAAATTAGCAGGCTCATTATTCACCCGTGAGCCGGTGCAACTCGCCTTGGAGCAGCTCACGCTCCCCGAAGTCGTGACCGCTCCTGCCCTGCCCGTGGTCATCCGTGAAATCGAAGAGATGTGCGGCCATAACGGCATCTGGCAAAGACTCCGCCCCTCCAAGGTCGTACCGCTCACGGAGGCATTCATTTTGGTCAAAGGCGAGTGGCACCCTGCACTCACGAAACCGGATTCACTCCGCGGGGTAGTTATCGGAACGCCGTGTCGCCTGCCGATGGCGGATGGCTCCGTCCGCCATGGACGGGCTGTGCCACTGGCTCACTTCCCGAAGACGGGCGAGACCGACCGACTGGAACCCGCCGATTGGTTGCGCAAAGCACTCCTCAAACTCGAAGGCCCCCGCGGGCCACGTCGCCAATGGAAACTTGAGACGCTCGAAAAAGAAATCCTACCGCTACTACCCAAACTCACCCAAGGGGGCCAAGCCTTCGGCGAACTCTATGTGCTCCGTGATGCGGTGCAGGTTCGCTTGGATTACTCGAAGGCTAATGTGCGGGTGATTCCTGACGCCGACGAACAACCGCTGATTAACCCCTTGCGTCGCTCGGTGCAAAAGGAAGACATCCACCTTGGCACGGTCCTCGGCGGCGGCCACATCTCGGCCGCCCGCGCTGGGCGACTCTGGCTGAAGTTAGGACTGATTGATGCCGCTGCCCGCCCCACCCGCCGCGGTGAAATCGCCTCCCTGTTTCAGCATGGCGAAGGCCTCGCCGTCGCGGCCGCGCTCGAGGATGAAACTTATGACGTCAAAGACCTCGCCTGGGACTTAGCCGAGCTCCGTGCCGGTGAACGGGTCGCCGCGGGCGGGCGCAGCAGTAGCCGACTCGGGGCTTGCTGCCGCCTAACCTTTAAATCCCTCACGGCCGAGGGCTACTTGCGCGACGGCCTGCCCGAGAGTTTCGGGGAAGGCTGCGCCGAAGTTCTCCGAGGCTTTGTCCTGCATGGTAAACTCCCGCCGCCCGACGCCGAGGGACGGGGACCTGGCACCGGCGACCTCGAACGCGCCATCCTCGAATGGCGTAGCACGCTCCGACTCATCGCCCATGGTTCCTCCCACCCGTGGGAACGCTGGCGCGCCCTGAGTGCCGCCGCCCGCGAGGTCCTCGCGAAGGTCGGCCCCAAGAAAGTCTAAAGCTTACTTGGACGCGATGGCCTTGGCCGCGGCCTTGGCCATCTCGCCCGCCCCTGCGGTATTCGGGTGCACGCGATCCGGCAGCATCGCCGCCTTTTCCAGGAGCGCCGCGTGCATATCAATCATACCACAATCGAGCTCTTTAATCAGCGGCCCGAGTCGTTCGATGATTTTCAGGACGTTCTCTTCGTTAATCCCAAAGTTACCCTTACCAGGCACCGGACAAGGACGGCAGACGTAGACCTTCGGCTTCGAGGGGAGCTCTTGGAAGGACTTGATGAGGTCACGGTAGTCACCGACGAACTCAGCCTCATGCTTCCAGTTCTGCGGTTTGGTGTCATTGGTCCCGAGCATGATGATGACGATGTTCGGCAGCATCTTCAGCGCTTCCTGGTACTTCTTTTCCTTGCGGTAAGGGTTGTCGCCCTTCTGCAGGAGCGTCCGGCCGCTGACGCCAAAGTTACCGACTTTATACTTCTCACCGAGAAGGGCCTGTAGCTGGTCGGGGTAGCTCTTACCGCGGTCGGCACCGGCGCCCTGCGTGATGCTATCGCCAATGCATGCGACCTTGATCGGCTCTTCGGAGGCGGACAGGGTGACGAAGGAAAGCAACAGGGCGCAGAGGCCGGCGAAACAAGTACGGAGCTTCATGGGGAGTAGGGTGAAGACAGGATGCGGGGCTGATTTTCGCGGGCGAGTCCTAAAACATTAGGAAAGGCCACTTTATGGACCCGTTGGACCAGCGATTGGCCTTCCCTTCCCCACGCAAACAAGGCAGACTCTTAGCACAGTCATCCATCCGCATTCGCACGTCGCAAGACGCGAGGAAAGTCCGGACACCATAGGGCAGGATTCCCGCCGCAAGTCGGGGCACGGGTTAAACCGTGACGGACAGTGCCACAGAAAATAAACCGCCGTCCCCGCAAGGGAAACGGTAAGGGTGAAAAGGTGGGGTAAGAGCCCACCGCTCCGAGGGCGACCAAGGAGGCATGGTAAACCCAATCCGGTGCAAGACAAACAGGGACCGCCCGAGGCCGCCCACCAAGGTTCCGGGTTGTCGCACCGCCGCAAGGCGGGTCCGCAAGGACAGAGAAATGAATGCGCAAGGGCTGGCGAGAGCCACCCAGGACAGAATCCGGCTTACAGTGGATGACTCAAAGACGGAGGGCCGAACGGAAACGTTCGGCCCTCCCCCTGTTTGGACTGAAAGCGAAGCTTAACCGCGCTGGGCGATCCCGACGTACTGGCGCTCGGTCGAACCGACGTAAATCTGGCGCGGGCGATGAATCTTCTGCTTCGGGGTTTCCGCAATTTCCTTCCAGTGCGAGATCCAGCCGGGCATGCGGCCGATGGCGAAGATGACGGTGAACATCTCGGTCGGGATACCGATGGCCTTGAGGATGATGCCCGAGTAGAAGTCGACGTTCGGGTAGAGGTTGCGCTGCTTGAAATAGGGGTCGTTGAGCGCAGCGTCTTCGAGGCGCATGGCGATAGCCAAGAGCGGGTCGTTGATACCCAAAACCTTGAGGACCTTGTCGCACTGGGCCTTGATGATCTTGGCACGCGGGTCGTAGTTCTTGTAAACGCGGTGTCCAAAGCCCATCAAGCGGACCTGCTTGGTCTTGTCTTTCGCGTCGGCGATGAACTTCGAGCCATCGTCACCCGAGGCGTGGATTTCCTCGAGCATCTCGATGACGGCTTGGTTGGCGCCGCCATGAAGCGGACCCCATAAGGCACACACGCCTGCCGAAACGGACGGGAAGAGGTTGGCACCACCAGAGGCGACCATGCGCACGGTCGAGGTGGAGCAGTTCTGCTCGTGATCGGCGTGCAGGAGGAGGATTAGGTCGAGCGCACGGGCGATTTCTGGATGGACGGCGTAATCGGCGTTAGGCTGCGAGAAAAGCAGGTGGAGGAAGTTGGAGCAGTAATCGAGACCTGGCTTCGGGTAAACGGGTGGCTCGCCTTCCTTGGAGCGGTGCGCCAAGGCGGCCAAGGTGCGGACCTTGGACATGAGTACGGCTGCGGTTGCGTCGAACTTAGCCAAGTCATGGGTGCGCTCGTTGGTGCCGAGATCAGGGTAGTAGCAACCGAGCGTGTTCAACGTGGCCGAGAGGACAGCCATCGGGTGGGCATTGCCAGGGAAGCCACTGAGGGCGATGCGCAGGCCTTCGTGCACTTGGGAGTTATCAAGGATGCGGGCCTTGAAAGTGTTCAACTGAGCGACGGTCGGGAGTTCGCCGTAAATCAACAGGTAAGCGGTCTCGATGAACGTCGACTTCTCGGCGAGTTCTTCGATGGAGTAACCACGGTAGCGCAAGATGCCCTTCTCGCCGTCGATAAAGGTGACCTTGGACTCACAGGCGCCCGTGTTGGCGTAGCCGTCGTCAAAGGTGATGTAGCCCGTTTCGTCGCGCAGCTTGCGGACGTCGATGCCGCATTCGTGCTCGGTGCCGACAACGATGGGGAGGACGATTTCCTTATCGTCCAGTTTGAGAATGGCGTTTTTGGTGCTCATGGCGGGGGTATACCGCCACAAGCCTGACGCCTCAGCGGTCAGCCAAAGTCAGAAAATTACGGTACAGTTGCAAGCCTTTGACCTGACTTTTCTCGGGGTGGAACTGGGTGGCCAACACCCGCCCCCGGCGAACACCGCTCACAAAGCGACCCGCGTAGTCCGTCTCACACCAAACCAAGGCGGGGTCGGTCTGGACGACCCGGTAGCTATGCACGAAATAAAAGGGCTCCCCTTGGGCATTAAGGCCTGCCGTCAGGGGGCTCTCGGCCTTAAAAATGGCTTCATTCCAACCCATGTGCGGAATGCGCAGGCCGGCGGTGGAAGGGAAACGGGTGACAACACCAGGGAAGATGCCCAAACCGGGCACTGCGGCTTCCTCCGAGCGCTCAAAGAGGACCTGCAGGCCCATGCAGATACCCAGAAAGGGTCGGTCTGCGGCAATCCACTCCTTAATGAAGACTTCGAAGTCATTGCGGCGGATACAGGCCATACAATCGGCCATGGCCCCCTGCCCTGGGAAAACCACCGCATCGGCGCCTTCGGCTGCTTGCGGGGTCGCGGCTAGGTAAGCATCCGCCCCAGCGGCCACCATGGCACGGTTGACGCTGCGCAAGTTGCCCATGCCGTAATCAATCACGGCGACCCGAGGGCGACGGCTAGTCCCAGCGGCTTCCACGTTCAGGCAAGCGTACCCTTAGTGCTCGGAACCCGACCACCCTGACGTGAATCGATTTCAACGGCCGCCCGCATGGACCGGGCAAAGACCTTGAATAAAGCCTCTGCGATGTGGTGCGGCTCTTCGCCATACTCGAGCTTCAGGTGCAGGTTGCAGGCCAACGCATTTGCCAGGCCTTGGAAGAACTCCCGCACGAGGGCGATGTTGAAGTCCTTCACCATGTAATTAGAAATCTCGACCTGGTAGACGAGCATTGCCCGATTGGAGAGGTCCACGGCGCCACGCGCCAAGGTCTCATCCATCGGCAGAATGAAGAAGCCATAACGGCGGATACCCGCTTTGTCGCCCAAGGCTTCCTTAATGGCGGTACCCAAGACAATGCCGACGTCCTCGACGGTGTGGTGGTAGTCGACTTCGGTGTCACCGTCGGCCTTGACCTTAAGGTCGATCAGGGCGTGGCGGCTGAAGAGCGTCAGCATGTGATCGAAGAATGCAATACCCGTCGAGATTTCGGAAACCCCCGTGCCGTCAAGGTTGACGGAAAGGGTGATCTTGGTCTCGGCCGTGTCGCGACGGATAGTGGCTTGGCGGGCGCCGGTGCTCATACCAGAAAAATCCCTCCGCACTAGGGGAATGTCAACCTCACCCTTCCGACCAAACCTGCGCCGCCGCGAGAAAAGCGTCCATTTCCGCGGCAGTCCCAACGGTGATGCGCAGGGCCGACGCGGTCAAAGGATGGTTCGGAAAACGGCGGACCAAGATTTTGCGTTCCCGGAAGAAGGCGAAGGCATGCTCACTCGTCGCCGGTGAAGCCGAACGCTGGGTCGAGGCCGGCGTGGCGAGGAGGAAATTACCCGACGACGGCACCACAGCCCAACCGAGCGCCTCCAATCCGCTGGTCAGCCGCGCGCGCTCGGACCGGACCTTGCCAACGGTCTCATACAACCAACCCGTATCCGCTAGAGCCGCGGCCGCCGCGACCTGGGCCAAGCGGTCTAAGTTATAACTATCGCGCACCCGATGCAGGACCGCCGCCAAGCCCGGCGGGCAGAGCGCATAGCCAGCGCGCAGCCCCGCTAACGCGTGGCCTTTCGAGAATGTCCGCGTGACCACGACGTTCGCGTGCGTCTTTGGCAGTTCCGCACAATCCGCGTCCGCAAACGCGGCATAGGCTTCATCGACCACGAGTAAACCAGGGAATGCCCGCGCGAGTTCGGAGACTTTGGCTGGCGAGAACGACACGCCCAAAGGGGCGTTAGGATTAGTAAGAAAGAAAATGGCGGCGCCGCACTTGGCCACAGCCTCAACATCGAAACTAAAGTCAGCACGAATCGGAACCTTCACCACGGCTGCCCCCTGAGCCGCAGCGAGCACCGGATACAACGAGTAGCTCGGATCCAGCATGCCAATCGGACGACCGGGACCAGCATAGGCGCGGATTAAAATATTCAGTAAATCATCCGACCCATTTCCCGCCAAGATATCGGTGGCGGGGAAGGCGTGCAACTTGGCCGCAGCCTCGCGCAGGGGGGAAGCGTCGGGCGAAGGATAAAGGCGAAGTGCCGCACCCTCCGCTGCCACCACCGCCCGAATTGCCGCCAAGGCCTGCGGGCTCGGCGGGTAAGGATTCTCGTTGGTGTTAAGCTTAACCCAGCCGCCCCCTTGGGGCTGCTCTCCTGGCGTATAGGCCGCCATCGCCGCGATATGCGGGTTAGGTTCAGGAAGCAAAGAGGACATTAGCGGAGCTTAAGTTTCGTCGCAGCATAGTCGGCCAGTAAGGCCTTGATGGCCGTGCACTCGGACAACGCGAGCGCGCGTTGGGCCAACTGCGTCAACTCCTCCTTGGTCGAATGTCGGAGCACGAAACGCACCTCGGGAATCGCAGGTGGCGCCATACTCAGCTCATGCGCACCGAGGCCGATTAACAAAGGCGCCCACACGGGGTCGCCTGCCAACTCTCCACAGACCGCCGCCGCGACGCCGTGCTGGCGGGCCGCCTTGAAGATTCGCTCCAGCGTCCGCACGACAGCGGGATGCGCCGGCTCATAAAGTGCCGAGATGCGTGGGTTACCGCGGTCGACCGCCAAAAGATATTGGACGAGGTCATTGGTACCCACACTGAAGAAGTCGACTTCGAGCGCGAGGTCCTCCGCCACCGCCGCGACCGAGGGAATCTCGATCATGGCACCCAGACGAATACGCTCCGTGGGCACGATACCTTCGGCGGCTAACTCAGCAGCGACCGACCCAAGTACGGCCTTCGCGCGACGGAATTCCTCGATCCCGGAAATCATCGGGAACATTACCGCCACAGGACCCAACGCAGCGGCGCGCAGGATCGCACGAAGTTGCGGACGGAAGACATCGGGGCGATCTAAGCACAACCGAATCGCGCGATAACCCATGAAGGGGTTGGCTTCGTCGGTGAGGTCGCCCAAGCGCTTATCACCCCCTAAGTCGAGGGTACGAAAGGTCACTAACCGGCCCCTCGCCTCCCGAACAACCTCCGCGTATTCTTCATATTGCTCGGCTTCCGTCGGCCAGGCATCTAAGCGTAAGTAAAGGTTTTCCGTGCGATACAAGCCCACGCCTTGCGCACAGTAAAGACGGGCGTCTTCGAGGTCCTCCGGGCCACCGATGTTAGCCTGCAAAGCAAAGCCTTCGCCGTCACTCGTGACGTCAGGCAAGGCAATCTCGAGCATGACGCGATCGCGGCGGCGGCGGATGGCGAGCTCTTGATCGCGATAGCCCTCTAACGTCGCAGCAGTGGGATTAATGACCACCGCACCCGTCTCACCATCGACTAGGATGATATCGCCTTCCTGGACAGCGTCCATCAAGCCCTTAACGCCGACGACGGCAGGGATCTCCAGCGAGCGAGCCATAATCGCCGAGTGTCCCGTACGACCGCCTTCTTCCGTCACGAACGCCAACACACCGTCCTCCGGCAAACCCGCGGTCTCCGAAGGCGTGAGGTCGCGGGCAACAACAACCTGTTGACGGGCAGCCATCGCCGCATGGGCCGGCCGCGTCCCCAGCAGATGGTGCATCACGCGGCTGGTGACATCACGGATATCAGAAGCACGCTCACGGAGGAAATCGTCCTCCATGCGCTCAAAGATATCGATGTAGCGCTGGACGACTTCCTGAAAGCAAAACTCGACGTTGAAGCCGGTGGAACGAACTTCCTTACTCACGTCGTCGATGAGCGCGACGTCGTCGAGGACGAGGAGGTGCGCATCGAAGATGGCGGCCTCTGATTCACCCAAACTCTGGGCGACTTCCTGCCGGAGCTTGGCAATCGCTTGACGCGTGGCCTCTAAGGCCAAGTCAAAACGGCGTAGTTCGGCTTCAACGTCGGGTACCTTCTGACAGACGACGATAGCCATCCCCTGCAGTAGCAGGTAGGCTGGACCCCGGCCGACGCCTGGGGCGGCAGCGGTGCCTTGGAGTCTAAGCTCCGGCCTTGAGGATTCGGCCTGCATCTGCAGAACAGAAGATTGGCCTAAAGGCGGGAAGCAAGGCGGATAACCGCTTAAGCCTCGTTCAAACCCGGATCTTCCATGGGTTTGAACATATCGGGGATCGTCAAAGTAGGCAGGGCCATTTCTGGCATCTCCTCTGGCATCACTTCAGCGACCAAGGCAAGCGGCATGGAGTCGGCAGACGGGACGGTCACACCCTCTGGCGAGGCTTCTTCCTCCAAGGCGTCCACCACGTAGAGTATCCGCCCGCTATATTCGGCCGGCAAGGTCACCCGCAACTGAACGAAAACGAGGGCGAGAACGCAGGCATGGGCAAAAATTCGCCCCGCGCGCTGAGCGAAACGGGCGAGCCCCGCGACCGCCTGGTTCGCGTCTAAATCGGCCCGACCTCGAAGGAAAGCCATCTGGGCCTTGTGCAAACGCACACGGGCGTGAAAGCGCCGACGAATCTCGGCGGAGGCCTGCAGGGCATTACGCAGACGGACCACCTGCTCACGGGAGGCGGAACCATCGAGGTAGCAAAGAATCAGGGACTCCAGCTCAGCGTTACTCATTCGCGGAATTCATCTCCCATGAGTTGACGCAAGGCTTCGCGGGCGCGGTTGATACGGCTTTTAACGGTACCGATCGAGAGGCCGAGCTCTTCGGCAATTTCCTCGTACGACTGATTGCGGATGTTGCGCATCGTTAGAATACGAGCGTGTTCCGGCTTCAATTGTTCCATGCACTCGGCCACTTTTGTCACGAATTCGTTGTGCTCAGCTTCGTGGCCAGGACCTTGGGAACCGTCCGAGAGGATGTCGTGGAGGGTCGCACCGGGATCTTCCCCGAGGTCCGCATCGAGCGACATGGACTGGTCACGCTTGCGCCGACGCCAGTACCAGTAACGATTGCGGGCCAGATTCGTGCCGATTTGGTGAATCCAAGTTGAAAAAGTAGCCGTTCCCCGGAAGGAAGCTAGGACCCGGTGGGCGCGGATAAAGGTATCCTGCGTAATCTCCTCGGCGTCCTGCCTATTACGAAGCAACGAGAAGACCTTGGCGAAGATTCGCCCCTGGTAACGGAGGACCAACTCATTGTACGCCCCGAGGTCGCCATTGCGGGCGCGCTCAAGGGCGGACTGGTCGGCTTCGGTTTCCATCGTTTAGGGGTGGCTTTAGGGCGGGTATTTCCTGACAATGGTGCTGACATTAGGTCAGATATCAACTGCTGTCTTCAATTCCCAACCCCTTTAGGAACCATGTTCACCTCCAGTAAGAAAAAGACCCCGTTTCGCTGGGTCAACTGCCTGAATGGCCAAAAGGGTTCTGCCGACAGCCTTCCGGCTCGTTTCCCCCTCCCTTCCGCCAACCCCGCCCTCGGTATTTCGGCAGCCGAAGCCGGGCTCCTCCTGGAAGCCACCTCGGCGGCACCCGTCTTGGTGAATGGCACCCTTCTGCGCCCCAAGACAACCATCACCGAAACATCCACGGTCCAACTCGAAGACGGGCTCTTCGTAATTTCGGGGAACGAAGATGACCCCTTCGATTCCGTCCAAACAGGTTCATGGGTCCTGTTCGATGCAACCACGGGCGACTTACTGGGCGAGCTACCACCCCAACAACTGCTGGAGTATGCCGCCAACCTCGGCCGCGCGACTGATACACTGGCGTGCACACCCGCCGGCCTCGAAGTCGGCTTCAAACTTTCACAGATCGCATCGCTCCTCACCGTCCGCGAAGAAGTCGAAGCCAAACCAGTGGCACCGTCCGCCCTCACGGCGGAACAAAACAAAGGCGCCCATCTTTGCCCGGTTTGCTGGACGCGCTTCGACGCAGGGGATGCCTTGAGCGTCGCTATCCACGAAGACCTCCGCGGCGACCCTATCCTGGGGGCCGACGCGCGCCTACGATTCCAACCAACGCGCTTCAACGATCAGGGCCTCGCGCTCGATCCGATGGGCCTAGCCTGCACCGACTTGGCCTGCCCCCACTGTCGCCGCCAACTGCCGCCTGGCTACATGGACATGCCCCATCGCATCCTTTCCGTAATTGGCGCACCGAGTGCGGGGAAATCCTACTACCTCGCGGTCCTGACGCACGTCCTTCAAGACCGATTGCCCGGTGACTTCGGCCTAGCCTTCAAGGATGGTGACCCCAGCGGAAACATGTTGCTCAATCAAATGCGCAACACGCTCTTCTCGGCCGCCACGCCCGAAGATGCCCTGCTCGGCAAGACCGCACTGGAAGGTGCGACTTACGAAAAGCTGCCCCGCCTCGGGCGTATGGTCTCCCTGCCCCGCCCGTTCATCTATTCGCTGGCCCGGCCTTCGGCGAGTCGCGACGAGACGTCGATCGTGCTCTACGATAACGCCGGAGAACACTTCGAACCCGGCATCGATATCCACGACTCGCCAGGGGCGATGCACGTCGCCAACTCGGCCGGGCTACTCTTTCTCTTCGACCCAACCGCCAATGCCCGCTTCAAGGCTAAGTTGATTGGCGTCGATGACCCACAGTTAGCCATCAAAGGCCGGATCGACCAACAGGACAGCATTCTTTCCGAAATGGAGAGCCGCATTAAGCGTGTACTCGGACTAGCCGCCAACGAACGCATCGCGACACCACTGGCCTTCGTGGTCGGTAAATGCGACACTTGGCAGTTCCTCCTGTCCTCTCCGCTCGAGCCTGTGCTGAGCGCCGGCAAACTCAACCTCGAGGCGGTGCGTCGAAACTCTGACCGCGTCCGCACGGTCCTCGTCAGCCTCTGCCCTGGTCTGGTGGCGACGGCCGAATCACTCGCCAGTGAAATCTGCTACTTCGCGGTCACTTCCTTTGGCCACCAGCCAACGGTTCTCGCCGCTGGCCCCAACAAGGGCCGCATCGCCCCCGACCCCCAGCGCCTCGCCCCCGCCCACGTCGAAGAGCCCGTCTACTGGCTCCTCCATCGCTCGTCCCCTGAACTGATTCCCAGCCGCTAACGTTTTCCATGCCCCTGCAACTGATTTTCACCTCCGCCCCCCGCGGACTTGTCGCCGGCCGCTCCGGCTTCTGCACCGTCGCTCGGCATGCCTCACTTTCGGAACGACTCACGCAGCAACTCGAAGCACTGGGTACACCGCACGACGCCGCCGAGGGGGAGACCTTCACCTTCCGTCGGCTCGAAGCTGGCAGCCAAACTTGGTACGTGCTATCGCGTTTCGTCGCTCGCGGGCTCGACTACTCGCAACGCGATAATCGCCTCGCGCACCACGTGGTATTTACCGCCGAGGAAGCCGCTGTCCTCCCGCCGCCCGCGGCAGTCGCACTACGCTGGAACGACTGGAAAGACACTTGGAGCGAAGAGCCGACCTGGCTCAAAGAAGACACCCGCCCACTCCCGCTCGCCAGCCACCCTGTACTCACGCCGGCCGCTGGCTGGCGTGAATTCGCCGGCACCGGCGCTAAGGCCGCGTGGCTAGTCAACGCCTCCGGCGCAGCTTCGGTATCATTACTGAACCCGCCGAGCTCCGCGCAGTTACTCCGCTTACTCGCGGAATCGTCCGCCTTGCTCGGCCGTGCCGCTTGGTCCGCCACGTTTACGACTAACGCCGCCAAAACCGGAGCCGATGGCTTCGATTGGGCCGTGGGGTACGCCTCGGGACGTCCCACCATCGACCTCGCCCAAGCGGCGCAGCTCACCGCCCCCACGGGCGAACTCGCCCGCGTCGCCGCGACTGGCGCAGGCGCGACCGCCCCCGCTTCCGCTGGCCCAACGGCTTCCTCGCCGCGCCGAACCAACTCCGCCAGCGCCCCCGCCACCGCCTCCAACACCGTCACGATTGCAGTCGTGAGCCTCCTCGTGCTCGTCGCCGCCGGCCTCGCCATTGCTTACTTCAGTAAACCGGAAAAGAAGGTCGTCGAGACCACTAAGCCCACCCCACCGCCCATTGACTCGACGGCGGCCGATGAACTCCTCAAGGCCAACCGCGCAATCACCGATGTCGATAGTTTCATGGCCCGCAATGACTTCGTCGCCGCTGGTAAACTGTGGCTCGAGAGCTGCAAACTTTCACCGACCTTCGCGGCCCGCTACCGGGAGCAATACTTACCGCGCTTGAAGTCGAAGTTCGCGGACACGACCACGGCCAGCCTACTGGGTCGACTCGAAAGCCCGACCGCGACCGCAAACCGTAAAAGCATGCTGGAAATCGCCGAAGACGCGGCCGAAGCCCTCCGCATCGGAATCGCCCTCGAAGTCACTAAAGATGCCGCCTGGGAAGAACTCACTCGCATCCAAGCCCGGGCCCAGATGGTCGGCAACTTAGACGTCCGACCCATCATCCTAACCCAAGGCGAATGGCTGACGGCCGACGTCGGACCAAACTCGCCTTCCACCGCCGAATTCAAACTCAGCATGGCCGCCGCCGAAAAAATCGGCCGATTCATTGACGCCACCGGCGCCAACAAAAACAAGGCAATCAGCGCCCGTATTCGCCTGCTTCCGCTGGAGTCCTTCCACGCCCGCGATGAGAGGACCAAATACCAGCCAGCGGAAATCCGGACCGGCAGCCAAGCCAATTGGATTGAAGCCACGAGTAACTCCGGCCAGCAACCCATCGTCATCGGCGTGGGCTCCCGCCTCAACACGGTTACGCTGAACTTCGCCGATAACTCCGCCTCGCAGCTCCGCGACACTAACCAGTTAATCGAAATCGAGTTGGCCGACGGGTCGCACCAGACCATCGCGCTCATCACCAACGTCAAGGCCCTCCGCCCGCTCAATCTAGGCCTCGCCGCGCTGAAGTCGGACGTCGACACTGGCGTGGTCCACGCGGCCGCCTGGGCGGAACCGATCATCAATTCGTTCATCGCGTCCAACGGCTCACTCGGGCTCTACCCCGCGGGTCATGAGTTCCCTGATCGCGACCTCGCGTCAATCCGTGCAACCAAGTCCCTGCTCGATACCGACCTCGTCCGCCTCGAACGGAAGTCCGGGCCAGGCGCGCCTTCCTACGATGAAGTCAAAGCCCGTCGGAGCGCCTTCACGGCACAAGATTTCGTGAAAGCCGGCGCCCCTTGGAGCCTCCGGACGGTTTCACCACGCGGTGAAGAGGGTCTCCTCCTCGTCGAATTCCGCTAAGCCCGCATGCTGACTGAACGCCTCATCGCCCGTATCCGCGGACAGCTCGAAGTCGGCACGCCCGACCTCGAGGCGCGCTCGCTGGCCGGCGAATATGCGACGCTCTGCCAGCGCACCCGCGAACGGCTGGAGCAATGTGCGGCCCTCATCCGGACCAGCAACGACCACGCCGCTCTCCAAGTCGCCGAATCGGAACCCGACCTCCTCGGCCTCTGTGCGCTCTTAAGTTTCGCTGATTCGGAACGCTGGCAAGCGCTCTGCCGTGAACGCGGCCTGCCGACCGGTTTTCCGCTCGACGACCAGCACATTCTCGCGGTCGAAAGCCTCTACGGCAAAGTGATTGGCGAAAACCATCCGCTCTACCGCGACTACCGGGAGGCCATGCGCCAACGTGACGAAGAAAGCGCGCTGACGGTCCTGCGCTCCATCGCCCGCATCAATCCCGATGATCCGACGGCACGCTCCGAACTGACGCGTCTATCTAGTAAGTTCCTTCGCGAATCGCTGGGTAAGGTCCTGCAGCTGTTCGACCAAGGCTCACCCCGGGAGGCCGTGGAGTTGATGCTTCGAATGGAGCGCTTTGGAGCTCTCCTGCTGACGAACGAGCCACGCTGGGATGACGCCCTCGCGCGGCGCATCGCCCATCTTCGTGACAAAGCCCACGAGCAGATTAGGGACCTCCTCCCCGAAGCGCGCACTGCCCGCGACGCCGACCAATGGGAGGCCTGTGCTAATCACGTAGGCCGAATCCGTACGCTGGAACGAGACCACCTCGTCATCCTCGATGCGACGGACTTAGCGGAGCTGACCACACTTGAAATCTGGGCCGGCGAACTTGCCGCCACGGCGGAAGCCGAAGCCTCCCAACGGGCCGCCCTCGAAACGCTGACGAAAGAATGGGACCTTCTCCGTCAAGAAGCTAGCCGCGGCTCCTCGCCCGCCCTGCTGATTTCACGCCTCAACGCGTGGATTGAAAAGGCAACGCCCCTCGCCGACCGCTTGCCCGAAGGGACCGTTCGCGAAGCCCGCGGCGTCCGCCAACTGACCCGGGCTCGACTCAGCCGTCGCTACACCATCTTGACGACTTCATGGGTCGTAGGCCTGCTCTGCTTGCTACTCGGCGCCTTCTGGTGGCACTCCCAAGAGGGTAAGGCCCAAGAAGCCGCCGATCGCTTCACGGAAATCCAAGCCCTCGTGGAACGCTGGGACAACGACGGTGCCATGAGCAAACTCGCGAAGCTTAAGGATGACCATCCCGTGTTCATCGCGGGCGAAGAAATCAAGGCGGCCACCGACGAGCTCCGCGGGAAAGCGGTCGCTCAAGCCGAAACGGAACTGCAACTGAAGACCGAGGCCATCTACCTGGAAGAGCGCCGCAAAGAAGGCATCACCCTTGCAAATTTCGCCCCCGTTACCCAACGGGCCAAGGCGTACGTCAGCGAACTCGCAAAGGTTGGTCCCGCCGCCGCGGCTCGCTTGCAAACCATCCTACCTGACCCAGCCGCCATCCTCGCTACCTGCACCAAAGTCAGCGAAGAAAGCCGCAACGACCTCTTGGCACTGCGTCGGCAACTCAAAGTAGCGCTGGGCGAAGACGAGACCGTCGTCAACCTGCCCCGAGCCAACGATGCCCTGGAAAAGTTACGTGCCCTCCTGACGACCCTGACCGCCGCTGGCCTCAAGGACCTCGACGAGGCCTTCGCCGAAACTGACCGTGCGGCCGTCCGCCTCGAAGCTGACCAGAAATCCGTCAACGCAGTCCGCGGACTGGCAGATTCCGGCGACTTGAAGGCCTACCTCGATGCCTTGGCGGTCGTCGCCGTAACCTCAAAGGAAAATTCCGACCTCCGCAAGCGCGCCAGTTTCATCACCGAACGCGCGGAGGCCCTCCGCAACCTCCCCCGCTCCACCCTCGCCCCCCGAGTGGGCGTGATGTGGGATGGCTTGGCGAAGTCCGATGCCAACGGCGTCTTCCAACCCGACGAACTCCTCGCTTCCGAGGATAAGGTCATCCGCGCGCTAGCCGACGACAAGATGACTGCCCGCTTGCGAAAATATAATGTCCGCGAGCATAGCCGCGGGGGCGACCCACGCATCATGCGCCAGGTCTTTATTGCCAGCGAAATCTCCGTGCAGCGCAACCTGATCAGCGGCGGGATGGAGACGGTCCGAACCGCCAAGGAACTCAGCCGAGACGGTACCTTGATCGAGTCATCCTGGAGCTGCCGCGAGTTTAATGGTGCTAACGGGGAAATCAGGAAATCCGGGGAGGACCTTTTAGAAGGCCTGGTGATTCCCGAACTCGACTACCTGCGCCAGTTCAGCCGCTTCTACGACCTCAAGGCCGGCAAGATGTCGGAACCCCTCCTACGTAAACTTGACCTCATCCGGCGCAGCCCCACCCCGCACCTCGAACTGCGGGCTTACCAGATGCAGGAGCTCTTCAAGGTGGCCAGCCAACGACCTGAGGCTTGGGGCCTGCTTTACTCGCCTTCGGCCCAACGCGACGCCGACCAACTGCGCCGCATCACGCAAAATGCGCTGAGCCCTTACGACTTCCTCTTTAAGGATAAGTGGGCCGACGTTCAACTCGAGCTCCGTGCGTTCCTGACGCGCCAGACGGGGGCGACGTACGCCGAGGAAGCACGCTTCTGGCGCCGCACGCTGGGCGACCTGCAATCTAAGAAGCTGATTTTTGTTGGTACCGTGGGCCGCGACGGCAAGCCGGCGCTGCGCGAAGTGCTCAAGAACGGGACACTCTACGGCCTAGATAGCGACGGCAAGCCCGCCCAGCTCTTCCGCGCCGATGCCACGGGCAACCTGACGCGTGTCAACGAACCCGCCCTCCTCTCGCCGCTCCTCCGCCTCTCTGGCACCGTCACCGAATCCGCCCAAGCGGCCGGCATCCCGGCCGGACTCACCCCGCCCGACGGCGGCTGGGAATCTATCCTCCAAGGACGCGACCTCTAAACCATGGCCAAGCCCGACCAATTCCGCCTGCGCTGGAAAGGTGCTGTCACCGGCCCCTTCGCCTTGGCACGTATCAGTGAAATGCTCCGTGCCGGCGAAATTAGCTTAGTGCACAATATTGAAGTCAGCGGATCGTGGGTCACTATTCGTGATTACTTCCGAACAATCGGTCTCAACCGTGGCTCACTGCTCCCACCGATTAGCCCGTTCACTGCGCGCGACGACCAGGACCTACCGCCCCCACCCCCTGGTACCGCAGGCACCATCCAGGCACCCGCGACAGCCGCATCATCGCCCGCGTCTGCCGCCGGCGAAGCACTGGAGCGCAATGTCCGCGAAGGGTATCTCTGGTGCGGCTCGACGTTCCTCTTCCCGCCGCTCTTCGCGGTCGTCGTACCGCTCTGGGAAAAGACCGTCGGCACGCTCCCGTCGTCATCTAAATATACGCTTTTCATCTTCGCGACGCTGCTCGGGTGTAGCCTCCCGCTGTGGTTAGTCCAACGGGTGGGCCGTCAAATCAGCCAAGAGGGTCTGGCCGAAATCTCCCAGGCCCAAACCCGCCTCTGCCTCGTTTTAGCAGGTCTAGGTGCGGTTTTTTGGCTTTTTATGTTCTGGTTCCTCGCCAAGCCCGGCCTCTAAGGGACGCAATCGGCTTGACGCACCGCCCCTCTCCCTCTGAAAACACGACCCGGTTTACGGTAGCGTAGCTCAGTTGGTTAGAGCGAGGGACTCATAAGCCCTAGGTCGGCAGTTCAATTCTGCCCGTTACCACCAAACCGAAGTTTTTAGCCCCAAAGTGCCGCTAGCCCGGCCTGGGAATTCACAGGGCACAAAGCAAAAGACCCTAGCCAAAGACTAGGGTCCTATCGCTAGCAGAGACTCGCGTCTTAAGCCTTCAGGATCGCCGCAACCGGCACGTCGAGACCGTCTTTCCACAAGGACTCCATGCTGTAGCTTTCGCGAACGTCCGGCCGGAAGATATGCACTAAGACGTTAAAGCCATCGACCACGGTCCAACCGCTTTCGGACTGAGATTCGCTGGCACGGGCCGGCGAACCG
>Ga0208960_1000396_pt1 | contig 24734 bp, 16 predicted proteins | sample GreLakmeON33MSRF_FD_187703 | JGI IMG/M metagenome (GOLD analysis project Ga0208960, IMG submission 187703) | Freshwater lentic microbial communities from great Laurentian Lakes, MI, USA - Great Lakes metaG ON33MSRF (SPAdes) | ecosystem: Environmental > Aquatic > Freshwater > Lake | place: Great...
TAAACCTCAAATTAACTCCGAAATTACTGAATGAGGTATTAAAGGTTTGAGAAGTGTATGGCTGGGTTATATTTCCATCATAAAATAAGCGCATGGTAAAGCGCTGGTTCAATACATAATCAACAGAGGGTCTAACAGTAATATTCTTCGCGCCTGATGAAACTTCGGCATCGTCAAGATCTGCACGATAGATAACGAGTTTCCTGTCACTTAATGCAAAATCAAGTTTAAAATTCATGTCGTTATCAAGCTTAAGTGATTTAAACAGACCGAAAGGAAAACGAAACTGAGTGGTGCGATATCCCATTCCGAAGACTGCACCATTTTCCTTCTGCTGAGCCAGCTGACCATTTGATAGACTGAAACTCAAAGCCCTTGATTTACGGTATTCCAAATTCAATGTCATATTGTTTTTAAGTCGCACATCAACACCAAGAAGGGGCAGGAACTGCTCAAATAAGGTAATTTGCGAAAACTGATAGAAAGGAAGGAAATTGCCACTGGCATCTTTAACATTCACACCTCCATTTACCTCCTGATATCGAATCAAAGAATTAAAACCATTAACGGTATACGTTGACCGGTAAGCATGATTGATGTCAACTGAAGTAAAAATATCATTGAATAAACTAAATTTCGTTAATCCATTATAGCTCAATCGCCAATTAGGAATCGGCATTTTTGGGAAACGATTCAGAGCAATGGTATTTGCATCCTTTCCGGTATAAGCTGCCAGGAATGAGGCAATCAATACATCCTGCGAATTCTTGTTATACCCATCTGCAAAGCCAGTTGTTGTACCAACAGAATTAGGATTTTTTGCACCCAGCCTTTGCGAAATAATTGACCTATTTTGCTGAAACTGCCTGAACAGTGCAGATGAATTATTGGTCTTATCCTCTTTACTAAATGCGGTACGCAATGAAAAATAGGAGATCGTGTAATCACCGGTAGTTACCGGACTTAAATTCTCAAAGCTATTACTGGAAGGCAGAAACTTAAAATTGGTGGAATAGTTAAAGCTTTGACTTTTCAGAGCTGTTAATTCAATACGTAGATCACGGATCGGTTCAACTAAACCTCTGAAATTGAGATCTTCTTTAGATGTATTGATATATAATTGGTTTAATAAGGAGTCTCTGGTAATCCAGCCGCTTCCCAGCGCCCGGCCTCTGATATCATTCTGACCACCAAACAGAAAATCATATCCAGGAGCACTAGAATTCATATTCTGACCAATAAAACCAGTCTGAGGTATATACCCGGGAAGGAAGGTGCCTTGGGTTTTGGTATAGGCTCCGCTTACATTTTTCAAACTGGTCAGCAAATTCACAAAAAAGGCTGCCGTTGCATTCTTTTCGGAACTATTCATGCTTCGAATGAATCCAAACTTATTATAGAGCGCAACCAAACTTAAACTTGGATTGAGCTGTATGGTTCGTGAGTTTTGAATAGTATTTCCCACATTAATACTGGGGTCATTCAGGGTCAATAAGGGCTCTGTTTGCCAGTTAAAACCGGCACCATAGCGTGTTGCCAAGGTCACCCAATCAAATCCAGGTATTTTATTAATTGGAACATTGTAAGTAAGGTTCATGGTATGGCCATAATCTGTGGTCCTACCCAAGCTTTTCAAATTTTCCCAAAGTGTATCGCGTTTGAGTCCGTTTATGCGGCCTTCAGGCTCATCAATGATTGAATAATTAGTAGCGTTAAAATCGATCTGCATGGATCGGGTAAGGTTCCAGCTGATCCCGTAAAGACGCGACATTTGAAAATTCTTATTGAAATTGGTATTTATTGGCAAAAAATTATTGGGATCATTATTTCTGAGCGTGTTCTCTGAATACAATCGATTCACATCTATGTTAAAATTGAGAATGGAGGGGAACAGACTGAAGTTGAAATCACGAACCAGGGCAAGACTTTTTGACTTGATAAGCTTTTCAAAGGGTGTAATTGACTTTGCCTGGTTTGAATAATTGTACTGCAATCCCGCACGGTAAGTCTTCTGGATGTTATTCTCATTAATAAAATCACGATGATTGAATTCATTGAAAGCATACGTTGCACTCAGGTTTTCAATATCCCATAATCGGGTTTTACTGTCGGGATTTGTCTTAATCTTACGGACATTCGTAAAATTGATGCTTTTTCTGGAGGTAAAATCTTCGGTTATGAATTTAATAGAATCGCGCTCCTGTTTACTGGAATTTTCCAAGGTTGTTTTAAATTCGGTATCCATATTCCGTGGGTCATATTGTGGTGATCCAACCTGCGAAGAGAAATTCACAAACATAGGCACTTTAATTCCGGAGCGCTCTGAAAAGAATTTACCTAATTCAACATTTCCTGATACATCAATTAAAACATCATCTTCACGGTTACGCTCACTTACCTTACGATCAATAGAACCAAATCCAATGGTACTCTTACTTCCGGAGATCGTAATATCTGCAAAGTCTGCAAGCTTTGCATTCATCCTGGCAGTAGCTCCCCATCCGCCACCTTCATCAAAATCAGTCAGCCTCAACTCATTGTACCAGATCTGCGCCGACTTATCCAATCCGTCATCAAGTCGCGGATTTGCAACATTTTTTAAAGGGTTACGCACTCCCAGCATGTACACACGAACCTTACTCAAGTCGGGCTGCCCTTTCACAGTAATGATATTTACCCCATCCTGATAAATATATGGACGGTTTATTGGCCATGGCTGACCATTAAACACAGCCCTATTACGTGCAGCTTTAGCTTCAAGAAATAACTTAAGTTCTATATCCAGCTTATTCTGTTCAGGCCAAATTAGTCCGGGATCATTCGTACCCGGATTCGTTACTTTCAATGGAATATCGTAATCATAGTAATTATCCTGATTATCAGTTCCCACCCTAAGGAATGCACGAAGGTCATTATCTCTCAGCTGATCACCTTCAGCATGGATGAACATTTCCATTCGCCTGTATGATCGAAAATCATTAGATGTTGTACGGAAAGTTGCACGACCATAACCGTCTCTAAGATTCTTAACACTTAATGAAAGTGATTGCTCATTTTGACGAGATTCGCCACGGAAATTTGTAAAGTCGATTTCTCGGGTAATGCCCGGAGGAAGAACATACGGAATAGGTGTACGCTTTCCATTTTCTTCAATATTCACCGCACTTACATCGATCAAAGAATTGTCGAGCCCCGGATTGATCAGGCCAGGATCAGTAATTACTTTGGTCGGGTTATTTTCTGAATTATATCTTCTCCACTCACCTCTTACTAATTGCAATTTTGCCATACGCATAACCGTAGTATCGGCAAAATCGGTCGTGAACATCCTGATAAATCTGATGGATTTAAAATCTTCAATATTACCAACCTTTTGAATATAATCAGCGATCGGTATTTTGAATTGTATCCATTTCACGGTTTCCTGCTTACCATTTGCCAGTTTGACGGTGGCAGAAACAATATCAGAAATATAATTGCTTCCAACGCTCTGCAAATCCTGTGGGCGTATCGATACCTTGTACTGATAATATTCATCTGCCTGGGTTGAATTATTATCACGGTTGATATCTTCCCCATCAGGGAATGAAGTGGCCGCGGTATTTTCAATTCCAGTTTGATCTAAAGACTGTTGGGAGGTTTTTGAGTTTCCTTCTGGATTATTATACTTTTCATATCTTTTGAGGATGCCTGCATTTGCCTGATCAAGGTTAGAGCCACGGTAATACTGATAATCATCCGAAGATGGGTCACTTTCTAGGATAGAGCCTACTTGCGGGTTTACACTTGCTTTTACCTGATTTAAAAATGAGCTGAACTGCTGGCGTTCATCTACAGAGCTCAGGCCATCGAGTCCCACATCCTGAAATTGTCTGGATGTAGGGTTATTGTCAAAAGCCTGAATAACTGGCTGAAGTTTTGGAACTCTTCCCCAGTTTGTAGGATCTGTTTTTGCTGTACTACCATCTGCTGGCAAACCATTTTCTAGACTTTTTCTTCCATCCTTTAAAATATCCTCAGTGATATTCCCCAGGTTAAAATATAGGTCACCACCCCTGCTGGTCTTGTTATAAATAAAAGGATCTAGCATCCACAATTCGATGAATTCAATGTTTAACGCTTCAAAATCATTCGTTTCCAGCTTCCTGAAAATTCCACCCCACCTGCTTCTTGGATTAGCCAGATTTCCATTTGGAGTTAAGCCCGTTGTTGTAAAATTATACGGACCCCTTTCAGTGGGATAATAGGCAAGATCAAAGGTTGGCAAAATTATAGCCTGCCCGGTATTGGATTCCTTAAAAGGAAAAACCTCCCGTTCAAAAACCTGTCGTACATAATGGTTTGACAACTCATTTTTATCTCTGCGGATATTATCAGGAGTAAGAGAATTACCGGTAATAAAAAATATAGGATCAATATTATAAAAGGCTAATCGCGCCCTATTATAACCATAGGCCAGGTCATTATTAAGTCTCGATTCAGGAAATCGCTGTGGTGTTCCTGATAACTGCCATGAGATGGCACTTTTAATGTCAATTAAAGATCTGCTGGCCTCAAAATCATCCAGATAACTTGCTCCATTCTTGCTACCGGCAAAGTTTAATGCTCTTGGGTGTCCGGGAACAAGCTGTGCATATTCACCTGAGAAAGTGATGCTCGATGCCTCTTTTGTATTGATGAATGGGATCTTATCGACCATTCGGGTAAGCCACCGCGAAGGTGAACTGTAATTGATATCAAGACCCCAAATAGTATTAGAAATTGCTTCCTCTCCGATATTCACCTTTTGTGTAAGAGGCTTTTCGGTAAGGTTCATGAACGTACCCCCCAGATTAAGCTTATTATTCACCCGGTAGTCAAACCTTGAACCAGTGAGAGATCTTTGCTGCAGACCAAAGAGTTCATTATTCTCCATTTTGATCCTGATTTGTTGCCCGGAATTTAATAAGGCCTGATTTAATATCCTAACCAACCCTACATTGTAATCAACAGTAAAATCTACGCCCTCTTGTAATGGCAAAGTGCCCGCAATTACCTGAACAGACCCTGCTGGGATATTAATAGCATTTAGCTGAAATTCAGATCCTCCCTGCGACTGATACGTACCTCTGATCTGGTATCTATTTAGCTTTGCAAACAATTGCTGGGCAATAACTTTCGTAGAATCATACAGAGGCTGATAAACATATTTGTTGATCAGATTTCTTTCTGTAACCGGATCAAATCGCTTAGCCAAGTCGGCACCAAAAGGTTCAACTAATGGAAAAGTGATACGGCCATTCAGCGGATCGATGGTTATCCCCTCTAGAAAATCAAAATAACCATCAGGCTTTCTATCATTCTGCTGGTTCAGATTATCTAGATTAGTCATCTGGATCCACAATTTCCCCTTTGTATTCTTCCCTTCGGTCATCTGAGGTTTTTCAATACCCGTTTCCTCATCAAGCCTGAAAATGTTTAATCTGAAGTCGTTACGGCTTACCTGATAGGCCCCCAAAGTATAAATATTCTTCATCATCAAGTCCCAGGTAGGTAAGCTAGTCTTGAGTGTTTCATTCTTCAAAAGCTTCACGTAAAGCACTTCTGGGGTTGAGTTATTGACAGGAATATCGGTAGAAAACTCACCTACTTGATATTCTACACCATTAATAGTATATCGAAAGGCAACAGCCAGTACTTCATCAGCATTCAGGGCTGTATTCAAAGAAATATAGCCAAGACGGGGATTCAATATATATTCTTTGTCAGTAAGGCTACGGGCAAACGTTAGCTTGGCAAAGTTATCGGTTCCTCCACCGCCTGGCTGAAAAAATGCATTCGCATCATTTGAGTTGGAGAGCCTCACACCCGGAGGCAAAACCTGCAATAAATTATTAGATTGCTGGGCAAAACCCGGACCTGCAAAGCCGGCAGGATAAACCGAGAAACCTGCGCCTCCACGAACCTGGTTGGTATTATAGACCCTGTTCTCTCCCAAATCAAGCAATGCCAGAACATCTCTTGAATTGGCTGAAGTATTTGCCCGGTTGGTTACCCAAACTTCGAGTTTTGTAATATTAACATTCGAACTGTTAAGTGGGATATTCTCCAATGCTTTACTGTAATTATTTCTAAAATATTGAGCCAGGAAATAATGCTTATTGGTTTCATAATTATCCGCAGAGATAGTAAACTCATTCTGTTGTGAACCGTTTGTGATTGTTATTTCGCGTTGCTGCGATTTCTGCTGTGAAAAAATACTGGTTACATTTAAACGGCCAAACTGCAACTGAGTTTTCAATCCAAATAATGCCTGACTGCCCGTTATAAGCGATGAACTTAAAGGAAGACTAACATTACCAGCCTCTATTTTCCGGATGATCTCATCATCTTTCCCCGTATAATCCAGCTTAACCTGGTTTTCAAAATCAAACTGAGCTTCGGTATTATAGTTAGTGCTGATCTTCATCTTTTCACCAATCTGACCGATAACATTCATCTGTATCCGTTGGTCAAAGTCGAAATTACCTTGCTTACGCTGACGTTCATTGAATAATGGATTCTCATTACGACTCAGACGGCCTGAAAAAGTAAGATCGGCAGATCCCTGCGGTCGTATTTCAATGGTATTTCCGCCAAATATCCGTTCAAAAGATTTACTGTTTATTTTTACAGGAGGTATGAAACCCGGCTCACGGGCCTCAGAAAGTGGCAGATCTGCTAGCTCACGCCAATAATTACGTTTAATAAGCTCATTCTCGTATTTCTGATATTCTTCGATGCTGAGGTATTGCGGAGCTCTGTACAAACGATCACCAATTTTTTCCCGAATGATATATCTTTTCGATAATGGATCGAATTCTACACTGCGCTGAATATTGGAAGGATTGGGAAGAACTATTCCAGCCTGCTTTTTAAACTGCAGAGTTTTGGAATCCTGAAATGGATAAACAAGTTTTGAAGAATCCTTTTTAGCAACGGTATTTTGAGCAATAGCCTGTCCTCCAAATAATAGAATGAAGAAACAAATAAAACTCTTTAGGAAAAAAGTAGCTGCACTCTTCAATTTTCAGACAATATTGATGTTAATTATAAACTTTTTAGAGCAATCTTTATTAATTGCTCTACTGATAAATTTTCAGATCCAGCTTTTATAGCCGTATCCAATGACTTTTCAGCAACATTTTTTGCAAATCCTAACATCACTAGCGCCGACAATGCCTCTTCCTTAGCTGTACTATGACTAGGCATATTGATCAACGAATCAGGACCTTCCTTCTTCAGTTTATCTTGTAATTCAAGGATCATCCGCTGTGCAGATTTAGGGCCAATACCCTTTATTCTCTGAATCAGCGGAACATCTCCCTGAACAATAGCAGTTTGTATCTCTGAAGGTGTTATAGAAGATAAGATCATCCTTCCGGTATTCGGGCCAATACCCGATACTGAAATAAGATGAAGAAATAAACGCCGTTCACCTTCCTCATAAAAGCCATATAAGGTATGTCCATCTTCTTTTACATGAAGCCAGGTATAGAGTTTACATCGCTCCGTATCCTGTATGGCTACATAGGTATTTAGTGATATATTTATTTGAAATCCTATTCCACCCGCATCAATTACAACATACGTTGGACATTTAAATGCGAGTTTACCATCTATATATGCATACATATCAATTAACGGCTACTATTTATTTCCATTATGTTCAAACTAAAGATCTTTATTTTACATTCAGTGCCCGCCTGAAAATACTTTTCACACGTGTTACAACCGGCGAATTCTGCTCCTCTTTTGTTTGAACATCAACTACTGCAATGGTAACCATATTTACAATTTCACGCACCGAACTACCTAGCTGCAATATATGCACTGGCTTATTCAATCCCAAAAGGATTGGACCTACAGCCTCGGCACCTCCTAATTCCTGTAATAACTTATAGGCTATATTACCCGATTCCAGGTTAGGGAAAATTAATACATTGGCAGGAGCTCCAACCAAACTACTGAACGGGTAATTATCTCTCAACAAGTCTGGATTCATGGCAAAATTAGCTTGCATCTCGCCATCTACGATAATGTCCTTGTGCTTTTCATGCAGTATTTTTACCGCCTGACGAACTTTTTGAGGCACGATACCGTCGTTTGATCCAAAATTTGAATAAGACAACATCGCTATTCTTGGCTGCACATTAAATTTTTTCACTGAATGATCAAGCAGGGTTGTAATATCAACCAATTCATCAACAGTTGGATTTTTATTTACAGTAGTATCTCCAAAAAATACAGGCCCATTTTTTGTCAGCATCATATACATGCCGGCAACCCGGTTTACTCCTTCTTCAATACCTATTACCTGAAGTGCAGGCTTGATGGTTGAACCATATTCTTTTGTTAGTCCGGAGATCAATGCATCTGCCTCTCCAAATTGAACCATTGCTGCTCCAAAATAGTTACGATCTCTCATCAACTTTTTAGCCTCAAATAAGGTCACACCACGTCTCTGACGTTTTTTGTATAAAAATTCGGCATACTTATTACAGGTATTTAAATCCTCCAGAGGATTGATAATCAATACTCCTTCAAGCTCCAGCTCATTTTCAAGCATGATTTGGCTTATCTTTTCTTGATCACCAAGCAAAATTGGAATAGCAATACCTTCATCACGCACAATCTGTGCTGCCTTTAGTATTTTATAATTATCCGCCTCAGCAAAAACAACGCGCTTAGGTGATGACTTTGCTTTATTGGTAATTGTACGCAATAATTTATCATCTAAACCAAGTCTTGTCTTTAATTCCTCATTATAGGCATCCCAATCAGTAATGTGCTTACGGGCAATGCCCGAATCCATGGCAGCCTTGGCAACAGCCGGTGAAACAGCGGTAATCAGGCGAAGATCTATTGGCTTAGGAATGATGTAATCCTTCCCAAATTTAAGGTTCTTAGAATTATAGGCCAGGTTAACAGCCTCAGGTACAGTCTTTTTTGCAAGTTCAGCAATAGCAATTACTGCAGCCTTTTTCATTTCCTCATTAATACCAGTTGCCCTTACATCAAGAGCACCCCTAAAGATGTACGGAAAACCAAGAACGTTATTTACCTGATTGGGATAATCAGACCGTCCTGTAGCCATAATAATATCCTTTCTGGTTTTAATCGCAAGCTCGTAGGCAATCTCCGGGTCAGGATTAGCCATTGCAAAAACAATTGGATTTTTCGACATTGTTTTAAGCATATCAGCAGTCAATACATCAGGAGATGATAGCCCGATGAAAACATCTGAATCTTTTACTGCATCAGCAAGTGTGCTGATCTTGCGGTTAGTAGCAAATTCAGCTTTGGTACCTTCCAGTTTATCGCGGTCAGTACGGATAACCCCAGAGCGGTCAAGCATGACAATATTTTCTTTTCTAGCACCTAGACTTACATAAAGCCTTGTACATGAGATTGCTGCAGCACCCGCACCATTTACTACGATCTTAATTTTATCCAGCTTTTTCTTTTGAATCTCACATGCATTGATCAATGCAGCAGCAGAAATAATTGCTGTACCATGTTGATCGTCGTGCATCACAGGTATTGACATGCACTCTTTTAAGCGACGCTCAATTTCAAAACACTCTGGTGCCTTGATATCTTCTAGATTTATTCCTCCAAATGTAGGTTCTAATGCCTTTACAATCATGACAAATTCATCAATGTTCTGGGTATCCAGCTCAAGGTCAAATACATCAATGTCTGCAAATATTTTAAACAACAATCCTTTACCTTCCATAACAGGCTTACCAGCCTCAGGGCCAATGTCACCCAGGCCCAGTACAGCTGAGCCATTGCTAATTACAGCCACAAGATTGCCTTTGGCAGTATATTTATAAACATCTTCCTTATTTTCTGCGATCCGCAGACAAGGTTCAGCTACTCCCGGCGAATAGGCAAGGGATAGATCACGCTGAGAATTTGTTGGTTTAGTTGGTATAACCTGTATTTTCCCAGGACGCCCTTGTGAATGATAATCCAGCGCGTCTTGTTTACGATTAGTCTTGCTCATTAAATTGGAAATTGGTTAGTCGGGCAAAATTACGATTCTTTTCGTTAAGGCTGTCATAAACAAGTTACTCTATGGTATGAATCTTTATAAGATTAGCCTTTACTTATTTTAAGGCGCATTCCCGGAATTATCGCTGAATTAGTTAAACCATTCAGTGCTTTAATTTTTGCAACTGTCACACCCTTGAATTTTTCAGCAATTTTGGAAAGAGTATCACCTACTTTTACACTATAGTGAACATAGGAGCTTTCCTTTTCAACAATGTCTGTTTTTTTAGTGGATCTCAAATGAATGGTTTGTCCGGGAACAATAGAATTGCTCTTTAAATTATTCCAAACTTTCAAATTCTGAACAGCTACACCATAGAGATTAGCAATACTGCTCAGAGTTTGGCCTGACTTAACCTGATGTACAATTGCCTGAGCTATCGGCTCATTCAAACCCGGCAATACCGAAACCGATTTTACTTCATCCGCTTTGCCATTAAAAAGGTCATATAAAGATGAATACGCTGAATTTGTTACCGATGGGATAACTAGGGGCATTGGAATCAGTTTGGTTCCGTTAATTATCTGTTTTTTATAGGATGGATTCAGGATCAGCAACTCATTGACATCCAATTCTGCGGCCTTTGCAATGCTGCTTATCGATATTTTTCTATTTACTGGTATGATATCTGTATGGGCATTAATCCCTACTGGCTTAAGTGTTATTTCATGAATTTTATGATATTTCATTGCATAGACCGTAGCAATGAATGCCGGCACATAATTTTGAGTTTGAACAGGAAGAAAAGGTCTGACCTTCCAAAAATCTGCTACTCCACCAGATTTGGCAATTGCTCTGGTCACAGCACCTGTTCCACAATTATAGGCGGCAATTGCCAGTAGCCAGTCGCCAATACTTTTATAAGCATCCTGCAAATAATGGGCAGCAGCAAGACTAGCTTTCTGAGGATCTTTACGTTCATCCGTATACGTATCCATGTTCAGACCGTAACCCTTTGCCGTGTTATACATAAATTGCCATGGCCCAACTGCACCTGATCTGGAAACAGCATTTGGGTTGAGCGAAGATTCAATGACAGTAATATATTTCAGCTCATCAGGAAGACCAATTTCTTTTAATGCTTTTTCAATGATAGGGAAATAATATTCAGACAAACCAAGCATTTTACCAATATGCTCTTTCCTATTGATATAGGTATCAATATACTTTTGAACGTACCTATTATAGGAGAGATCAACATCCTTCTTTATTGAGTCTAGACGGTTTTTATAGCTACCATTTTGAAAATGAATTAGTGAATTATCTACAAAAACAAGCTTAGGAAGAGTATCCTGCATTATTTTGAGAGGTTTAATCTCGGAATGTTTAATCACTAATGAATGGATAGCCTTTTTCTGCGATGCATTTGCAAAAGTGCAGTGAATAAGTATAAAAAAAATGAAGTTGGCTATCGTTTTATTCATATTTATGAATTTAGATGTGCTATTCTATAGCTGATTAAAGAATATGGATTTGACCTTAAATCGATTCAATCGGAATCAACCAGTTTACAGTATATTTTTGAAAAATTCAACAAATCGCTCTCGCCAAAGCGCTTACCTAAAAACTGTATCCCTAACGGCAATCCATTTTTGTTATTGCCTGCGGGTAAAGAAATTGCAGGAATTCCTGCAAGTGAAGCTTGAACTGTAAAAATATCAGCTAAATAATTAACTACAGGATCATCGCTTTTTTGACCAATGGTAAATGCCGGGGTTGGTGCAGTTGGCAACATGATAAAGTCATACTTATTTAAAATATCGTTGGTTTTATCGCGTATCAATCTGCGTACTTTTTGTGCCTTAGCATAGTAGGCATCATAATATCCTGCACTTAACACAAAAGTGCCTAGTATGATCCTGCGTTTAACTTCAGGACCAAATCCTTCTGATCGCGAAGTTTTATACGTTGATTCTAGATCAATAGATCGATTGCTTCGATATCCATAATGTACCCCATCATAGCGAGCCAAATTTGAGGAGGCCTCGGCCATGGTTAAGATATAATAGGTAGGAACAACATACTCCAATAATTCAAAAGAAACTGGCTCAACAACATGACCTGCATCTTTTAGAATGGCGATACTTTTTTCAAAAGCCTGTTTGATCTCGGGATCAAGACCTTCTGAATGTAAGGCCTCAGATAAGTAGGCTATTTTTAATTTTTTATTCGAATTAATTTCTGAAGAATAAGCAGGAACTACTTTCGAAGAGGCTGTGCTATCATACTCATCTGGACCAGAAATAATTTCGAGCAAAATAGCCGCATCTTCTACACAATTGGTGATAGGTCCAACCTGATCAAAAGAAGAGGCATATGAAATGATTCCATGACGTGAAACCCTGCCATAAGTTGGCTTAAGCCCAACAACCCCACAAAATGCGGCAGGCTGACGTACAGAACCGCCTGTATCAGTACCTAAAGCTGCAAGACAAAGCCCTGCCTGAACGGCCACTGCTGCCCCACCTGATGAGCCTCCAGAAACCTTAGTAAGATCGGCATTGTTTTTTACCGGTCCATAATAAGACGATTCATTGGATGCTCCCATTGCAAATTCATCACAGTTTAATCGGCCGATGATAATGGCATCCTCAGCAAGAAGTCGCAGGATTACTGTAGCAGAAAAAGGAGAAACATAATTTTCAAGAATCCTGGAAGAGGCAGAAACCTTATGATCCTGGTAACAGATATTATCTTTGATACCAATGACCATTCCTGCCAATTTACCAGCAGTACCTGCATGTATCTTTTCCTGTACCAGAATTGCCTGATTACGTGCTTCGTCGGTAAATACCTCCACAAAAGCATTCAGCTCCTGTTTTTCAGAAATACGGCTTAAGTAATATTCAACCAGAACAGGTAATGTAAATTTCTGGTCCTGCTTGGATAATGCAGACTGAATAGTGGAAAGAGAAGAAATACCTTCCATGCCTTGAATGATGTAAAATTAGAAATTTAACCGTTCGTGAATACTATCTCTGATTATTGAGGAGATCACCTAATTATATGCCAGCCAGGGTTGGCTTTATTTTATCTAAAGAATCCCAAAAGGCAAAATAAAAAAAATGATCTTTTTGACTGTCAATAGGATTGACAGAACAAAAAGATCATTTTAAATATGAAATTATTTAACGTCCTGATCTTTTGTTGTAGCTGCAGGTGCATCGCCCTCTTCATTTTGAGCAGTCTTAAATTCCTTGATACCTTTGCCCAATCCGCGCATCAGTTCTGGAATTTTTTTGCCACCAAACATTAAAAGGACAACTACTACGATTAAGATCACTTCGGTAGCTCCAAGTCCAGCAAATAATAAAATTGAGTTTAGCATGATAATTTATTTAATGTGCAATTTTTGTTTTCTCAAACCCCGCTTCATCTGGATTCACATATCCTGAAGAAACTTCTTCAGTTGAATTAGTATCTGTAACTGTTGTATTCGTTTCAGCAAGAGGTGCATCCATATCAGGATAAGTACCATCTGCATGAGCAGAATATTCATTCTGGGTATCCGAGTAGTTGTTTTCTGAGTTATGATAATTATTCTCCGGCTTTGTAGCTGCTGCCTTTTCAAGATCTGCAGCTTCGGTTACAGTATTAATATTATTGTGAATCTCTCTTTTGATACCATCCGAAGCATCTTTAAATTCCCTCAATCCCTTTCCAAGGCCACGGGCAAGTTCAGGCAGTTTCTTACCTCCAAATAAAAGTAAAACGACAACGAATATCAAGATCATCTCTGGCCCACCGATATTCATAAATAACAATATTGAATTATTCATATAACAAAGATCAATATACAAATATAGGCATTAAAAATACCTAAAAATTAAAAATTAATTTGCAAGCCAGCTTGAAGGATTCAATGGAGTTGCCCCTTTCCTTACTTCAAAATGCACTTCAGTTGTCCCATCAATAGGATCAGTTATCACTACACCTATATTCTGCTTCAACGAAATTTTCTGCCCTCTTGATACATTAACACTCTTTAAATTTGAATAAACCGTAAAATATTCACCATGTCTAATCAAAATTGCATACGAGCCTGAAATATTTTGCACAGCCGCAACCTCACCTGCAAATACTGCACGAACTTGTGATCCGGCTGCAGTTTTTATATCCACTCCATTGTTTTCTGTGGTAACATTCCGTCCAATAGTATGATTCCCAAAGTCTTCGATGACCATTCCGTTGCTTACTGGCCATGGTAAACTCCCTCTGCTACCCAGGAAATCTGAAGACAACTTAGCCGATTCGGGAGTGGCTGCCAAAATACTTGAACCACTTGCAACAGGCTTTGCATTAGGCACTTCCCTATTTTCTGCTTTAGCCTTTGCAATAGCAGCCCTGGCCTCAGCCTCAGCTCGTTTCCGTGCTTCTTCTATTTCTTTGTTAATTGCATTTTGAATAGCTCTGTTAAGCCTTGCCGACTCCCTTTGCTTTTGGGTGAGTTCCTGTTTTAATTGCTTTTCTTGACTGGTCAAATTATTTAGAACCTTCGATTTGCTATTCTTCTGAATACCTAGAATTCTTCTTTCCTTCTGCTGATCTGAGAGCAAATTCCTTTTTTCCTGCTTATTACGGTCGAGCTCCACAATTCTGACATTCAATTGCTTTTGTGTACCCTCAATATAAGTGGCCTGTTTTTTTCGATACTCGCCAAACTGTTGCAAATATTTTAAACGCTTGAATGACTGATTAAAATTTTCTGCCGCAAAGATAAACATGAGCTTACTATAGGAGCTTTGATTGCGGAAAGCAAATAAAACCATTGCCGCATATTCCTTTTTCAGCTTATTTAATTGTGATTGCAGTGTTCTGACAGTATTGGTATTATCAGATATCTGATTGTCAAGCAGCTTCACTTCAGAATTAATCACATTGATCTTTTTTTCACGCAAACGTATCTGAGCATTCAAAGCTCTGATCTCTTTCAGTGATAAATTCTTGTTGTTTGCCGTTTGATTCAAACTCCGATTAAGCGATTCTATTTCCCGGGTTAAGGCTTCCTTCTGCCTTCTAAGATCAGAACTACTCTGGCCAAAAGCTTTAGAAGCAAGACAAAAAATAAACAGGAAAAAGATGTACTTAAATATCTTCATTCAAACAAATGTATTTAATTTTTAATCAAAAACCGCTCTGGAACTCTAAAGGGAAGGTCGACATTACCATCCATATCAATTTTTAAATAGTTAAGGTCAAGACTAATCGCTTTATTCTTAGCCTTTGAATGCATGATCACCGAATGAGGAATCAACTGCTGATTGATGGATAAGAAATTACTATAATTAATAAGAAGCTCCTGCCCTGCAGAAGCATCGTTCAACTGAGTAGATAATACCTTATTTTGCTGATCAACAGTGAAATTATAGACCATGGAAGCCAAAACTGTTTTAAGTTGGGTATTTTCGCCTTCATTTTTCAGTTGCGTAGATGTGCTTATAAACTCTGATATCGCATTTCCAAGCAATACGGATTGAAGTGTCTGGAAAGTTATCCGCTCATTCGTAAATTCATAAATATAACTGAATGGCTTTTTAAGATAAATATTGTCCATCCTGTTCAATACCTTAACACTGTCGGCAGTGATCAATGCGCGTGCTACTTCCAAACCAGCCATTGCAGTTACAGAAACCCAGATCGCTTCATTATTCCTGATCCGGATATTCATGTTCACATCATTGTTATTGTTATTGATGTTCAGATCTGCTTTGGCTTTGATCGATAAGGTTTTAAAAACCGTGTTCATTCCATTTACTGAATCCAGTTTAATCTTTTGGGTCAGGCCAGGTGATGGTGGCATCAATTCCATAACTTTAGGAATTTCGGAAGCAGGCAAAAGCTCTTTTTTAGCCTTACAGCCTGCAAGAATGGCTACTATTGCAAGAAAACCAATTATTTTAGTCAATATATTTTTTCTCATTTATCTTTTTTTCCAATGTATCAGATCCTGAGCCCTGAGCTTTAGCATTTTGCCACTGCTCTACTGCTTTCTCCTTTTCTCCAAGGAAATATAAAATATCTCCATAATGTTCCTGTTGGGTGGCATTATTTGAGTTCTTACCCTGCAGTGATTTTTCTATCCATTTTTTTGCATCTACATACTTCTTTAACCGAAAGAGGATCCATGCATAGGTATCTTCAGATGATGCATTATCTGGATCGATCTCTAAAGACCTCTTCGACATTTTTTCTGCTTCTTCAAGGTTCTCACCCCTTAACGATAAATAGTATGCATAATTATTAAGTACATATGAATTACGCGGATCAAGCAGCAGCGCTTTAGTATAAGCCTGATCAGATTCCTTAAATTTTTTCAAGGCATTATAAGAATCTCCCAGAGTAGAATAGATCTGCAAAAGTACTTCCTTGTCCTCAGATTCAAGATCTAGCGCGCTTTTTAAGATGGTAGCCGCTTTTTCATAATTTCTGGTCTGGGCATACCCAATACCCGTGTAAAGGTATAATGCAGCCTGATTTGGAAATATACTCAATGCCTTATTCCCATCTAAAATTGCCAGCTGAAATTCTCCGCGACTTACCTCAATCCGCAATAACTGTTCCCAAATCAGATACACCTGATCATTAATAGCTAATGCCTTTTTGTATGATTCCTGAGCCTGCTCATATTTACGCTCCTGAAATAGCACATCTCCCTGAACCGCAAAGGCTTTTGCTTGATTAGGATGAACACTTACCATGATCGAAGCCAGTTCATTAGCATAAGCCCTAGCCTTCATTTCAGTAAACATTGGAAAAAATGAAAGAACAATCCTTACTTTTTCATCAATATCCAGGTTGGGATCTGCAAAAGCCACCTTAAGTTCTATGAATGTATTCTCGTACTGCTTTAATGCCTTATAGTGATCGGCTAAAGCAAGTCGCACCATAGCATTTGATGAAGAAACAGACTTTGCTTTAATCAGAATTTCAATTGCCTTTTCACGGTTTCCTGATTTTGTAAGCACTTCACTCAGATAAATATAATTACGTATTTCCTCAGGTTTGGAGGCAATCAAATCTCTAAGTTCTTCCTCAAGCTTGTCTGATTTTCCTTGCTGCATCAATATCCGCTGCCTGGCAGAAATAAGTTCATCTGAGGAGCCAAATTTTTTCTCAATTTCATCGTAGGCTGCCTCAGCAGCATCTACTTTTCGGAGAATAAGAAATGCATTTGCTTTATCATAGTAGTATGCCTCTTTCTTAGGAGCGATCTTGCTGAGCTCCTCAAGAACAGAGACTAACTGAGCTATCTTATTGGTCTTTTTATAGATATCCGCAAGGAGTACCCAATACCATTCATTTTCGGGATTAACCGTTACTGCATTCCGGATCAGGCTCTCGGCTTCGGTCGAATTATTCTGATCAAATCTTAAATTGGCCAACTCATACATTGCGGCATCATTCGACGGATCTACTTCAAGCACCTTCTCAAAATTAAGAGCTGCATCAACATAGTTCATCACGATCTTTTCATGAAGGCCTTCGAAGAAAAGATCCTTAACCTGAATACTATCTCTCTGATTCAGAACCTTCCCAACAACAATAACAGCCCCATTCTTATTTTTCTTGTTTTTTTGCGCAAATAAAGTCAATGCACAACTAGTAAGGATGAATAGGAATGCTGCTTTTTTCATGATCATTATCATCCGGTATGACCATAGCCACCTGCACCGCGAACAGTTTCTGAAAGTATTTCCACTTCTTCCCAAATCACTTTTTCATGTGCAGAAATAACCATTTGAGCAATGCGGTCGCCATTATTAATTTCAAAATCTGTGTCAGAAAAGTTAATGAGCAAGATCTTTAACTCACCTCTGTAATCGGCATCAATGGTGCCGGGTGAATTTAAAATGCTAATCCCATGTTTCAATGCAAGTCCGCTTCTGGGTCTGATCTGAGCTTCAAAATCTACAGGCAACTCTATAAATAAACCAGTGGGAATCAGCTTCCTTTGCATTGGCTTTAAGACCTCCAATTGGGTCAAATTTGCCCTAAGGTCCATTCCTGCAGAAGCAAAAGTTTCATAGGCCGGAAGCGGATGCGATGATCTGTTTATTATCCTAATATTCATTTTATGTCAAAAATTGCTTTGAGTTCCTTCCGTTCAATAAAAAATAGTGTACACGTAAATATAATAAAGAGCACATTTCCAATGATCAAATTACGTTCAAATACTATAAATGCTATAAAAACGATACAAACCGATGCTAAAAGATAGCTGATATTTTTTTTAAGATTATATGGAATAGGATAATTTTTTTGACCCCAGAAATAGGAAAGCACCATCATCACGGTATAGGCTATGAGTGAGATCCAGGCAGAAGCCATATAGCTATACTTAGGAATGAAAATTATGTTGAGTACGATTGTTAGCATTGCGCCAATTCCTGAAATATATAATCCATAACGGGTTTGGTCGGATAATTTATACCAAATCGATAAGTTGATATAGATGCCAAGACTTACATAACCAAATAATAAAATGGGAACTATCCGTAATCCTGACCAGTAGAGTGCCTGTTCTGCCGCATCCTTACCCTTAATAAAATATTTCAGCAGCTCAATATTTACCACCAGTAATACAAATATCAAGGAAACTGCGATCACAAAGTAATTCATGATTCTGGCATAGGTTTCGGTAGCGTTCTTGTCTTTGGCATGGCTAAAGAAAAAAGGCTCAGCCCCCAGGCGAAACGCATTAATGAAGATGCTCAAAAATACGGCTATTTTACAACAGGCCGCATAAATTCCAACTTCTTGCACAGATATGCCAGGAGGTAAAAGTTGCCCCAAAAATATCTTATCAATATTTTCATTAATGATAAAGGAAATATTAGCGATAAGTACTGGCAAACTGTAAACGAACATCTCCTTGACCAATGCGATATCGTAGGTAAATGTCAATTTCAGTAACTCCGGCACTAGCAGCAACAGCGTAATCAAGCTTGCTATGAGGTTAGAAATAAAAACATAGCCTACCCAGCCTTCTCTGTACCAACCCAAAATATATTCAGCACCATACCAGCCCTCTTTAATAATTAAAGGAAATACAAATATGAAGAGCAGGTTTAATCCAATAAAAGTTAAAATATTGACAAACTTGATAAGGCTATAGCGTAAGGGTCGGCCATCGGCCCTAACTTTTGCAAAAGGTATAACGGCCAAAGCATCCGCTACCAAAATATACATGAAATATTTAATGTAACGCGCATAATCAGGATCATAGACATCGCCCTTTTGAATCCAGGCTGCAATGTCATCTACAAAAAGAAAGGTGAAAAGCAGGAAGATCAAGGCCATCAAAGAGACTGTGAAAAAAGTATTATTATATACTTTTTGCTTGTCGTTCTCATATTTATTTAGGTAACGGAAATAGGTAGTTTCCATTCCGAATGCCAGTAAAGCATTGAGCATAGAGGCCCAACTGTACATGACAGAAAAGATACCGTAAACTTTGGGGGAGTAAAGCCCAACATAAACAGGAGTAAGGAAAAAATTTAAAAAGCGGGTTATGACCGTGCTTAACCCGTAAATTGCAGTCTGACCGGCAAAATTCTTAATTGCTGACAATGAGAGAATGGATTAGCATAAACAAAACTACTTTTTAACTATCTCAAAATTACGATACTTTTTCAATTCACCTTCGCTGGCCGCTACATTTTCAACTGTTGCCCTGTCTGAACCCTTATTACAAAATTCAAGAAATAGTTCTAGAGAAAAATCGTCGCCTTCTGCTTCAATGAAAACAGTTCCGTCAGGCCGGTTACGGGCTGTGCCTTTTATGCCCAGCTGATCTGCAACTGCCTTACTCATTGCTCTGTAAAAAACGCCCTGAACTTTCCCAGTAATAACAATATCAAGATGTTTCATAAAAATTTTAAAAATTTAATTGGCTGATACGTTGTTTCTCAAGTATAAATTCCTGCCATATTTCATTAAGAATCTGAGCTGCTGGCTTAATACGATGTACATAAGAAGCTACCTGACCAATTTCAAGTTCGCCTTCAACAAGATCGCCTTCGAACATACCCTTTTTTGCCCTGCCTTTTCCTAAAATACTAATTAATTCAATACGGCTTGCCCCCTCGGCCTCAGCCTTGGCCACCTGCATGTAAAAATCATTTTTTAATAAGCGAACAGGCATGAGTGATTTCATACTCAATTTTGTATCGCCCTCAGCAGCCTGAACTATCGCCTGCTTAAAATTAGGATGTGCTGATGATTCAATTGAAGCCGCAAATAATGACCCCACCTGCACGCCTTCAGCGCCTAAAGCAAAGGAGGCAAGCATGGCTTTTCCACTGCCAATTCCGCCGGCTGCAATTACCGGGATCGATACTGCATCACAAATTTCAGGCACTAAACATAGGGTGCTTGTCTCTTCACGACCATTATGACCTCCAGCCTCAAAACCTTCTGCTACAATAGCATCCGCACCACTTTGTTCTGCTTTTTCGGCAAACTTTCTATTGGAAATCACATGCGCCACACGGATATTATTTTCTTTCAAAAATGGTGTCCATAACGCCGGGTTACCCGCAGAGCTAAACACGATCTCAACCTTTTCTTCCACAATTATCTCCATGATTTTTTCGATATCAGGATATAATAAAGGCACATTCACACCAAAAGGTTTAGCTGTTGCCAATCTGCATTTTTGAATATGTTCTCTCAAAACTTCAGGATACATAGATCCTGCACCAATCAAGCCTAGTCCGCCGGCATTAGATACAGCAGAAGCCAAACGCCAACCGCTGCACCAAACCATCCCACCCTGAATGATTGGAAATTCAATATTGAACAGTTTACTAATGGAATTCATTTCTGTAAAAATGATTTTTTAAGCTCAGACCAGCAAATTATGCTAAATAAGCCGCTGAATCTGTGATAAATGGGTAATTTCTGTGCCATTTACATTCAAAATCAGGTTTAATCCTGGTGTTTTGCCTTTTTCTATCGAACCGAACTTGCTATCTATACCCAGAAATTGAGCGCCATTGAGTGTCGCCCAACGAATAATCTGGCTGCTTGGCAATTCAGAGAAATGTTCTTTGATAGTTTTCAACTCTGATAAGATGCAAAGTTTATCATTAGAGGCAAGGCTATCAGTTCCAACGGTGATGTTCAATTCGGAATTAAGTAATAATGCAAGATCCGGCAATCGTTGTTCTATGTAGAGGTTTGCATTGGGGCATAAACACCAAGTAATATTCTTTTTTGAATTTTTTACTGCAGCAATGTCTTCTAAATTGGTAAAGGTATTATGAACCAGCACTATCTTTTGATTGACAGGAAATAAGGTTAATAAGGCTTGAAGAGAAGTCTTTGACCGGGCTTGAAAAAAGCTCAGATCAATATTCAGCATTTTATAAAAATCAATAAATGGACCACTTTTATGGAGGAAAAACTCATTCTCAGACTCAGTTTCCTGATTATGCATGCTGAACAAATTTTCATGATCCTCAGCATAGTTCTTTAAAATAGAAAAAAGCTCAGCTGATACCGAATAAGGAGCATGCGGAGCAAAAGATGCCGGCAAGGGAGTGAAATCAGCTTTTAGATCGAGTGCTTTTTGAAATACTGTTTCTGCCCTCAAAGGGTCAAAACCGAGCAATTCTATAAAAGTATGGTAATAGATCCTGCTATATTGTTTAACCGACTTTGATAACTTATTGTTTGAAATATCTCCAACTGCTACAATTCCATTTGCAAACATCAGCTGATCATATGTTTTCATAGCTGCCATCACCTGATCTTCATCTGCTGACCTTTGGGATATTATAGCACTTATAAAGGATACCAGTCCGGCTCCCTTTGGAATTTTACCATGCATATGCGAAAGCTCCAGATGACAGTGTGAATTGACAAAGCCCGGAACAATTATACCTTGATAAAGCTCTATAGTTCCGGATATCTCTGACCTACGACCCCCATCGATAATATCTACGATCTCTCCTGATTCATCAATAACAACTATTCCATCCTTGATAGGTTCAGAACTGACCGGAAAAATATAATCTGCGCTGAGGTATCTGAGCATAAAGCAAAAGTAGTAATTAGTAATTAGTAGTTAGTAGTTAGATAGATTCTACTTCATTTCATACAAGCACCTCCACCTCATACCTCAGACTTCAGACCTCAGACTTCAGACCTCAGACTTCAGACAACTAAATTTTAGTACTTTTGCAAATAATGCAACCTATTCAAAAAACAGACATACGCAGTTTATCACCCGATAAACTTAAAGAGCATTTCATTTCTATTGCTGAACCGGCCTTCAGGGCAAAACAGGTTTATGAATGGTTATGGGAAAAATCATGTACTGATTTTGAGGAAATGAGTAATCTTTCCAAGCCCTTGAGAGAGAAATTAAAGGAAACTTTTACGATCAATAATGTTCGGGTTCAGCAGTCACAATATAGTTCTGATAAAACCATCAAGAGTGCCTTTATGCTTTTTGACAATAATATCATTGAAGGCGTTTTGATTCCGGCAACCGACCGCATGACGGCTTGTGTTAGTTCGCAGGTTGGCTGTAGTCTTACCTGTAAGTTTTGTGCCACCGGCTATATGGATCGCAAGCGTAATCTTAATGCAGATGAAATCTATGATCAAGTAGTGCTTATAGACAAGCAGGCAAAAGAAAACTATCAAATTCCCTTGAGTAATATCGTTTATATGGGCATGGGCGAGCCGCTTTTGAATTATGCAAATGTGCTTAAATCGATTGAGCGAATCACCGCAAAAGATGGTTTAAATATGGCCTCAAAGCGAATCACTGTATCTACTGCGGGCATTGCCAAAATGATCAAAAAACTGGGTGATGATCAAGTAAAGTTCAATCTGGCACTTTCGCTTCATGCTGCCAATGATGAAAAACGCAATACAATCATGCCTATTAATGAGCAAAATTCATTGAAAGCATTGGCAGATGCTCTTAAATATTTTTACTCAAAGACTAAAAGTCCGGTCACCTACGAATACATCGTATTCAATGACTTCAATGATAACTTAATAGATGCCGAAGAGTTGGTTAAATTTTGTAGACATATCCCATGCAAGGTTAACATTATTGAGTATAACCCCATCAGCTTTGCCGATTTTGAAAATGCAGGCATAGATAAAATCGAAGCCTTTGCTACGCACCTACGAAAAAGTGGTGTAAATACGAATATCAGAAGAAGCCGTGGAAAAGATATCGATGCGGCTTGCGGGCAATTGGCGGTAAAAAGCTAGCTCTGGCTTTTGTTAGAATGACATAGATGCGAATGAATTATGAGGATTACTTTTGGCAGAATCGCTTTTAATTACCGCTAACTCATTAATCCGCTACAGCACTCCTAAAAAATAATAGCGCTTTATTACCTTAAGGTCATGAAAGAGATCTTAAGCTATTTTAAAGATCTGATCGCTCTATTCTTCCCAGAACTCTGTGCTGCATGTGGCCGGAGCCTATACAGATATGAGAAGATCATTTGCACGACTTGTATTTACCACCTTCCCCTTACTAACTTTCACAATGACCCAGACAATAAAATGGCCCGGCAACTTTGGGGCAGATTCCCTTTTGTTCAAACAATTGCATTTTTATACTTCAGAAAAGGGAACAGAATTCAAAATTTAATGCATCAACTTAAATACAAAAAAAGACCAGAAACAGGCATCCGTTTAGGCGAGCTTTATGCTTATGAACTAAAAAGATCAATAACGTTCAAACCAGCAGACCTTATTATTCCGGTACCATTACACCCTGCAAAGTTCAAAAAACGAGGCTATAATCAAAGCGAATACATCGCCAATGGGCTATCATCGATCTTGGCCATCCCAGTCAGTACCACTAATTTAGTGCGTCTTGAAAATACTGAAACGCAAACAAAAAAATCACGTTATGCGAGGTACGAAAATCTAATAAATGCATTCCATATTCGAGATGAGTCAGAATTTATCAATAAACATGTGATGCTGATCGATGATGTAATGACTACAGGAGCAACACTTGAGGCATGCAGTATCCTCCTACAAAAAATTGAAGGTGTGGAAATCAGTATTTGCACCATCGCATATGCTGAATAACTAGTGTATCGTCCTAAAAAAAGTTTATAGGTTGATTCTTTCCAAAAAAAATCCCTCATCACAAAACGTGAAGAGGGATTTTCCAATTGTAAAATTGGATTTATTTTGCGTAAAGAGGATACTTTTCCATCATTTCATTGACTTTCTTACTCACTTTTTTTGCATTAGATGCACTTTCAGGATTTGTAATTACTTCATCAATTAATTCAACGATTTTTTCCATATGCTTTTCCTTAAGCCCTCTGGTACTAACCGCTGCAGTACCAACCCGTATTCCAGAAGTTACAAAAGGTGATTTATCATCGAAAGGAACCATATTCTTATTAACTGTAATAGAGGCCTCGCCTAATGCATTTTCTGCAACCTTTCCTGTAATATTCTTATTCCTAAGATCAATAAGCATCATGTGATTATCGGTTCCGCCTGAAATTAGCTGATAGCCTCGGCTAACAAATGCAGCGGCCATGGCTTCAGCATTTTTTTTAACCTGTATAATATATTTCATATAATCATCACTCAAAGCCTCACCAAAACCGATAGCCTTTGCAGCAATGATATGCTCCAATGGCCCACCTTGTGTGCC
>Ga0208960_1000397_pt1 | contig 24717 bp, 21 predicted proteins | sample GreLakmeON33MSRF_FD_187703 | JGI IMG/M metagenome (GOLD analysis project Ga0208960, IMG submission 187703) | Freshwater lentic microbial communities from great Laurentian Lakes, MI, USA - Great Lakes metaG ON33MSRF (SPAdes) | ecosystem: Environmental > Aquatic > Freshwater > Lake | place: Great...
GCTCATTGCCCCAGAGGCAGGTGACGACGCACCTGGGCAAAAGCCCGCTGCCGGTCGCGCACGGACAGGCGCTCGAACAATTCCGCAGCCCATTGGGCACGCTGGGCCAGGGTCCGGCGGGGCGGGACGCAGCCTTGAGCGCCCTGTGGCTCCACGGCTGCACGCACCAGAAAACGGTTTGCTTCGAGCGGCGGGAGTTGTGTCTGGCTGGCTGCGCTGGAGGACCACACCGCGCTGCCGGCGCGCAACACCAGCCACAATTTTCGCGAACCCGCCACCACGGCGCGGCGGTTCACAGAATCAAGCCCGGCACGCTCGAGTTCACGGCCGATTTCGGCGTACACCAAACCGGCGGCGCGGATAGCGGGCCGGCAGTCTCGGGGAAGCGCGGCGATGCCGAGTTCGGCCCGCTCATAGAGTTGGTCGGCCGCTGCCAGCAGGCGCCGCACCACCTGGGCCAGGCGCTCATCAAACACCGGTTGCTGCAGCCAGCTCTGCGGCTCCAGCCCAGCCTCCCGCATCCATTGCATGGGCAGGTAGAGGCGGCCAAACCGGGCGTCTTCGCCGACATCGCGCGCAATGTTGGTGAGTTGCATGGCCACGCCAAGGTCACAGGCCCGCGCCAACGCTGCCTCGCTGCGGGTGCGCATGATGACCGCCATCATGGCGCCAACACTGCCCGCCACCCGCGCCCCGTAGGCCTGCAGGTCTTCAATGGTTTCGTAGCGGCGACCTTCGGCGTCCCATTGAAAACCCTCCAGCAGGGCGGTCAAAAGCGGCAAGGGCAGAGAAAATTTGCGGACTACCGCCGCCAGTGCACGGTCGCTCTCATAGGCCTGGGGCTGGCCGGCATAAATGCATTTCAGGCGGTCATGCAAGCCCGCCAGGGCGGCGTTGCGGTCTTCGCTGAGGTCAATGGCATCGTCTGCGACCCGGCAAAAGGCATACAGGGCAATCGCCGGCCCGCGCACCCGCTGGGGCAGCAGCCTGGAGGCGGCAAAAAAGGTTTTGGAGCCGCCACGCATCAAGGCCTGGCAGGCCTGGTGGTCGGTGCTGGCATTCGACTCAAACATGTTTGCTCCCATGGAGTTGTGGCACCACAGTTTGCAGTGCCTTGGCCGACATCAGTACGCCGGGCACGCCCGCGCCCGGGTGGGTGCTGGCACCCACCATAAAAAGGTTTTCCACATCCTCGCTGCGGTTGTGCGGCCTGAACCAGGCACTTTGCAAGAGCAAAGGCTCCAGCCCAAAGGCCGCTCCCTTGAAAGACAGCAAATCGTCCTGGAAGTTTTGCGGCGTCATGACATGGGAGCTGATCACATGCTGGCTCAAACCTGGCAGCAGGGTTTCCTCCAGGCGCCGACAAACCGCCTGGCGGTAGGGCTCGGCCTGCTGCGCCCAATCGGTCCCGCTTTGCAGGTGGGGCACCGGCGAGAGCACATAAAAGGTGTCGCAGCCACTTGGTGCCACCGAGGGGTCGGTGGCGCTCGGGCGATGCAGGTAAAGGCTGAAATCGTCGGCCAGGCGGTGGTGCCGAAAAATATCGGTGAGCAAGCCCTCGTAGCGCGGGCCCAGCACCATGGTGTGGTGGGGAACATCGGTGTACTGCCGGTCGGTACCAAAGTACCAAACGAACAAACTCATGGAGTAGCGGCCACGCTCTATGCGCTGGTCGGTCCAGTGCCGCCGGTGCTCGGGGGCCACCAGGTTGCGGTAAGTCCATGCGGTGTCGCTGTTGCAGACCACGATGTCGGCGCTCAATTGCTCGCCAGTGGCGAGTTGCACACCGGTGGCTCGACCGTCTTCAACCATGATGCGCTTGACCTCGGCATTGCAGCGCAGGGGCACGCCGCGTGCTTGCAACAAATTGACCATGCCTTGCACGATGGCGCCGGTGCCGCCCATGGCCGAGTAAACCCCGTAGCGCCGCTCCAGGGCGTTGATCAGGCTGTAAACGCCCGTCACCGAGAACGGATTGCCGCCAATCAGCAGGGTTTGCAGGCTCATGGCCATGCGCAATTTGGGATGCTTGAAGTAGCTCGCCACCAAGCCGTGCATGGTGCGCCAAGCCCGCATACGAGCCATGGAGGGTAGGGCTGCAAGCAAATCAAAAATACTGTCAAAGGCCTTGCAGCCCAGGGCTTCGAAACCGAGTTGGTAGCAAAGATCAGCCTCAGCCACGAATTGATCAAAGCCCGCCACATCGTCCGGGCTGACCCGGGCTACCTCGGCGCGCATGCGCTCGGGGTCACCGCTGTAATCGAAATGGGTTCCGTCATCAAACCGAACCCGGTAAAAGGGGTCCATCAGGCGCAGGTCGATATCGTCCGAGAGCTTGCGCCCACACAGCCCCCAGAGCTCTTCAAACAAAAAAGGCACGGTGATGATGGTTGGCCCGCCGTCGAAGGTAAAGCCGTCCTGGCGCCTGACATAGGCCCGCCCGCCCGGGCCATCTAGCTTTTCCAGCACCTGCACCCGGTAGCCCATGGCACTCAGGCGAATTGCCGCTGCCAGGCCGCCAAAGCCCGCACCAACCACCAAGGCCAAAGGCACATGGCTGGGCCCGGCCCCGCTGCCCGAACTCGCGGGCAATAAGGCCGCGGGATCCATGCCGGTGAAAGAGGTTCGCATGGGCTTAACTGTGAGCAATCAGATTGATGGGTTGGGGCTGGCGCGCTGGCGCAGGGCCCAGCGCCACAGGGCGGTTGAGGGCATGGGCAAGACCATCAAAAAATGCTCAACAATGGCCAGAAACAGGATGCTGGCGACCAACAGCAAACCAGTCATCTGTGCGCCAGGCAGGCCGGTTTGCAAGGCCTGCGCCATCAGCCAGGCCAGCAGCGCGCTGGACGCCGCCACAGAAAAAGGAAACAACGGGTTCATGTTGCGGCGGCGAAAAAAACTTTGCATGTAGGCCAGGTGGGGCGGCAGAAATTCCTCGCTCAGGTTGCGCACGCCCAGAAACAGGTTCAGCTTGGCACTGGTGCGCATCACCCACAAAACTGCAAAGGTCCAGGTGCCCACCTGGTTTGGCGCATTCCAGGTGATGGCGATGATCAGCAGGCCTGAAGCAGCAATCGCCAACTCATGCCACAGAATCGCGGCGATGGCCTGAAAAAATCGGTCGCGCCGGGAGCAGTCAGGCGCACTCGCCTGCTTGCGTGGGCCGGTCAGCCAGCCGGTGAGAAAGGTCAGTTCGTGCCAGCCCCAGACCAGCAGCGCGCAGGTAAAGCTGCAGTAGGCAGCCATGCCACTGGCTTGGTTCGCGGTATGCGCCAGCCCAAAGAATGCGCCAATGGCCAACCCGGAAGAAATCAGCACACTCCAGCGAAATGTGGTGCGCGGCAGGCCGTCCAGCAGCAGCACCAGGCCGGTGGAAAACCACCAGATGAACACTGCAAACAGCAGGGGAGCGAGCAGGTCTAACATGGCAGGGTCTTGGTGGGCTCGGGCAACTCGGCAGCAGTCAATTCACCACACCGGTGCCACGCGCACCTGCGTGGGAAGCTCGTGGCGCCTGACTGGCAACAGGTAAAGCCGCACAAAGGTCAGCAGGCCTTGAGCGGCCAGGCCAGCCTGCTTGAGCCGCCCGACCACACCGCCGCGGGCCTTGGCAGCGCTCATCGCGGTTTGTATGCAAAACAGGCGATCCAGACCAGCGCGGAACGCCGGGTGGTCGATGTCAAGAGAAATCGGGAACACCTGGCGGGTAATTTCGTTGGTGATGCGGAACACCTCGTAGTCGTAGGCGGTTGGCGCCAGCCCCATGGCCGCCTTGAGCTGTGGACGGGTGTGATCACGGACATACATGGTGGCATACACGGCGAGCAAAAAGAAGCGGATCCAAAGGGTGTTTGCACCACGCAGAAGCTCGGGGTGGGCGCGCATGATCAGGGCGAACGATTCGCCGTGCCGGAACTCGTCGTTACACCAACGCTCGAACCAGCGAAAAATTGGGTGGAAACGCTTCTCAGGATGGCGCTCGAGCTGGCGAAAAATTGTGATGTAGCGGGCGTAACCGATTTTTTCCGACAGGTAGGTCGCATAAAAAATATATTTTGGCTTGAAATAGGTGTAAGCCTTGGTGCGCTTGAGGTCGCCCATGTCAATACCCAGACCAAAATCTTTCAGCGACTGGTTGATAAAGCTCGCATGGCGCGACTCGTCCCGGGCCATGTAGCGCATCAGCGCCTTGATATCCGGGTTGTCCACATTTTTGTAGATTTCGTTGTAGAGGATGCAGCCAGAAAATTCAGAGGTCAGCGAACTGATCAGGAAATCAAGGAACTCCTGCCTGAGCTCAGGGGACACTTTGGAGAAGGTTTCCGCGACCTCGACCGCGAACTCAGGGGTGCGCTGGAAGTGGTCATGGTTGTTGTCGCCCTCGTACTCGGCCAACATGGCGTCCCATTGCGCACGCAGGGGCGAGACATCGAGCCGGTTCATGGCATCAAAATCGGTGGTGTAGAAACGTGGGCTCAGCAGCGTGTTTTCTTTGGCCTTGAGGGCAACGGTTTCAACGGTTTCGGTAGGTGCGCTGGCTTGCATCATGTCTTCCTGTTTGTCTGGCGAACTAATTTGCCGGTTTCATGGCGAGAAATGGGCTGAACACACCGGCATTGCTCGGCCCAAAGGCCTCCAGCTCAACCCGCTGACCGGTGGCTGGGTCAAACAGGGTTAGCCGGCCGTCAGCACGGGCGATCAATTGAAACGGTTGCTCGGGGCCAAGTTGCCGGCTGCGCCGCTCCCGCGCCAAAGTGCGCACAGCGCCGCGCAAAAACCCCTGCTCACCGTGCACGGTGGTTAAGAGTTCCGCGCTTTGGCCGTCGATCACGGAAATACCACCGTCGGCCCGGTCTTCAAAGCGCAGGCTGCGCTCTGCGGTGACCGCAGCGGCCAATTGGTCCGGGCCGTTGCCGGTGATGCGCACCAATGCCACGCTGATCAGCGAGAAGGCCAGGATGCCGCCGGCCGTCAGCAGCACCCACCGCGGGAAGGTGTCTGGCCTGATCACTGGGGGCGGCGAGGGCTGGGGAATCATGTCAGGCTCGCTTGCCACTGGGGTCGGCCATCACCCTGGGCGCTCGACACGGGCAGGCTGTTGGGCGGCGGGTTGTTGGTCAGCTCGGCCCAGGCTTTGGCCAGCAAACCGGCCACTTTGCGCGCATCCGGGATACAGCGCAGCGTTGGCTCGGGTTGGGCCACGCGCCAGGGGCGCACATGGGGCCACAGGTGCAGCCAGGCAATTTTGTCGCCCTGGCTGAGCCGCAGCGGTATATCGCCGCAGCCCTGGCGGTCGAGTCGCAGGTCGGCGGTCTCTATGCGACCCAAAGGCAGGTTGAAACTCAAGGTCAAGACAATGCCGATGCGCATGACCACACGGCGGTCAGTCAGGGTGTAGGCGGTGGTCTTGACAGTCAGCCAGGCCAGGCTGGCGACCGCACCAAAACCGACCAGCGCCAAGGCCAGCGGCCAAATCATGGCAGGCAAAAGCTCAAGCGGCGCCAAGCCCGTGCGGTACAGATAACTTGCCCTCAGCAGCAACAGCAGCAAAAAGTACAGGCCCAGTTTGCGCAGGTGAAACACCTGGACTGCCATGGCCCGAAAGTCAGGCGCTCCCTGCCAGAGGATGCGCTCGCCGCTGGGCAGGGCCTCGGGCAGGCCGAATTCAGGCTCGAACTCGTGCTCGTGGCCTGAGATGGCTTGTGTCACAGAATAGGCTCCGCTCGGCTTGGGTCGGCATACAGGGTGCCGGCACCATAAAAGGCCGATATTTTGTCTTCCTCGAGCAGAGTCACTTGGTCAGCGCTGCGGGTTGTTGGCACCTGTGCAAAATGGACGCCGTGAATGCTTTGCACCGCCACAGTTTTATCACCTATCCGGCAAAACGGTATGGGCAGCAAAACCCGGCGTGATTGGGCGCCTGCGGTTTGCACTTCGAGGTAGCGGAACATCATCTCGCAGGTATCGATCCACAGGTCGACTACCTTGCCGCCCACTTTGCCATCGGCGCCCACTACATTCATGCCACGGGGATCAGAGTCGTGTTTTGACACATCGTAGCCCTTGAGCACCCGCAGCGGCCGGATCGTGGGCTGCCCATGCACATCCATGTCAGGCCGGTCAGCACGCAAGACATAAGCGCCCGGACCGACCGCATCGGTCATGCCGTTGTTAGTGGGCACATAGGGCCAGTCAGGGCCGGCCCCGGTACGGCGCAAATTGATCGGTGGCTCACCCCGCTTCAGGTCTGGCACGGTCACCTCATGACCATTGGCCAGCTTGTATGTTTTGGGCGAGGGAATGGGCCAACCGGTGACTGGCGCAGTGCCGCCGCCATCGGTCTCCATGGGGTAGCCCTCACGATGACCTTCACGGACAAGGTAAAAAATAATGCCAGCGAAAAATATCCAGAACATGTACAAGATGATCTGGGCCAAGTCTATATAGCCAGTAATGGCGCCGATTTGCATGGTGGTTCTCCTTCAGGGTCGAGAAAAATTCAACCGCTCAGATCGGCTAGGCCGGTCCGCTCGGTTGGGGCGGGAACAGGTAGAGCGACCCGCTTGACCAGCGGGCCGATAACAATCAGGGTAACAAACAACAGATACATCTCAACATGGTAGACGAAGCTGTAACCAGTGGCCGGGTCTATCAAGGCGGCTCCGAGTGCGCCCTCGGCAGCCAAGCCCGAGACCAGGTCACGCAGGGCGCCGCCCAAAAACATGGCCAGACCAGCGGCGACGGATTGCACTGCGCCCCAGGCGCCCAGCGCAAGCCCCACAAAGCCGCCGTCTTCCATGCGCATGGCGGCATACAGCGTGCCGACAGCGAACAGGCCGCCACCAAAACCGATGCCCAGCGCACCTAAGCGAAACAGGTCGTCGGCTTGCAGCGGGGCGGCAAAAATCACCGCAGAAAAAGCCGGCAGGCCAGCCAAAACGCCGTAGGCCGCAAGGCGCAAGGGGTCGGCGCCCCGTGCGAGCACGCGCGCAGCCAATAAAAAACCGGCCATGGCGCCACCCGCCAACAAAGCCGTCAGGGCGCTGGTGGCGCCCACGCTGAGGTGCATGATTTCTCCGCCATAGGGCTCCAGAACCACATCCTGCATATTGAAGGCCATGGTGCCCAAGCCGGTGGCCCACAAGAACCGCTTGGCCTGCCGGTTGGCAATAAAACGCTGCCAAACCAGACGAAACGGCAGGTGTTGCTCAGTCTTCATGGCCGCCGCCCTGGCCGGGTTACGGGCCTCTTGTTTCCAAAGCGCTACCGAGTTGAGCAGCAAGACCACCATCGCCGTACCCTGCACCACCTGAACCAGGCGCTTGGGGCTGAAATCAGCCAGCAGCCAGCTAAAGGCCATGCTACCGCCGACCGCACCGAGCAAGAGCATGACATACATCAAGGCGACCACCCGTGGCCTGGTCTCGGGGCTGGCCTGGTCTGTGGCAAGTGCCAGGCCCGCTGTTTGCGAGGTTTGCAGTCCGGCGCCGACCATCAAAAAGGCCAGCGCAGCGGCCGCCTGACCAAACCAGTCGGGCACCGGCACCTGGCCCTGGCCAGACAAAACAAGCAGTGCAAACGGCATGATGGCCAAACCGAAAAACTGAATCAGTGTGCCGCCCCACATATAGGGCACCCGGCGCCAGCCGAAAGCCGAGCGGTGGGTGTCGGATTGGTACCCGGTGATCGCCCTGAAGGGTGCCACCAACATGGGCAGTGCCAACATCAGGGCCACCAGCCAGGCGGCCACGCTCAACTCGACAATCATGACCCGGTTGAGGGTGCCAATCATCAAGGCAGTGGTGATGCCCATGGTGAACTTGAACAGGGACAGCCGCATCAGCCTGCCCATCGGCAGGTCGGCGCTTGCCACGTCTGCAAACGGCAGGTAATTCATGGGTAGGCGACGCGCCCACTGCCCGACAGTCCGAATGGTCATTGCCTGCTCCACTCCATGGCCTGCGACTTGTAAAAGCCGCTCGAGACCCGCTCGGTGCGCCCGCCTGTCCAGGCCGACAACACCGGGTCCTGCTGCATCAAACGAGTCAGGGTTTTTTCTGCCATGGGCTCCAACCAGGGCGCGCGGTCGCTGCGCGGGAGCAGACGGCCAAGCCTGATCATGGCGGCAAGCAGGGGCGTGCTCGGGGCAAAAGTGAACAGGATGGAGCCAGTGGTGCGCTGGGCGAGGAGCGAGAGCGCCGCCACCGCATCTTCGGTACGGTAGTGAATCACCGAATCCATCGCCACCACATGGTCAAACCGGCCCAGCGCAGGGTCGAGCATGTCGCCGCTGCGGAATTCAACACGGCCGCCGCCTGGCACCTGCCCCAGGCGCTCACGTGCGAGTTCGATCAGCTTGGGCGACAGGTCAATGGCCACCACGTCAGCGCCACGCCGGGCTGCCTCGACCGCCAGGGCGCCGGTGCCGCAGCCCGCGTCTAGCAGGCGTCGACCGCTCAAATCATGGGGCAACCAGGACAGCAGTTTGGCCCGCATCTGGTCCCGCCCGGCCCGCACGGTGGCCCGGATACGGCCCAGCGGCGCGTCCGAGGTGAGACGCGCCCAGGCCTGCACCGCGGTGCGGTCAAAGTAGGTTTCAATTTGACCGCGGCGCTCTTGATAGGACGGCTGGCTCATGCGCGCGCTTTCAGTCAAATCCCAACAAATCAAAAATGTCCCGGTCCTTCATGGGGACCGCGTTCATGGGCTCAGTGCCCAACCACAAAGCAGCCGCAAGCCGCATGTATTCCTTTTGAACCGCTTCGAGTTCGGGCGAGTACTCCATCTCAAAGAGGGTGGATTTTTTAAGGCGGCTGCGCCGGATGACATCGAGGTCGGGAAAATGTGCCGCCAACTTGAGGCCAATCTTGTTGTTGTATTTGTCGATTTGGTCGGTATCAGCACTGCGGTTGGCGATCACGCCGCCAAGGCGCACATTGTAATTTTTGGCCTTGGCGCCAATCGCCTGCACGATGCGGTTCATGGCAAAAATCGAGTCGAAGTCGTTCGCCGTGACAATCAAGGCACGGTCGGCGTGTTGCAAGGGCGCAGCAAAACCACCGCACACCACGTCACCGAGCACATCGAAAATCACCACATCGGTGTCCTCGAGCAGGTGGTGCTCTTTCAAGAGCTTGACGGTTTGCCCCACCACATAGCCGCCACAGCCGGTGCCCGCAGGCGGGCCACCCGCCTCCACGCACATCACCCCGTTGTAGCCTTTGAAAACAAAGTCTTCAACGCGTAATTCCTCGGCATGAAAGTCAACTGATTCGAGTACATCGATCACCGTCGGCAGCATTTTTTTGGTCAGGGTGAAGGTCGAGTCGTGCTTGGGATCGCAGCCGATTTGCAACACCCGTTTACCCAATTTTGAGAAGGCCGCAGACAGATTGCTCGAGGTGGTGCTCTTGCCAATACCGCCTTTGCCGTAAATAGCAAAAACCTTGGCATTGCCAATCTTCAGATTGGGGTCAAGCTCGACTTGCAGGCTGCCTTCGCCGTCGAGCCTCAGATTTTTGCGAACACCCGGTGTTTTGATATCCGGAAAAGGCACAGTGGTAACACTCATGGTAATGATCCTTCGTAAACGCCTTCAACACGATCTTCAAGCTCTTCGCCGGCGCGGCGAAGAGCCTCCAGGGTCTCCTGGTCAGGGCTCCAGTAATTTCTCTCGGAAGCCTCAATCAAACGATTGGCCACCCGCGCAGACGCGGTTGGGTTCAGCCTGGCCAGGCGCTCGCGCATGGCCGGGTCAAGCAAAAAGGTCTCGGTAAGCTCTTTGTACACCCAGGGCTGAACCTGGCCGGTGGTGGCCGACCAGCCCATGGTGTTGGTGACATGCACCTCAATTTGACGCACGCCTTCGTAGCCGTGCTCCAACATGCCCTCGTACCATTTGGGGTTGAGCATGCGGGTGCGGGTCTCCAGCGCCACCTGTTCTTTGAGGGAGCGCACCGCGGCTGCCCCCTTGGTCTGGTCGCCGATGTACACCGGCGGTGTTGCGCCGCCCTTGGCCACCTTGACAGCCTGGGTAATACCGCCCAGGGTGTCGAAATAATTGTCTACTGTGGTCACCCCCAGCTCGACCGAGTCCAGGTTTTGGTAGGTCAGCTGCACCCCGGCCAGGGCACTTTGCAGCAGCGCGGTTTGCTGCGAGGGTCGCCCGCTTCTGCCATAGGCGAAGCCTTTGCGCCGCTTATAGGTTTCTGCCAACTCACCTTCATCAAGCCAGCGGCTGCTCTCGACCAGGTTGTTGACATTTGAGCCGTAGGCGCCCTCAGCGTTACCGTAGACCCGCAGGGCGGCGATCTCCAGCGTGCAGCCGTGTTCGAGCTGGTAGGCCAGGCTGTGTTTTCGAATCCAGTTGAGCTCTGTGGGCTCATCGGCAGAGGCCGCCAAAAATGCGGCTTCGGCCAGCAGCTTGATCTGCAGCGGCATGAGGTCACGAAAAATACCCGACAGGGTGATGACCACATCGATCCGGGGCCGGCCGAGCTCGGCCAGCGGTATCAGGCGGGCACCGGCAATGCGGCCATAGCTGTCAAAGCGAGGCAAGGCGCCCATCAGCGCAAGCGCTTGGGCGATCGGTGCACCTTCATTTTTCAGGTTGTCACTGCCCCACAGCACCATGGCCACAGACTCGGGGACGGTGTTGCCATCGGCAATGAACCGGTCAATCAGGAGCTGCGCCTGCTTGGCGCCGTCTGCCACGGCAAAAGCACTGGGAATGCGGAATGGGTCAAAGCCATGGATGTTTCTGCCCGTGGGCAGAACCGCCGGTGTGCGCAGGATGTCGCCGCCAGGGGCCGGACGAATATAGTGGCCATTCAGGGCGCTCAGGATGGCCGACACCTCGGTGTCCACCGATAGCATGGCGTTGGCCTGTTCGAGCTCGCGCAAGATGTGCAGTGCGTTGTCGGATTTGGCCAAGCCCGAGAGCTTGAGCGCCCGCTCAACACCCAGTCCGCCCACCAGCGCCTCCACCCCGGCCCGCTCCAGCGTGACAGCATGGGTTGCATCGGCCATGGCCAGCAGCAGGTCGACCCGCTCGGCGCTGCTTGGTGCGCGACCGGCAACATGCAGGCCGTGGGGAATCAGGGTGTACTCCAGCTCCAGCACCTGCTGCGCCAGCCCCAGCACCTGGGCTTCAACGCTTCGGCTGGACAGTCCGCTCCACAAGGGCTCAGCCTCAGCCAGGTTGAGCTCAACCGCCTGGCATTGCAGCACCTCGGCGAGCTTGTCACGCTCCCGGGCCTGAGGTTCGAGGGTGCGCCAGCGGTCGATAGACGCCTTGAGGTCGTTCAGGCCTTTGTACAAACCCGCCTGGGCAATTGGCGGCGTGAGGTAACTGATCAGGGTGGCGGCTGAGCGGCGTTTGGCGATCGCCCCCTCGGAGGGGTTGTTCGAGGCATACAGGTAAATGTTGGGCAAGTCATCAATCAAACGGTCTGGCCAGCAGTTGCCAGTCAGGCCACTTTGCTTGCCGGGCATGAACTCGAGGGCGCCATGGGTTCCGAAATGGACCACGGCATGGGCCTTGAAGTCCTCCCGCAGGTAGCGGTAAAAAGCCGAAAACGCATGGGTTGGCGTGAGCCCTTTTTCAAACAGCAGGCGCATCGGGTCGCCTTCGTAACCAAACGACGGTTGCACGCAGATCAGCACATTGCCAAACTGTTTGCCCAACACAAAAATAGCCTGGCCATTGCTCAGCTGGCGCCCCGGCGCCGGGCCCCACTGCGCCTCGATCTCGCTGAGCCAGCGCTCTCTTTTGACATGCTCATCAACGGAGATCAGGGTGTGCACATTGCCATCGGCACCGTATTGCGCGGCATTGCCCTTGAGCACGGCTTCGCGCAGGTCATCGACGCTGGCTGGCAGTTCGACCTCATAGCCCTGCGACTTCATGGCCCTGAGGGTATTGAGCAGGGATTCAAAAACCGACAGGTAGGCGGCGCTGCCGATATTGCCCGCATTGGGCGGAAAGTTGAACACCACAATCGCCACCTTGCGCTGGGCCTGCTCGCTTTTCCTCAGCGCCACCAGCTTGCCGACCCGTGCGGCGAGCATGACCGCGCGCTCGGGGCAGGAGCGCATGTCCTGCGAGTTGTCAGCCGCAGTGAAGGTGCAGGCGTAGTGGCAGCCGGTGCAGGTAACCCCCACCGGGCCGGGGCGACCGCCGAACACAATCGGGCCGGTAGAGCCGTCGAGTTCGGGAATGGCCACCATGATGGTGCTTTCGACCGGCAACAATCCGCGCTCTGAGCCGCCCCATTGATCGAGGGTCTGAAACTCGACCGGATGCGCGGCCACATAGGGCACATTGAGCCGGGCGAGCACCTCTTCGGCCGCCTTGGCATCGTTATAAGCCGGCCCGCCGACCAGGGAAAAGCCGGTCAGGGAGACCACGGCATCGACACAAACCAGGCCATTTTTCACAAAGAATTCGTCAATCGCCGGTCGGGAATCCAGACCGGACGCAAAGGCCGGGATCACCCGCAGTCCACGCGCCTCCAGCGCTGCAATCACACCGTCGTAATGGCCAGCATTGCCCGACAGCAAATAGGAGCGAAGCACCAAAATACCGACCGTTCCGACAGTTTTCGCGGTTACCGGGGCTGGCAGTCGGTCGGCTTGTGCAGCGTAGCGTCCGGCCATGCGTGGGTGATAAACACCGAGCTCCGGGTATTCCACCGGGGGGGCCACTTTGCTCAGGCCCCGCAGGACTTTGCGCGGCCCGTCAGCACCGCGATCAACGGCATGGCGCACCAGGTTGAGCACGTTGTCATCGGAGCCGCCCAGCCAGTACTGAAGCGTCATGAAATAGGCCCGCACATCCTGTGCTGTACCTGGGATGAAGCGCAGCATTTGCGGCAAACGGCGCAGCATTTTCATTTGCGCAGCGCCCCCTGTGGCAGCCTTGTCTTTGCTGCCGCCACGCAGTTTTTTGAGCAAGGCCATCGGGCCGCTGGCGGGCTTGTCCATGTCGAAATTACCCAGCCGGGTCAGCTTGACCACCTCGGCCGCAGACGCCATGCAAATCATGGCATCACAGCTCAGTCGGCGGCGGCGCAGGTCATCCAGAATTGGCAGGAAATGGTCCTCCAAAAACAGCATTCCGGCGATCACGATGTCGGCCTGGGCAATGTCGGCCCGGCAGCGGGCAATGGCAGCCTCGTTGCCAGCGTATTCGGAGGCGGCATGCAGGTTTACTGTCAGGCCTGGCAACTCCTTGGCCAAAATCCGTCTGGCCCGGTCAACCGAGCTCGCCAGGTGGGTGTCCATGGTCACAATCACCAGCCGAAGCGGGACCGTTGCAGGGTGATTTTTCATGCTAGCGTCCAAAATGCGCCTTGGCTTCATACAGGGTTTCGACCGTGATCAGGGACACGCCCTGCTCGAGCGCGTAGCGCTCGGTATTGCGCTTGGCCTTGCCCCGCACAAAAAACGGAATTTTCTTAAGTTCGCGTTCGGCATCCCCCGCCCACTGGGCCAGGGCATCGCTGGGCGGGCCACTCACAGGCTCAGACTTGACGGCTTGTGGCTCAAGGGCCGGAGCGGCTTGGGCCGCTGCTGCTGCCAGCTCCGGCTCGGTTGTTTTTTGCTGGTGTAAGGCGCCTCCATGCCCGCCCAGGTGGGACGGCGCGGCATCTTCATGGAACTCGGAGTCGCCACGAAACATGCCGATCAAGTGCTCCTCAAGCCCCATCATCAGGGGATGGACCCAGGTGTCAAAGAGGACATTAGCCCCCTCAAAACCCATTTGCGGCGAATACCTGGCCGGGAAGTCCTGCACATGCACCGGCGCCGAAATAACCGCGCAAGGCACGCCGGCACGTTTGGCAATATGGCGCTCCATCTGCGTACCGAGCACCAACTCTGGCTGCAGTTCAATGATGCGCTCCTCGATCTCCAGGTAGTCATCGCTGATCAGGGGCTCCACGTCGTACAGCTTGGCGGCCTCGCGCACCTCGCGCGCAAACTCGCGGCTGTAGGTGCCGATGCCAACCACCTTGAAGCCAAATTCCTGGCTTGCTACACGGGCCGCCGCCACTGCATGGGTGGCATCACCAAACACAAAAACTCTTTTCCCGGTGAGGTAGGTCGAGTCAACCGAGCGGGCATACCAAGTGGCACGCGCAGCGGCGGAGGCGAGCAACACGCTGGGGTCTAGCCCGGCGAGTTGCGCCACCTCGGCAATAAAGTCGCGGGTCGCACCCACCCCGATCGGGATGGTTTTGCTGAACCCCTGGCCAAACTGCCGCTGCAGCCATTGCGCTGTGAGGGCGGCGATTTCCGGGTACAGAACAATATTGAAATCAGCATCACGCAAGCGGCCCAAGTCTGCCGGGGTAGCGCCCAGCGGGGCAACCACATTGACATCAATCCCGAGTTGGCGCACCAACTGGCTGATCTCCTGCAGATCGTCCCGGTGCCTAAAGCCCAGTGCCGAGGGGCCCAGGATATTGCAGCTCGGCCGCTGGCCTTCAGGGCGGGGCGTCTGGGGCCGAGCCGGGCCAGCCAGGGCGCGCACCATCTGGTAAAAGGTTTCCGAGGCGCCCCAGTTTTCTTTGCGCTGGTAGGACGGCAGTTCAAGTGCCACCACGGGCACCGGCAGGTCGAGCGCACGGCACAAGCCACCGGGGTCATCTTGAATCAGCTCTGCGGTGCAGGACGCACCGACCATCATGGCCTTGGGTAAAAAGCGATGGTAGGCCTCGCGCGCCGCATTTTTGAACAACTCTGCGGTATCGCCCCCCAGGTCTCTGGCCTGAAAAGTGGTGTAAGTCACTGGCGGGCGCTTGGGCAGGCGCTCGATCATCGTGAACAACAGGTCGGCATAGGTGTCGCCTTGGGGCGCATGCAACACATAGTGCACATCCTCCATGGCGGTGGCAATGCGCATGGCACCCACATGGGGCGGTCCTTCGTAAGTCCAGAGCGTGAGTTGCATGGCCGGCGTTCTCAAGCAGCCAGCCGCATGCGGCGCAGCAGGGGTCGGCTAAAAAGCTCGGCCAAATCGGCCGCCTGGTCATAGCCCTGGATCGGCGTGAAGACCAGTTCAATCGCCCACTTGGTGGTCAGGCCCTCGGCCTCGAGCGGGTTGGCTAGGCCCAGGCCGCAGACCACGATGTCAGCCTTGGCGGCGCGGCAGCGGTCGAGTTGTTTCTCGACATCCTGGCCCTCGGAGAGGATGGTGCCCGCAGGCAGGCAGGCCAGTTCTTCGGCCAGATGTTGCCGGTGCAGGTAGGGCGTGCCGACCTCAAGCAAGACCATGCCGAGCTCGCGCGACAGCATGCGCGCCAGGGGGATTTCAAGCTGGGAGTCCGGAAAAAAGAATATTCGCTTACCTGCCAGCGCCACCTTTTGCCGCGCCAAAGCCTGGGTAGCACGCTGGCGGGCAGTCGCGGTGGCATCCTCAAAACTAGCCGCAGACACACCGAAGGCCGTGGCAGCGGCTTGCAGCCAGGCCGTGGTGCCCTCAACCCCGAGGGGGAAGAGCGCCGCCAGACGTTGGGCGCCGCGCGACTCAAGGGCGCGAGCGGTGTCCGCCAAAAACGGTTGTGCCAGCAAAAACCGGGTGTTCGCGCCAATGGCCGGTAAATCTAAAGCACTGCGGGGCGGGAAAAACCGCACTGGCCCCAGCCCCATCTGGGCAAACAAACGCAAAAACTGGTCTTCCACAACGTCTGCCAGCGCGCCCACCACCAGCAGCGCAGGAGCCGCATCAGGGGCGGACTGGGGCAGTGTTGGCACCATCGAGGCCAGGCAAGCGTCCTCCCCTTGAGTGAAGGTGGTTTCAATGCCACTGCCAGAGTAGTTCAGCACCCTGACTCGGGGGGACAGGCCAGCCGAGAGCCGCGACGCCGCGCGTGACAGGTCAAGCTTGATCACCTCGGAGGGACAGGACCCAACCAAAAACAACAATTTAATCTCGGGGCGACGCTCAATCAGGCGGGTTACCACCCGGTCGAGCTCGACATTGGCATCGGCCAGACCAGCCAGGTCTCGCTCATCAATGATGGCAGTTGCAAAGCGGGGCTCGGCAAAAATCATGACCCCGGCCGCTGACTGAATCAGGTGTGCACAGGTGCGCGAGCCCACCACCAAAAAGAAAGCGTCCTGAATCTTGCGGTGTAGCCAAATGATGCCGGTGAGGCCACAAAACACCTCGCGCTGCCCCCGCTCCCGTAAGACCGGCGCGTCGGTGCAGCCGCTGCTAGCCTGGACCTGAATCGGTATCACTGCGCTCATGCGGGCAACCCTGTTTGCCCGTCTGGTGACGCCAAACGCTGCGCGCCGTCCAGGCGCGCGGCCCGCAACTTCAGCAAAAATTGCGCCGCATTGATCACATAGGCCGCATAGGCCGCCAACGCCAGATACATCAACTCGAGCGGGCCCAGTGCCTGCATGAACAGGGCCACTAAATAAGCGGTGTGCAGGGCCAGCACCAACATGCTGAAGACGTCTTCCCAAAAAAAGGCCGGGGCAAACAGGTAGCGGCCAAAAACCACTTTCTCCCAAATACAACCAGTCACCATGATGGCGTAGAGGGTCAGGGTCTTGATCACAATCGAGTACTTGGCAGCGTCCAGGCCCTCACCAGTGACCAAAAACCGCAGCACTAGGCCCAGACTGATCAAGAAAACCAAAAACTGAAGCGGCGCGAGCACCCCCTGCACCAGGGTCCAGACCGATGTGTCACGCCGAATTCGCTCCTCGGGCGTGTAAAGCGGGCGGGCCGGGGTCACCCGCGGCTTGGCCAGCTGCTGCTGTTTTGTCACCTGCATTGTCTCCATGGGCCCAAATTTAATCGCCAAATCCAATACTGTCAACTTATTGTTACGTAAATTTAACTTGACATGCTGGCCAGACGGTGTAAAGTTTTGTCCTGGACAGATCGGGAATGCTTTGACAGCGCCTGCTTATCCCTGTAAAACGCGCGTTCGAACAGGCTGAACACAGTCATCCGGGATGGCAGTGAGCAGTTTCTGAATAAAAAAACAGCAGTCTGGCGGCCAAAACCCACGGCCGCCACTAAAAAACCCGCATCACTGCGGTCAGCGAGGAAACGAGACATGGGTTCTTTCAGTGAGGACGAGTCGTCGAATGATGGTTATGAACAGCATTCTTTCCCTGCCGAGATCGGGCGGGACCACAGCCAGGGGCAGCCCGCTCAGTTGGCTGGGGCGAAAGACGAACGGGTAGAGAGTCGCATGGCCGCACTGCTACAGACCATCGAGCAGGAAATCATTCCGCGCCTGGTGCTCGCGCACCGTGATCCGCAGGCCTGTTTGCCCTATCCGGCCCTGGAAGGCCAAGGCATAGGTCCAGAGGATGTTCTGGCGTTCACGAAGTTAGCTCTCACTGCAGATGAACGCGCTGCCTTCCAGTGCATTGAGTCTATACGCGCCCGGGGTATCTCCTTAGAAAGCATCTACATCGATCTCTTGGCACCGGTTGCCCGGCACCTTGGCGAACTCTGGAACCAAGACCTGTGCGACTTCACTGATGTCACCCTGGGGCTGGGTCGGCTGCAGCGCATTTTGCGCGAGATCAGCGCGAGCGCCCAGTTGCCTGAGCTGCCTGCGGCTGACGGCCACCGTATTTTGCTGTTGCCCGGCCCTGGCCAGCAACACACCTTTGGCCTGTCGATGGTGCGGGAATTTTTTCGGCGAGCCGGCTGGAACATCTCCGGCGGCGCAACAGACGGCCATGTCGACCCTGCCCGGCTGGCCAAACGCGAGCATTTTGATGTTGTTGGGCTGTCCTTTGGCGACGAGACCAAACTCGGCGCGTTGGGCAAATGCATAAGCAACATCCGGGCTGAGTCGATGAACCGGGCTGTTGTGATCATCGTTGGCGGGCCTCTTTTTGTCGCCCAGCCGAGTTATTGCGAGCTTGTTCAAGCCGATGCCATCATCACCGAGGGGCGAGAGGCCCCGGCCATGGCGCAGGATTTGGTGAGTCGGTTTCGCAAATCCAGCCAGCGCCAAGCCTAAGCGAAGGCCACCCCCAGTTATTTCCCAGAAAGAATCGAATGCTCCAGACCAATCCCGAAAAGCCGAATGGCTTGTTTGACATGCCAGAGAAGTTCTTGGCGGGCTTGGGCTCGGATGTCACCTCCAGACTGATTGCTGCCGCGGCCGACCTGGTGTTGATCGTCGATGAGGCTGGTGTGATCCAAGACCTGGCCTGTGGCAGCGATGATTTACGCAGCCATGCCCAACAACAATGGCTGGGCAAGCCCTGGTTGCAAACTGTCACGGTAGAGAGCCGGCCCAAGGTTGAAGCCATGCTCAAGGAAGCCAGCGCCGGGGGCAGCGCCAAATGGCGGCATGTCAATCATCCGTCCAGCGTGGTTGACGGGGACGACATGGCGGTGTCTTACAGCGTGGTGCCAGTGGGTCCGCCCGGAGAACAAAAAAGCCCGGGCGCCGGGCATTCGGTTGCCTTTGGCCGAGATCTGCGCGCCCAAATGACCTTGCAGCAACGACTGGTCAGCGCGCAAATGTCGATGGAGCGCGATTATTGGCGCCTGCGCAATATTGAGACCCGCTACCGACTGCTTTTCCAGGAGTCAACCGAGGCGCTGATGATCCTGGATGCCGGCAGCGAACGGCTCGAAGAGGCCAATCCGGCAGCCTTTCGCCTGCTCGGCGAAGGGGCACGCCGAACCGCCTGGACTTTGTCAGACAGCCTGCGCATTGACAGCGCCCGGGACCTGCAACAGTCGCTCGCACGGCTGCGCAGCAGCGGACGACCAGAGTCCCTCAGCCTCACACTGCTTGACAGCGAGGATGCTTTAAGCGCAACCGTGTCGCTGTTTCGGCAAGAAAATTCGACCCATTTCATGGTCCGGATGGGGCGTTTGTCCGAGCCTACCCCGCGCGACGATGAACGCAACCGGCGGCAAATCAGCAACATTCTTGAGAGCGCCCCAGACGCCTTGGTAGTCACCGACCTGAGCGGACATGTACTCACCGCCAACCGCGCCTTTCTTGAACTCGTGCAGGTCGCCAGCGAAGAACAGGCGCGTGGCGAGTCACTCGAAAAATGGCTGGGCCGCAGTGGCGTTGACCTAAATGTCCTGATCGCCAATCTGCGGCAACGTGGCTCGGTGCGACTGTTCGCCACACGAATCAAGGGCAATTACGGCTCCATGGCAGATGTGGAAATCTCGGCAGTTTCCGTGAGCAGTGGCGAGGATCCCTGCATGGGCTTTGTCATCCGTGATGTCGGCAGACGCCTGCCAGCGGATGCGCGCGCCCAAAAAGAGTTGCCCCGCTCGGCCGGCCAAATGACCGAACTCGTCGGCCGTGTGCCGCTGCGCGACATCGTTCGTGAAACCACCGACCTGATCGAGCGCCTGTGCATTGAGGCGGCGCTGGAACTGACCTCGGACAACCGGGCCTCCGCGGCCGAAATGCTGGGACTTTCCCGGCAAAGCCTGTATGTCAAGCTGCGCCGCTTTGGCCTTGGTGATCTAGATCCAAGCCCTGGCGGCGAATAAGCCACAGGTAGAAAAATAGGTGTAAGTTCTAATTGACACCGTGAAGTGTCAAGGGTAAAAACACAGGGTATGAATGTCCCTGCGTTGTCCGCTGTTACCGAACTTTTCAAGCCAATTACCTGGTTCCCTCCCATGTGGGCGTTTGCCTGCGGCGTGGTTGCCTCTGGCCAGTCGGTGCAGGACAAATGGTGGCTGGCCGTGGTGGGCATCGCGCTGGCCGGTCCTTTTGTTTGCGCCACCAGCCAGGCAGTCAACGACTGGTTTGACCGCCATGTTGATGCCATCAACGAACCGCAGCGGCCCATTCCCTCGGGTCGCATACCCGGACGCTGGGGTCTGTATTTAGCCATCGGCTGGACTGCCGTCTCTTTGCTGGTGGCCACCGCTTTGGGGGTCTGGGGCTTCTGCGCCGCGGCGCTGGGCTTGACCCTGGCCTGGGCCTACAGCGCGCCGCCCCTGCGCCTCAAACAAAATGGCTGGTGGGGCAATGCCGCCTGCGGTCTGAGCTACGAGGGCATCGCCTGGGCCACTGGCGCCGCTGTGATGGCCGGGGGCAGTCTGCCGCCGGGCAAATCGCTGGTGCTCGCCGGGCTTTACAGCGCAGGCACCCACGGCATCATGACCCTCAACGACTTCAAGTCTGTAGCCGGAGATCGGCAAATGGGCGTGCGCTCCTTGCCGGTGCAATTGGGCGAACAAGGCGCCGGCAGTGTGGCGTGCTGGCTGATGGCTGTGCCGCAAATTGCTGTCGTCTTGCTGTTGTTTGGCTGGGGACAAGCGGGCCACGGCCTGGCCGTTGGCCTGCTGCTGGGGCTGCAGGTGCTGATGATGGGCCATTTTTTGACCCGGGTCAGCGCGCGGGCGCTGTGGTACAGCGCTTTTGGCGTGCCGCTGTTTGTGGCGGGCATGATGGTTAGCGCTTTTGCCCTCCGGGGGCTGGCAGCACCAATATGAACCAGCGCCAGTTGTTGCGAACAGTGAGCTTGCCGACTGCTGAGGCTCAAGCTCCCAAGGTATGACATAAAGGTGATAGACATGGACCAAACTGAATCATTTGATGTGGTCGTCATAGGCGGCGGTCCCGCAGGGGCGACTGCGGCGGAGCAGCTCGCGCAAAGCGGCTACTCTGTGCTACTGCTCGACCGTGCCGGTCGCATCAAGCCATGCGGCGGGGCGATACCGCCGCGGCTGATCAAAGACTTTGCGATCCCAGACAGCTTGCTGGTCGCCAAAGCCCGCTCTGCACGCATGGTTTCGCCCACCTTCAAGCAGGTGGATATCCCGATCGACAATGGTTTTGTGGGCATGGTTGACCGGGCAGACTTTGACGAATGGCTGCGCGTGCGGGCTCAGGCCCAAGGTGCCAAGCGGCGCATTGGCACCTTTGAGCGTCTTTCGCGAGACCCTGACGGTGTCAGCGTGGTGCATTTTCAGGCCCGAGAGAGCAACAAACGTGGCGAGGGCTTTGCGGCACAGGTGCGCGCGCGCGCCGTGATTGGCGCCGATGGCGCCCGCTCCGAAGTGGCACGTCAGGCCATCCCCGGGGCAGAGCGCACCAAATATGTCTTTGCCTACCACGAGATCATCCGCGCCCCTGCGATCAAACCAGCGGGCTATGACGACACCCGCTGCGATGTTTTCTACCACGGCGCTATGTCGCCAGACTTTTACGGCTGGGTGTTCCCGCATGGCGACACCCTGAGCGTTGGCACCGGCAGCGCCGACAAGGGCTTTTCTTTGAAAGGCGCGGTCGAACGCCTGCGCCAGACCACCGGGCTGCAGGGTGCCGAAGTGTTGCGTCGCGAAGGTGCACCCCTGCCCATGAAACCCCTTCCGCGCTGGGACAACGGGCGGGATATTGTGCTTGCTGGTGATGCCGCTGGCGTTGTGGCGCCAGCCTCGGGCGAGGGAATTTACTATGCCATGGTGGGCGGTCAGCTGGCTGCAGAATCGGTTGCACAACTCTTGAAGACTGGCGATGTTTCGTCATTGAAGCTCGCGCGCAAACGTTTTATGAAAGCCCACGGTACTGTGTTTTGGGTGCTGGGCATCATGCAAAAATTTTGGTACAAAAACGATATTCGGCGCGAGCGTTTTGTCAAAATCTGTGAAGACCGCGATGTGCAACAACTCACCTTCGACTCTTACATGAACAAAGAGCTCAAGCGCCAAAAGCCCATGGCCCATATCCGCATCTTCTTCAAGGACCTGGCCCACTTGCTCGGCCTGGCCCGGGTGTGAGCCAGCCTTGACGCCGCCCCAATGGGCAGGTGATGTCCACCTGGTGGACCTGGTGATCGGCTTCACCGTACTCGAAGGCCTGCTGATTGCCGCCTACCACCGCCTCACGGGCCGCGGCCTGGCACCTGCGGACTATGCCCTCAACCTGCTGGCTGGCCTGTGCCTGATGTTTGCGCTGCGCTGCGCATTATTCGGCTGGCCCGAGCTCTGGATCATGTTGTTTTTGGCATCCTCCGGGGTGGCACACGGCACTGATCTTGTGCTGCGTTGGCGACGGCGTGGGCGCCAGCTTCAAGCTGGCTTTGATCTAGGTCATTAAGCGAATATGTGTGCGCAAGGCCAATTTCGCAGTCAGCTCGCCATCGTCCTGGTCTTGCGTGGTTCACCCCACCATTTGAAGTCAAGGGCCAAGTCGGCACTAGGTAAACCCTAGGGCAACTTGGCTCGCTTTGCGGCTATGCTACGCAGTCGGAGGTCTCTGTATGAAAGTGTTATTGGCTCTGTCCAGGGGGATAGACAAACTCAACGACAAATTCGCAATTCTGGCGACTTGGGCGGTGCTCGCCTCATGCGTCATCAGCGCGCTCAACGCCACTGTGCGTTATGCCTTCAACTACAGCTCCAACGGCTACAGCGAAATTCAGTGGTACCTGTTTGCCGCCGTGGTGATGCTCGGTGCTAGCCAAGTGCTACGGATCAACGAGCATGTCCGGGTCGACGTGCTGTACGGTTTGTATGGCGGGCGCGGGCAGGCCATCGTTGATTTGCTGGGTTTTATCTTCTTTCTGATGTGCTCAATGTCGGTCCTGCTGTACTACTCATGGCCTTTGTTTATCCGTATGTACCTCTCGGGAGAGATGTCCAACAATGCGGGGGGGTTGATTCGATGGCCGGTGATGTTGCTGCTGCCCGTGGGCTTTACGCTCATCTTGCTGCAAGGCCTGTCTGAGATCATCAAACGTCTGGCTTGGCTCAACAACAGCTACGACGGTGATTTCCATTACGAGAGGCCGCTGCAATGACGATGCAAGAATTTGCGCCGCTGATGTTTGGCGGGCTGATTGCCATCATGTTGATAGGCTTTCCGGTCGCGTTCTCGCTGGCAGCGCTGGGTCTGGGCAGTGGTTATTTTGCTGTGTACATGGGCTGGTTCCCCCAATCTTTCATGACCGCGCTGCCACTCAATGTGTTTGGTATCTTGTCGAATGATTTGCTGCTGGCGATACCTTTTTTCACCCTCATGGGCACCATTCTGGAGCGCTGTGGTCTCGCCGAAGACATGCTCGACTCGATGGGGCAGATGTTTGGTACTGCCAAGGGAGGCCTCGGTTATTCTGTCATCATCGTTGGATTCATCCTGGGGGCTATTACCGGCACCGTCGCCGGTCAGGTGATCGCCATGGCCATGATTTCCCTGCCGGTGATGATGCGCTGGAAATACAACATGCGCTATGCCACCGGCGTGTTGGCTGCATCAGGCACGATCACGCAACTCGTGCCACCTTCCCTGGTGCTGATCGTCCTTGCAGACCAACTCGGAAAGTCGGTAGGAGACATGTACAAGGGCGCTTGGGGTCCGTCTATTCTGCAAGTGCTGTTGTTTGCCGCCTACACCTTCCTCCTGACTCGCCTGCGCCCAGACGCGCTACCGGCTGTGCCCAAGGAATCGCGCGAACTCAATGGCTGGCCGCTGTACCGAAAATGCCTGAAGGGAATTGTGCCTTCCGCCGTACTGATCTTCACTGTTTTGGGCAGCATGGGTGGGCTGCCAGGCATCAAGATTGCCGTGGCTACGCCAACCGAGGCTGGCGCGATGGGTGCGATGGGTGCATTTTTATTGGCCTGGATGAGCAAACGCCTGACCTGGAATCTCACCTGGCAGGCTATGGTCGGCACCATGCGACTGACCGCTATGGTGGTCTACATCCTGATCGGTTCACGCGTGTTCTCGCTTGTGTTCCAAGGCGTGGACGGTGGCATCTGGATCGAACACATGCTGTCTGGCCTGCCCGGCGGTCAGCTCGGCTTTCTGATCGCCGTCAACATCTTCGTGTTCTTCCTGGCGTTTTTTCTTGATTTCTTCGAGATAGCATTCATCATCGTCCCGTTCCTGGCCCCAGTGGCCGCCAAAATGGGTATTGACCTGATCTGGTTCGGCGTGATGCTTTGCGTGAACATGCAGACCAGCTTCATGCACCCGCCCTTTGGCTTTGCCTTGTTTTACTTGCGCGGAATAGCGGATACGCTGTACAAAAACGGATCAATACCACACAAGGTGGAGTCAAGGGATATCTACTTGGGGTCGATTCCGTTTATTTTCCTGCAACTCATTTTGGTCGCGGTGGTGATCTTTATTCCGCAGTCGGTGACCATATTTCTCGACAAAGAAAAGGTTCTCGACATCCAAAAGGCCAGTGACGATATCCAAAATATGAACACGGCGCGCGGCTATAACCAGGTGACAGCGCCCGAGGCGGGCGCGGCTTCAAATCCGGGCGGCGTGGGTGCTGATCTGAAACCCGAAGCAGAACCTGGCGGCAAGGAAGAAGACCCGATGGCCGCTGTCATGCGCGCTTTGGAAGCTGACAAAAAGAAGTAATCCTGAGCGATTTACCCGAGATGGTTCATCAGGGTTTGGCGTGCAGGTGACTGCAGTGACCCGGCAGTTTTGTCCCGACTGTGGCAAAAATTAGCTTCAGTGCATCGCCTGCACCCAAACAGCACCCCAGGTGCGCCTCATGGGCAAGCTCGGTTTATGCCAATGCACGGGCTAACTTGAGCCCGCAACCGATCCTGCCTTTCGTCACCCTAAAAAAAAACCCCGCTCAAGCGGGGTTTTTTTGGACGGAAACGCCCTACAGCTTGGCAGCCTGCATGTAATCGTCGAACGCAGCCTCGGTGAAACGGAACCACAGATTGGCATCGCGGCGGAAGGCGCTGAAATCTTCGTAGACCTTTTT
>Ga0208960_1000398_pt1 | contig 24701 bp, 22 predicted proteins | sample GreLakmeON33MSRF_FD_187703 | JGI IMG/M metagenome (GOLD analysis project Ga0208960, IMG submission 187703) | Freshwater lentic microbial communities from great Laurentian Lakes, MI, USA - Great Lakes metaG ON33MSRF (SPAdes) | ecosystem: Environmental > Aquatic > Freshwater > Lake | place: Great...
CCTTAGGCTCTTGGTATGGTCGACCGCCCTTAAATTCTTTGCCAGCGCCATACTCTTTCGGGTTGATCTGCTTCACTTCTTTCATTTTTCCCGAAAGCGGGCTGACCTGATTCCCAGGCTTTTTGGGCCAAGAACTATCGGCTAGCCCTTCTTGAGCAGTTTTCATCTCGCGAGCGCTCTCTTGGGCTGGTAACTGAGAAATCGAGAGCGTCAGCAAAAACAGGGAAAGGGGCAAAGAAATACGCACCTTTGTATTTCACTCCCTTCCGCCTCCCATGGCCTTCGAAATTTTTGATTTTCTCACCCTCCTTGTCCACAACCCGTGAATGGCTTGATCACCTAGAGTGTTAGGCCACAAGACTGCCGATTGCTCAATCAGTCGAAAAGATTGGGTCCAGAAGGATTTGAACCTTCAACCAAGGGATTATGAGTCCCCTGCTCTAACCGTTGAGCTATGGACCCGACCCAGACGGGCGCCATCTTCCACCGCCTCACCGTGAAACTCAACCTTCTCCTTTAAACTCCTCCCCAAAAACCCGACATAGAAAATCCTGCATGAGCTGGGTTTCACATAGTTCCCCACGGGCCATAACAATTCCCTCTGGGCGCAGCAGCGCAAAACTCGGATGATCCTCCACCCCAAGCTCCTCACGGACCTTCCCCTCCTCATCGACCCAGATCAACTCACCACTCCTTGCTTCCCTTGGCCTCCCCGCACCTTCTTTTACCATCCACTGCCAATCGATTAAATCCGATCTCCCATCCATAATCTCACGCATCCCCTTCGATCCAATTCCTAAATCTGGCATGACCAGAAAGACAATCTTACCCTTCCGAAAAAGATCAGGAGTCCTGCTCACTCCCCCCGTTGCCAGTTCGCAAAAAGACAACGGCGGCACTCTTTCCCCAGGCTTAGCCCCCCCTGCCACCTTTCCGGGAAGAACGATCGGACTGTACCGATAACCCACAGAAAGCTGACTCAGCCTCATCGCCATTTTCCTGGCAAAACCCATCTTCGCGACAATCGGCAGAATCCATTCACGAATCCATACCCTCGGACCCTTCTTAGCCGTAATAAGTCTCGTCATCTGATCCGTCATTCTCATAACTCCATCAATCACGGGCATCCGCTCTGCTTCAAAGCTATCCAGAAGCTCCTCTTTGGCTTTGCCCTTAATCACGCTGGCCAACTTCCACCCAAGATTGAATGCATCACCCAGTCCCGTATTCATTCCTTGCCCACCCGCCGGGCTATGAACATGGGCAGCATCTCCACATAGAAAGACCCGACCCATCTTTAAATGCTCCGTCCTGCGATGCTGGATGCCAAATCCAGCTAACCAAGAAGGCTCCCTAGCCCGAAGATAGCCGAGGTGGTTCTTATTGAGGGTCTCCACTATTTCATTCATGGAGACTCCAGCTGTTGCGCTCTCGGCCCGTTTCCTCAGGAGAACAATCCGCCAGATACTGTTTGGCAAGGGAAAGAAGAAAATCGGCCCATCGATCGAAGTAAACCCATGCAGCCAGTTCGGATCTAGTCCTGGATCTAAAACAATATCAGCCAAGAGCCAACTCTGATCATATCCTCCCCCTTGAAACTCTAGACCAGTAGCTTGCCGAACAGCACTACGCGATCCATCGCAACCCACCACATAGGAAGCGTCGATCTGCTCTGTGGTCCCATCCATTCTCTCAAGGGTCACCAAGACCCTTTGCCCCGTTTGCACCATACTTAAAAAACTCACTCCACGCTCGATCTCGACACCCGCTTTTCGAGCATAATTCACCAAAATGTTTTCCGTCTCGGTTTGAGGCAAAAGTAAAAAGAACGGAAATTCGCTCGGTAAGTCGTTCATCGACGAACGAAAAGCCTCCTTTCGATCGCGTCCATAAAAGCAAATGCCTTTTGCCTGTTGACTTGAGTTAATAAAAGCATTCGCAAGACCAAGCTGATCCATCATCTCCATCGTCCGAGGAAGTACTGCCAGGGCCCGAGAGTGCTCTGCAGGCGAAGCTCGTCTTTCGATCAAACGAACCCCGACCCCACGACGCGCCAACTCCGAAGCCAGCAGGAGTCCCGTCGGTCCAGCTCCCACCACGAGCACATCTACTTTTGGTATTTCCGACATTTAAAAACTCTGCGCTGAAGGGAACGTTGGTAAATTACCAAAGTGAGCTAGTTCTTACCTATGCCACTCGGCCCTTCTCTTGTTTTACCCAAACATCCCCATGTTGCCATTGTGGGATCAGGGGCTCTGGGCCTCTACTACGGGGCCAAACTTGCCCAGAGCGGTGTTCCTGTTTCCTTCCTCGCACGCCGTGATCTTGTCCACCTCCAACGAAAGGGCCTGCAGATTCGATGCACGGAGGGTGATTTCCATCTCAAAGAAATTAAGGCCTATGCGGAACCCAAACAAATCGGTCCGGTGGATCTAGTTATCGTGGCAATCAAAACCACCGCCAACGATTCCCTTGGGAAGTTACTTCCACCTTTGATCGGTCTCGAAACAGCGGTCTGCACTTTACAAAATGGTCTCGGTAACGAAGAGATGATCGGTTCTATCGTGGGTCGGGACAGGGTTCTTTGCGGTGTATGTCACGTTTGCGTCTCCCGCCCAACCCCAGGCGTGGCCTCGAACATGTCGGGCGGAAACATTCGCTTCTCCGATCTCACTGCAGGGGACACTCCTCGTGCTCAATCCATAGCGCAGCTTTTCGAACAGGCTGGTATCCGCTGCTCGGTCGCGCCCTCGGTCGGTTCTGCGCGATGGTACAAACTGGTTTGGAATGTTCCGTTCAACGGCTTGTCTATTGCCGAAGGGGGAATCAACACCGCTCAAATTTTGGCCAACCCGGAACTCCACGCCGCAACGCTCATCTTGATGAACGAAGTGATGGCCGCATCCACCGCCCTTGGCTTTCCTCAAGTTCCCGAGCATCCAAAACAGGAAATCGCTCGAACCCGGAAGATGGGGGCCTATCAACCATCCAGCCTGCTCGATTATTTAGCCAAAAAACCTGTTGAACTCGAATCGATCTGGGGAGAAGCCCTACGACAAGGAACCGCCGCTGGAGTCTCCATGCCGCAGTTAAAGGAATTATACCGAAAACTAAAACAACTGGTCCGGGTTTAAATCAGGCTTTTGCAATCTGCCGCAACAAAGCTTGATTCATTTTTGCCCCCTGCTCGAGATAACGAAGGGGGAAAGTCTCATCAGGTCCGTGAGCCCGACAATCGGGCTGACTCAACCCCACCAGCAAGGTCTCTACTCCCAACACATTTCGAATCACGCTGACGATGGGTATCGTTCCGCCTTCGAGCAAGAAGTGTACTTTTTTTCCTCCCCAAGCCTCGCCGAGTGCCCGAACCGCCGCTGGGCCATAACCCTTTTTGGGGTCGCAGAAATAAGGGAACCCACCATGTTGCCGCATGACTTTAATCTTCACCGTTTTGGGGCAACGTTTCCTTAAATCTTTTTCAACCAAGTCCGCGATCTCCTTTGGATTTTGATTAGGTACCAACCGAAAAGTTAATTTCGCCCATGCCTTGCTCGGTAGAACCGTCTTGGGTCCTGGCCCCTGATATCCACCCGTGATCCCGTTAATCTCCGCCGTCGGTCTCATTCCAATCCTCTCGATCGCGGAAAATCCTGGCTCACCACCCAAAGCTGGACTGCCCGCCTGTCTTCTTACCTCAGCATCTGGCACCCCCAAGGCTTTGGCTGCCATTCGTTCCCATCGCGCCGCACTTCTGACTTTTTTGTAAAACCCAGGAATCGCCACTCTACCTTTCTCGTCATGCAATCCGGCCAGCAGACGGGTCAGCACCGTAATCGGGTTGACCACTGCACCCCCATAAACACCCGAGTGAAGATCGTGGGAAGGTCCAGTCAACTCCACCTGCAAAGCCGTAATCCCTCGTAGTCCATAGGTTAGGGTGGGCTTGTTCGGGCCTGCCATGTTCGTGTCTGAAATCACCGCAACATCACAGGCCAGATCCTTTTTACGCTTCCGTAAAACTGCCTCTAAATTATCACTTCCCACTTCCTCTTCTCCTTCCACCACAAAAACCACATCGGTTTCAGGTCCACCACGTTGAATCGCTTCCGCCACTCCCATCATATGAGCAAAGATCTGCCCCTTGTTATCGGTCGAACCCCTCGCCACCACCATTCCGTTCACCACCCTTGGCTCAAATGGATCCGCAGTCCATCCGTCCCCCATCTCCGCGGGCTGAACATCGTAGTGCCCATAAATTAGGACCGTTTTTTTTCGACCCTTCCCCCGCTTTCTCCAATGAGCTAAAACCACAGGAGCACCTGGGGTCGTGACAATCTCAGCCTCCAACCCCATCTCTCGGAATTTTTTCTTCAGCCAGCCCGCACAATCGCGCATAACCTGCCCCTTCGACGGATCGGCCGAAACGGTGGGAAATCGTAAGAAATCGAAATAATCGCTTCTCGCTCGCTGGGTGAATGCCATCACCCCATCTTGCCAAAAACCAGTTCACCGCACCAGCCTTGGATGACACCTCAAGTCCAATATTTGCGCACCCCAAAAAACACGCTATACCATCTGGATGAATAAGCCTTATTTGCAGATCCCAGAGTCCTTTCCCCCTTTCGATCTCGTCCGTCTTTTGCAGACGGTTTTTGAGCCAGCCCGCGGGGAAAGAACATGCGTCCTCATCGATCTGGACGATCCTCAAGGCGTCAAGAACCTAGCGTTCCTAAAAGACCCCACCCTCACCGTGCAAAAATACGCCCACGACATTTTCTACAAAGGACTAAACAATGGGGTAAAAGACACTCTCGGCCTGACAGGCGGGGATCTCTTCGCCTATAAGAAAACTGGAGGCAGCAACCTTGATATGGATGACTTGGCCGTCGATATCCATGGCAAAGAATTGTCCTTCGAAAAAGATATCTACACCCAGTACGATATCATTCTCTGCATCTCGACCTACTCCGCCACTGCACCCCTGACCGCTTCAGCCAAAAAACACGGATTCCGCGGGGCTACCTTACACGGCCTTAATGAAGTTATTTTGAGCACTGGTTTGGCCGTAGATTATAATTCAGTAAGCAAACAAACCGAAAAGCTTCGCTTGGGTCTCACCCGAGCCGAGTGGGTCGAAATCGATTTCGAAGTGGCTGGCAAGAAAGCCACCCTCCACCTCGACCTCGCTCAACAGGAGGCTCAGAAATCCCACGGCCTCTGCCGGGGGAAAACTCCCGATGTGGCAAATCTTCCCGCGGGCGAAGTTTATTTCGTACCCACCAACGCCCATGGCCAGATGCCGATGAAGTTTGCCGACGGTACCCTAGCTATGCTCGATGTGGAAAAAGGGCGCCAAGTCGGCGGAACTTTCCTTTCGGGTAATCCTCAGACTTTTGCCGAGCACGTGGCGAAACTAAAGCGCGACCCGGTCGTGGGGGAACTAGGCGAGCTCGGATTCGGTACGCAACTCCTTCCCTTTAGTGGACGCGATATTCAAGACGAAAAGATTCTCGGAACAATCCATGTGGCAACGGGTCGCTCGGATCACCTTGGAGGCCACCTTACCCCTGATAAATTCGCCGAAAAGATTAACGCCACTCACGACGATATTCTTTACGCGCCCCATAAAACTCCTGAGATTCAGCTTCACCAAGCTCGGATGCACCGCGATGGCAAGACCACTATCCTCATTCAGAAATATCAGCCGGCTCCCTACCTTCAAAGCCTCCTCGCCTGAAATCGAGTTACGAAAAGCCTGCAGTCTTAGCGGAATACCTCGCATTCCACTATCTCGAGCCCAAGGACCTACTACCCCCTGGTGTTCCCACACCGCGCGGTGTTACTAACTTCCCATCAACTTGTGCTGAACTGCTACTTTCCCACGTAAACGATAAACCTCTTCGAGCTCTAGACCTTGGCTGTGCAGTCGGTCGAAGCACCTTCGAGCTCGCCCGCAAGGTTCCTCAAGTCGTCGGAATCGACTTTTCGCACTCTTTTATTCACGCAGCCCAACAGATACAGAAAAAAGGGAAGCTCCCCTTTGATCTTATGGAAGAAGGCAAGAAGTCTCGTCACTCCCTCGTCCATGCTCCAGTAGTATCCATAAGACAACGTGTTTGCTTTATGGCAGGAGATGCTCTTCACCTCCCCAAGGGACTGGGAACCTTCGATCTACTACTTGCCGCCAATTTAATCGACCGTCTACCCCATCCTAAGAGGTTTCTCTCTCAGGTGCTTCCTTCCCTTGTAAATCCCGGGGCTAAGGTCCTCCTCACCTCTCCCTACACTTGGACGACTGAATACACCCCTTCTTCACACTGGCTAGGTAGCCCATCCACCGACACGTTCTCCGCCCTAAAAAAGATCCTGCGCCCCTCCTTTCGACTCATCGATCGAACCAATCTCCCGTTTCTGCTTCGCGAAACTCGCCGCAAATTCCAATACACTTTCGCCGACGCCACCATTTGGCAAAAACTCTGAACTTTCCTTATCCAACCTCGATCGTACTGAATTTGCTCGTACCTATAGGTGTCACAATTATAACACCCATAGGTTTCCTCTCCCGATCAAGCAAGGGGGTTGTAAAGCTGGTTTGCGTTTCTGAGTCGGATCAATTATTTTAATTTCATCATGGGCAAGACTCTTTTTCAAAAAGTTTGGGATCGTCATGCCGTAGGCATACTGCCCGACGGTTCCACCCAGCTTTTCGTTGGTACCCACCTCATTCACGAGGTCACAAGCCCCCAAGCCTTCGGGATGCTCCGCGATCTCGGGCTGAAAGTCGCCTTCCCTAGCCGCACCTACGCCACCGTCGATCACATTGTCCCCACCGACCAACGAACCGAACCCTTTAGCGACTCCTTAGCCGATGCTATGATCAAAGAACTCCGCAAGAACTGCTCTGACTTTGGTGTTACTTTTTTTGATATTCCATCAGGTAAACAGGGAATCGTCCATATCGTCGGACCCGAACAGGGGATTACCCAACCCGGCACGACTATTGCCTGCGGAGATTCCCATACCTCGACGCACGGAGCATTTGGCGCGGTCGCCTTCGGAATCGGTACGAGCCAAGTCCGAGATGTGCTCGCCACCCAGACCATGGCCCTCTCCCCACTCAAGGTCCGTAAAATCGAGATTCGCGGTAAACTAGGACCCGGGGTCTACGCCAAAGATGTTATTCTCCACATCATCCGTACCCTCGGAGTCAATGGGGGCACTGGCTACGCCTACGAGTACTGCGGATCCACCATCGAAGGTCTCTCCCTCGAAGAGCGAATGACTATCTGCAATATGTCGATCGAAGGCGGAGCCCGTGCAGGATACGTTAACCCCGACGAAAAGACCTTCGAATACTTAAGGGGTCGCCCTTACTGCCCCAAAGGAAAAGAGTGGGATGTCGCCGTTGCCGAGTGGAAGAAGGTCGTGTCCGACGCCGACGCTGTTTACGACGACGTGAAAATCTTTGAAGCATCAGAGATTCGTCCCACCGTGACTTGGGGAATCAACCCCGGCCAAGGCATCTTTATCGATGAGGCCATCCCCTCGCCCGAACAACTTCCCGAGGCCGATCGCGCCTCCGCCAAGGAGGCTCTCGAATTTATGAAGTTTAAAGCTGGAGAGAAGCTCGCCGGGCAAAAGATCCAAGTGGCTTTCTTTGGCTCGTGCACCAATGCAAGGATTTCCGACTTTCTCGAAGCTTCCAAATTCCTTAAGGGTCGAAAGGTGGCTCCTGGCATCCGTGCCATCGCAGTTCCCGGTTCTCAAGGGGTGAGTAAAATCTGTGCGGAAATGGGTATCGATAAGATCTTTCGCGAGGCAGGCTTCGACTGGCGAGAGGCTGGCTGTTCTATGTGCTTGGGGATGAATCCCGACCAGCTAGTCGGAGACGAGATTTGCGCTTCTTCCTCCAATCGAAACTTTAAAGGGCGGCAAGGAAGTCCGACAGGACGAACTCTCCTGATGAGTCCGGTGATGGTTGTAGCAGCTGCGGTTACGGGCCAAGTCAGTGACGCCCGCCTAGTTTTCGCGAAATCCTAAAGCCGTGTCCCTTTCTCCCATAGCTGAAGTGACCGGTCGTGGTGTTGTCGTAGCTGGTGATGATATCGATACCGATCGAATTATTCCGGCCCGCTACATGCGCTGCATTACCTTCGACGGATTAGGAGAATATCTTTTCCGAGACGTCCGCCAAACCCCCGAAGGAAAAGGCACAAATCACCCGATCGATGATCCTCAATACAAGGGGGCCACGATTTTAGTCTCAGGGATGAATTTCGGTTGTGGCAGTTCTCGGGAACATGCCCCGCAGGCTATCGCCCGAGCCGGTTTTAAAGCAGTCATTGCCGGTGGCTTTGCCGAGATCTTTTTTGGGAATAGCACGACTCTTGGACTCCCATGCGCCACCGCCACACGAAAAGATCTTACCGCTTTGATGAGCCTCATCCAAAAAAACCCTACCACTCTAGTAAAAATCGATGTAGCAAAGCTACAAGTCACCGCAGGACCGCTCAGCTTCCCTGTGAGCTTAAAGGCCAGTGCCCAACAGGGCCTTCTCTCTGGTCGCTACGATGCCATCGCTGATCTGCTCGCAAATCTGCCGAAGGTTAAGGAACTCGCAGACAAAATTCCCTCTGCCACCACATCATAAAAAACACGCCCCACCTGGGCGCTAGGAGAACTTTTTTCGACCCTGGAGTTTTCCAGAAATTGAGACTCCCGCTTCCGCGTCCGCCTTCCAATAAAGGCACGACGTTTTCGGATTAAGGTTTGGCCTCGTTTTTTAATTTTATCGGTTGAAAAAAATTGATCCGTCACACGCGGCAGGCAGGGCGCGAAGACTAAACCAATCGGTTCAAAGAACTCCCCGAAGCTTGGCTTGGCACCGGGTGGCAAGCGATTCGAGAATCTTCTTCTCCCAACCGCTGACCTCTTGTTCCGTCAACGTGCGCGCAGGGGAGCGAAATTGCAAGCGACAACCTAGTGACAGAAATCCCTTCGCAACCTTGGCCCCGGACGAATCACGAAAACGATCAAAGACGAGGAGGTTAACCATCTCGGTCGGGGCCACCGACCGGATCACTTTTTCCACTTCGGAGAAGGCTACGGTCTCTGGGAGAACGAGCGAGAAGTCGCGTTCCACCCCAGGAAAACTACTCACCTCTTGATAAAGAGCTGTTTTCTTTTCCGCCTTCTTTGCTAACGAAAATTCCGCAACCCAAAGACGGGGTTTGAGGTTGTTTTGTTTTTTCTCCGCTGAAGTGGCTTCGCGTAAAGTGAGTGGTTCGCCCTTCCAGCCGAATCGGACGGCAAGCTCCTGCCCGATTCCCTTTAGAGAAAATAGGTCTGCTTTTACCTCCCCTCCCTGCCAACTAACCACCTGCTCACAACCTGTGATCAGCAGAGCCAGTCGCATCTCCTCCCGCCCCTTGGCACCCGTCACGCGTCCAATCTCAAAAAGCTTCAGATCGGTCTGCCCCCGCGAAATATTTCTTGCAGCAGACGACAGTAATCCAGAAACAAGCGATTCGCGGTAGGCACCAACCTCAGGTCCTGACGCGGTCGAGAGTGCTACCGACATCCCCTCATCCGCGCGAATCAGGCTACCCCCAAGGACTTCAAAATATCCGCGCTCCACCAAAAACCGCCGAATCTGGCGACGCTCTCCATCCTGCCGATCTTCCGCAGATTCACCTTCTGCCAGAGCATCCAAGAAGCTCGGAACCTTATCTAAATCGGAACAACGAATCAGCTCCTCCAGAAGATCGACCTCTTCCCGGACATCCATCCTCCACGGTGGCGGAACCCAACCGTGACCCTTCGCATGAAACCCTAAGGCCATGAGCCGAGTGGAGATCTCCTTCGGATCCATCTTCAATCCAAGAATTTTTTCCGCGCGATCGCATCGGAGGGTGATTTCATCCTCCTTGGCTTTAGGCATCGACCCGACTCGGGTCATTCCCTCCCCTTTCGTCAAAGCGCCACACTCATGGAGAATCTGCCGTACTCGTTCGCTGGCTTGATCCACTAAACAAGCATCCATACCCCCACGTCCAAAACGTCGCCCCGATTCTGTCGAGAGCGACAACCGCCGAGCTGTCTTTCTCACTCTTCCCGCCTGAAAAGAAGCGGATTCGAGAAGAATTTTTGTGGTCCCCGCGTGCACCGCAGTTTGGGTTCCACCCACAACTCCGGCCAAAGCCACCACCCCCGACTCGTTCGCGATCACTATATCTTCCCTATTGAGGACGTGCGTTCCACCGTCTAACCCTGCCATTTTTTCTCCGGCCTTAGCACGTCGAACTTCCACCATGCTTTTTCCTAAGCGATCCGCGTCAAACGCATGCACCGGTTGTCCAATTTCCAGCATCACAAATTGGGTTACATCCACAAGGAGACCAAGACTCCTCATCCCACAGGCGACCAATCGCTTCTTGATCCATGAGGGGGACTCCACTCCCGGTTGAACAGCGAAAGAGGTTAAGGTGTAGTATGGGCAATCCTTCGCATCCGCTACCTCGACCTTCGGCCCCTTGAGTTCATCTTGCAGGGTTTTCTTAGCGGCAGAACGTGGCTTGGAAGGAAATCCGAGTGCGCCTAACTCCCTCGCCAATCCCTCCATCGAGGCTAAATCAGGTCGGTTGGAAGTAATCTCCACTTCGAACACAGTTTCCCCCGGAAACAGCTCCTGAAGCGGCACGCCTAACTTCGTCTCCCCGGGAAGGATCAGAAGTCCCTCCGCATCCTCATCAAGTCCAACTTCCTTGGCAGAACAGAGCATTCCTTCCGAACTCTCTCCCCTCATTTTTGTTGCTTTGATCGTCATCCCCCCAGGAAACACTGCCCCCGGTAAGGCGAGAGGAACAATATCTCCAACATTGTGGTTTTTGGCTCCACACACCACCTGCCGACTGGTCGTCCCGTCGCTAACTGTACACAACGTTAAACGATCGGCATTGGGATGAAGCTTTTTCTTAGTAATTTTTGCGGAGACGATCCCCGCAATCTGACACCCAGTCGATTGGATCGAGATCACCTCAGTCCCAGTCCGAGTTAAACGATCCGCCAGATCGAGAACGGAGGGAGGCAACTCACACCACTCCTGCAACCATTCGAGGGATACTTTCACGAGAAACCTGGACTCCCCTGCTTCTTCTTTTGGGCGAGCGAAATCTGGTCCCGCAATCGAGCAGCGGCTTCGAAATTCTCCGTAGCGACAAAGTGATTCATCTCGGCCTGCCAAACCTCGGGCGACGCATTCCGTCGGGCAGGGCGCTTACCCAGATGGAGTAAACCTTTTTGGGCCTCGGCTAAAGCAAGCTGCAAAGAACCCGAAAACTGCTCATAACAAACCGCACAACCCACTCGTCCTGTTTTCTGGAGATCCTCGGACGAGTAGCCGCAAGCAGGACACTTGATGGCAGAAGTACTCTTCTCTGGGGATCGGGCAAAGATGGACTTCTCTTCGAAAAACCCGGAGGGATGCATGGCCCCCGCCTTCTTGGCACACTCCTCGCACAGATCGGTGCGTTGTAATCCACCCTCCGCAACATGAGTCAGAAAGACCGTCGCAGGCTTAGAGGAACATTTTTGGCAGTCCACAAAAGGTGGGGCTAACGGGGAATCTTAGTTCCGGTTGTGGTGACGAGTTGATGATAGAGCTTCATTAATTCTGCCGTCCTCTTCCCTGGCCTCCCCGATCCAATCGTACGACCATCCACCTTGACCACAGGGACAATTTCCGCGCCTGTTCCTGTGAGAAACATTTCGTCGCAGGTAAATAGATCGTACCTTCGGACATCGCCTTCGCGTGTCGTCCAACCTGCTTCTCGCGCCAACTCCAGGACGGTTGCCCGGGTAATCCCGTTGAGCGCTCCAGAAGAAAGCTTGGGCGTGATCAAAACACCATCCCGAATGAAGAAAATATTGTCACCGGAGCATTCGGAGACCAACCCCTGCGGATTGAGCAGGATAACCTCCTGCGCTCCCGCGAGCTGGCCTTCGATCTTGGCCAGAATGTTGTTCAAGTAGTTGAGGGATTTGATCCCCGGATCAAGAGCCGCGGGAGACTGCCTCCAGGTCGCGCCCGTAACCACCGTCAGTCCGTTGCGGTAGTACTTTTCTGGATAGAGCTCCAGTTTCGTCGCGATAATGATAATCGTTGGTTTTTTGCAACGGTCGGGGGAGAGCCCCAGATAACCTTTTCCCCGTGTGACCACCAAGCGCAGATATCCCGATCTCATCTTATTCCTTCGGCAAGTCTCGAGAACTGCCCTTTGAATTTCCGCACGACTCCACGGCAACTTGAGCAAGATCGCTTTCGCTGAATCCTCCAATCGACTGAGATGCTCGTCTAACTTAAAGACCCGCCCCGCGTAAGCTCGGATTCCCTCGAAAACGCCGTCCCCATAAAGAAGGCCGTGGTCGAAGACCGAGATCTTTGCTTTTTCTTCAGGATAGAATTTGCCGTCGATGTAGATGATCATAGTTCCTTTTCTGCTAACCTGCCGTCCAGTAACCGCAAGGGGTTCCCCACCTTCGCGGCGACCGATTCGTCATGGGTAACAAGTAGGAGTGATTTTTGCCTCTCTCGGACCATTCGAACAAGCAAATCAAGCACCGCCGTAGCCGAGGCCCCATCCAAATTTCCCGTGGGTTCGTCCGCCAAGATTAAATCAGGCTCGAGAATCAGAGCCCGAGCCACCGCCACCCTCTGCTGTTCGCCTCCAGAAAGCTCTCCCGGCAGATGATCACGGCGGAGAGTCATCCCTACCTCGTCGAGCAGATCTTCCCAACGCTCGCCTAGTTGCACCCCCGCAAGCATCGCGGGCAGTCGAACGTTTTCCTCAACGGTTAACTCAGGAATGAGGTGATAGGACTGGAAAATAAAACCCACTGCCCCCCTCCGCCAAAGGGCTCCTTGGGTACGAGACCAACCCGCCGTGCTTTTGCCCTTCCAGAGAACCTCCCCTCCATCCGGTGATTCCAGTCCACCCAGAATGTGGAGTAGCGTCGATTTCCCTGCACCCGAGGGACCGCAAAGTGGACGACACTCCCCCGCATTCAGAGAAAAATGAATCCCATGGAGAACTTCCAGCGCGGGTCGGCCTGCGAGCTGGTAGCTCTTTCGCAAATCGCGGACCTCTAAAAGAGATTCACTCACGTGCGTCTCAGGTTCATGGCTGGTTCCGTCCGCGCGGCCGCCCAAGCTGGGACGAGAGCCGCCAGAACACTTAAGGCTAATCCCGCAAAGGCCACCCCCAGAAAAACACCAAAGTCATAACGCACGGGTAACCCAGTGAAGTGATAGATTTCCGCAGGAAAGAGATCCTGCCCCGTCAATCGCCCAATCAACTGGCTGAGTCCGTTTCGATTCCCCAAGACCAACCCTGCCCCCAATACACCAGAGAACGAACCCAAGACTCCCACCACCACCCCATACATCGTAAAAATCGTAGCAATTTGCCTGGGAGTAGCCCCCAAAGCCGCCAGCGTGCCGATCGACTTCGCCCGTTGAACCGTGATGGTGATGAGCGTTCCGCTTAAGCCAAGGGCCGCGACCCCCATCACAAAAAATAACAGGAAACTCATAACTCGGCGCTCCACTGCCACCGCCGCAAAGAGTCGCTGGTTATGATCCATCCACGTCATCACCCGCAGATCAGGGCCCAATCGATTACGAAGGCTCTCCGCAATGCGGACCGCCTGCTCAGGCTTCTCCAATTTCACGGCAACTCCGTGGACGGCCTGAGGAATCGCATACAATTCTTGCGCCGTGCCTAAGTCGGTCACGATATATTCCGAATCATAATCAAACATTCCTGTGGTAAAAATACCCGCGACTCGAAACGTCCGAGGTAGCGGAATCTTTTTCAGTTGGTTCGCAGGACCACTCTTCGGCCCCACGAGGTCCTTGATCTGCTGGGGTGCGAGAAGGTTCACTTCGGACCCAATTTCGACACGGTTCGCTCGTGCCCATTCCGATCCCACAACCAGTTGATCTGGATTAGGCGACCAAGTCCCTGCCACCAAACAATCGATCAAAGGGAGAACTGACGGCGCGGTGGTCGCATCCCAACCTTTGATTCGTGGCGTCGAGATTCGACTCCCGGATTCCGCAAGGACAGGTCCCACCACCGAAGGGGTCGCACCCAACACTCCAGGTTCCGCCCGAATCAGATCAAGCAGAGGACCAACCTCCCGCAGGGGAGCCGCAGCCGTCACCGTTAAATGCGACTGGAAACCAATGACTTTGCTCGTCAGTTCATCCTCAAAGCCCCGCATGACCGATTGAACGACAATTAACACCAGCACCCCTGCGACCACCCCCATCCAGCTCAGAATCGTGATGATCGAAACAAAAGTCCGCCTCGGACGGAGAAATCGAAGGGCCAGAAAGAGTTCGGGGAAGCGGTTCACCCTCTTACCGTGCCGTTTTTAGGGGATTGGCTCAAGCTCTCATGCGAGTTGCCCCAGACCTCAAGGTCGCATATTATTTCTCCTTTATGGCCAACGGACATCAGATCAAAAAAGCACGCCGCGTTCTCGATATCGAGATCGCCGCCCTTCGTCGCGTGAGTCGACGGCTCGGTCCCTCCTTCCTCAAGGCCATCGCTCTGATGAAGCAACGGCTCGAAACGGGGGGCAAAGTCATTGTAACTGGGATCGGTAAATCAGGACACATTGGCCACAAGATCGCCGCGACGCTCGCCAGTACCGGTACGACCTCGGTCACTCTCGATCCTGTCGATGCGGCCCACGGGGACCTCGGGGTGGTTTCAAAAAAGGATATCATCCTAGTCCTCAGCTACAGCGGAAGTACCGATGAACTTCTGCGGGTCATTCCCCTTTTAAAACGCTTAGGCACACCCACCATCCTCATGACAGGAAATCTCCGTTCCCACCTTGCCCGTCAGTCCGATGTCGTCCTGGATGTGTCCGTCCAACAGGAAGCCTGCCCTTTGAACCTCGCACCGACCTCCAGTACCACCGCCATGTTGGCGATGGGGGATGCGCTTGCCATGGTCCTCCTTGAAAGCCGTGGATTCCGCCGCGAGGATTTTGCCCGTCTCCACCCCGCTGGAGCCATTGGTCGGGATCTGCTTCTTCCCGTCAGTGAAATTATGCGACCCCGCGCTTCCGTACCCATTTGCGGCACGAAGACCACCGTGAGCAAAGCCTTGTCCGAAATCACCGCCAAACGATGTGGGGCCGCTATCGTTTTGGATGCGAAGGGCAAAGTCGCGGGGATCTACACCCACGGGGATTTTGTCCGTGGTTTTCAAAAAGATCCGCAAATCGGGCAACGTCCCCTCCGCGCCGTTATGACCAAGAATCCCGTCACCATCCCCATGGGCAGCTTAGCGGCCAAAGCTCTTCATATTTTCGAGACCCACCGTATTGAGGATTTGGTCGTAGTCGATGCCTCACGGCGACCCGTTGGACTCGTCGATGCGCAGGATCTCACTCGTTTCAGATTGCTTTGAGATACTGAAAAGAAGGAGAATGCAGCTATGGCTGTAATTGCAAACGATTTAAAAAAGGGCATGGCGGTAAAGAAGGACGGGGACATTTTTGTCGTTCTGGGGACAGTTCATCGTACCCCTGGGAACAAACGCGCTTTCGTCCAAGCCACCTTCCGCTCCCTTCGTTCAGGCCAATCCTCTGACCACCGCCTCGCCTCCGATGACCGTCTTGAATCGGTCAGTGTCTCCCGCGACAAGTGGGAGTTTAGTTACCATGACAACACAGGGTATACTTTCATTAACCCAGAGAATTACGACAACCTCACCCTCGCACCAGAACTCCTCGAAGATGCCAAGGATTTCCTTTCCGAAAATATGGTTTGTGAAATCCTCTTTATCGAAGGCAAAGCCGTTTCAGTAGAACCCCCTGCCAGTGCCATTCTCAAAGTCATCGAATCTCCCGAGGGAGTCCGCGGCGATTCCGCCAATAATGTCATGAAGGTCGCCAAGCTCGAGACCGGGTTACAACTGCAAGTTCCCCTTTTTATCAAGGAGGGTGAACTCATCCGCGTGGACACACGCGAAAAAAAGTACATGGGGCGGGCGTAGGGCTCTAATTACCAAAGGTAAGATTCTTCACTCTTTCTGCGGCACATGCGTTGAGTATATTAATTACATTTTGGTAGTGTGCCCCATCTTTGGGGCGAATAATCACCGATTGCTCTGGCGAGACTTCAATCAGTGCTTTTAATTTTGCACGTAACTTCGGCATCTCTTCGTCATCCCGAACATCAACGGGACTATCATTAAAGGAAACGATCCCGTTTTCGCCGACTCGCAGCGTCACAGGAGTCTTGGCCGTGCTGACCGCCTTGGAAGCCCCTGGAACCTGCACCCCCAACTCCGCCTCCTTCACCTGCTTCCCCGCCATCACCATAAAGAAAAGTAAGAGAACAAACATCACGTCCAGCATCGGCGCGATCTGTAATCCATAATCCCCGTCGCTCGATCCACCTCCAGCCATAAATTACCCTTTGCCCCCTTTGGTCGTGGCAAAAACCACATTCGCCACTCCTGCCGTCGCCGCCGCTTTCAAGACCACCTTAGTCTTTTCCCAGCCCAAATTCTTATCGGCCCGGACTAGGACACGGTAACTGGCGTTAGGATTAAGTTTCTTTGTCCTAGCGTAATCGTCCTTAATTAACGCAGACAAAGCGGTCTCAGTCAGGCCCGATTGTCCCCCTGCCTGCTCCAAGCCGCCCGAACGGTTGATATTAACCACAAACTGCCCCTCCCCCTTTTCCCGATCTTTCGCATCTTGGGCATCGGGGAGAGTGAGATCTGCGATCTGGCTTTTAATCTCCGTCGTAGTCGTCGCGGTGAAAAACATCAACAGCACCAAGAGCACGTCGACCATCGGAGCGACTTGAAACTCAGGCTCCTCCTCACCCCCCGCGGTGTGGACGCTAAATTTTTTTCCGTGCCCTGACATGGCACGCGATCCCGTCGTTACGCTCCCGCCACTGGAGCTTCGGTGGAGGCGGCGAGATACTCACTCACTCGATATCCAGTGAGCTGTTCAAAAGGGATATCTTCCAAGAGTAAGTTGACCTCTGCATCCACCGCCACCGAGACCGACTGCACCCGATTCCGGAAGACATAATAAAGAACAAACCCTGGAATGGCGACAAAAAGTCCAGCTCCCGTAGCCACCAGAACCTCAGAAATATTTCCGGCCAACTTACTCGGGTCGGCCGCCCCCGACGAACCGAGGGTTTTAAACGCTTTGATCATGCCCACCACGGTTCCAGTCAATCCGACCATCGGACTCACCACCCCGATGACAGAAAGGTACTGAATGTTAGCCTTAATTCCATTGAGCTCCTTGGCCATTGTATCGCTCACCGCCTTTTCAACCGCTTCCCTTCCCCTCCCCAGCCTTTCCAACCCTGCCTGCACGATTCTCCCCAAATAGCAGGGATTCGCCGTGCAGACCTGATGGGCTAAGGGATAGTTCCCCGACACAATCGCATCTTTTAGCTGTGCCAGCACCGCAGGAGGAGCCAAGCGCCCCAACCGGATCTTGATAAAGGCCTCAATCGTAAAGGCCATGATCAAAATGGAAGCGACCAACAAGAGATACATAACAATACCGCCGTTATTAAATGTCTCCCAAAGCGTCTCCTTCTTCTCTCCAGCCACCTCTTCCGCGAGGAGCGTCGACCCAAGGCAAAACCAAGTCATCAGCGTAAGTGCGATCGAACGAAAACTGATCTTTTTCATAAGGTCAAAGAGTAATGCCAAAACTTAGTCGGTGACGAGGTCTTTATTCGCCGTACGTAGGGCTTGCGCTTTTTTCTCCGCTCTCTGTCCAAGCGAGGGAGGGTCGGGATAAAGAGCACTCACCCGCAGGTAATCTTCCAAAGCTTTTTTTAACTCCCCTTTTTTCTCAAAAGCCCCACCCCGAGAAAAATAGAACTCCGCCAATCCTTCGCGATCCGCTCGCAGAGGGCGCAGACTCTCTTTGAGTTGACCCTCCATCCCTTGCAGTTTTTTAAGCAACCCATCCACATCGCGCCCCGATGTCGCCTCCGCCAAACCGACATCCGCCCGTAAGGCCGCGGGTCCTGTTGGGTAGAACTTCTTCATCTTTTCGTACAAACCCTCTGCCTCCGCCACTTTCCCCTGCGATAAATACGTTTGCCCCAACCCCCCCGCACACTCGAGCACCCAGGGTGTGTCCACCCCCATAAACTCCCCCACGGGACCCTTCCAATTCGTAACGACTTCATCACTTTTCCCCTCAGCAAAAGCCTTCCGACCTTCCATCACCCCAGGACGCTCCACCAAAAATACCTCCGCCAAGTCCGCTTGAGCATACCCTAAGGTTCCCTTATCGAATTTAAAGGTCAGGGTCATTGATCCCTCGTCAAATTTGGTCGCCGTGCCCTTCAAGACCTCCCCATTTTTCAGCCGTATCTGATCCTCTGCCAAACAACTCATAGAGGCCCCCATGAACCCCAGCACGAAAAAAGGCAGAAATCGGCGCATCCTCTCATTTTGCGCTTCCCTCCGACCCCCCTGACAAGCCAAAAACGATGATGATCACCTTCCTTCACGACAAACTAAAAGGCCTCCTTTTGCTCCTTCTTGCAGTTGTCGGCGTCTCCTTCATCTTTTTCGGAAACTGGACACCCAAAGGGGGAGTCGATCCAGCCTCCCAAAGTATGGGACAGATCGGCGGACGAACTCTTTCTCTCAACGAGTTTGTCGTTGCCCAACGCCAAGCACTTCTCGAGATCACCCTAGAGACAGGCCGGATTCCCTCGTCCGAACAAAACGAACTACTTAACTTTCAGACTTGGATTCGCCTTCTCCAAATCCAAGCCGCTGACTCTGCCCAGCTCGAAACCGAACCCGATCAACTCGTCCGTGCCATCAAAGAAAATCCTCTTTTCCAAAAAGATAAGCAGTACGACCCTGAATTTTTTCAACGCTTCTCCGCAAACTTTCTTTCCCCGCAAGGCTTCAGCGGGGAGCGTTTCAACCAAGCCATCTCCGACGAAGTCCGTACCCGCAAGCTACTCAGCGCTCTTACCTCCACCGCCATCGTCATGCCCAAGGAAGCAGAAAACCGCCTCCTTCACCTCTTTGGACCCGTGGAAGTCCAGATCGTCCGCTGGGACCCATCGACCATCACCCCCCCAGAGCCGACTCCTCAAGATTTAGAATCTTTTTATAAAGCCGGTGAAGCGGAGTTTACCATTCCACCGCGCCGCACTGTAGAAATCGTGGAATTTCTCGGAAGCGCGCCGACCGAAGAATCCCGCGCCAAAGCGGGCGAAGTTGCCTTCGCCTTTACCTCCCAGTTTTTTAATCTACCGGAAGGAAAAACTCGCCCTGATTTCACCGCAGCCGCATCCGCCGCCAAACTGACCCCCCGCACTCACGGCCCTTTTGCCCCTAGCGAAACCCCTTTTCCTGGGGAGGCCGATCCTCGCCTCACCGCAGCCGCCTTCGCCCTCACAGCTGAAGACCCCGTAAGCGACTTTCTCCCTTCGAAAAATGGCTTTGTCGTACTCCATCTTCTCCAAGCGCAACCTGGACGCCAACGCCCTCTGAGCGAAGTCACCGCTGAAGTCCGTACCCGTTGGCAGGAAACTGCCCGACTCCAGATAGCTAGCCAACAAGCCCAAGCCTTTATCCAAAGCGCAAATACTGGCTTAGCCAATGGTCAGAAATGGGAAACGCTCGCTCAAACCGCAAAACTCTCCCCCACAAAAGTGCCCACCTTCGCCCCCGCTGACGACAAACCCCTCACCTTCCCCGATGCCGATCGCATCCGCCAAGCGGTCGCTCAACTCGAACCACAGCGCGTCAGCCCCTTTGTCCGCACCCCTACTGGCTTCCTCGCGGTTTATTTAGCAAAACGGGATGCCGCCCCCTCACTCGTCGTCGCCACTACTCTTCCAAAAATCTCCGCCCAACTTCTCAGTCAGCGCCAAGGCCAAATTGCCCGCGATTGGCTCTTAGGCCGTGCCGCTCTTTCAGGAAATCAGCTTCCCACCCAAGTCCTCGCTCAGCTCCGCGGCTCCCCCTGAGCCACTTGTCACCCTCTTTTTCCCCTCTATGGTGACCTTCACAAACCTAACCCGTGCCCCAGAAATCGGGGCCAACTCCTACCTTCTCCAGGCGGGAGATTCCTCCGTCATGCTGGATGCAGGAATGCACCCGCGCCGTGACGGATGGGATGCCACACCGCTGCTTGACCAGATTCCCCAAGACCTAGACGCCATCATACTTTCCCACGCCCACCATGACCACATTGGTGCTCTTCCACTCGTTTCCCAAGCCCATCCCCACGCCAAAGTTTTCATGACCTCAGCCACCGCCGCACTGGCCGAACCCCTTTTGCATAATTCTGTCAATGTCATGACCCGCCAACGCCGCGAACTCGGCCGAATGGATTATCCTCTTTATACCCACCGCACCGTCGACGACTCTGCTGTTACTTGGGAGTTGGCACCACTGAATCGCCCTTTCCGCGTCGACGGCTCCTCCGAATTCGAATTTGTTTTTCACGACGCGGGTCACGTCCTCGGCTCTGTCCTTACCGAAATCCGCGCCGAAGAACGCCGCGCTCTCTACACCGGCGACCTCAATCTCCAACGCCAATCCCTTATGCTCCCTTGCCAAACTCCCACCGGCCCGTTCGATACCCTCATCATGGAGACAACCCGCGGGGCCCAACCCGCCATCCCTGGCCAGGATCGCGCTTACTTCGAAGAAGAACTCCTCACCTCCATTCGTACCACCTTCGAACGTGGTGGAGCTGTCCTCATGCCCGTCTTCGCCATGGGCAAAACTCAAGAAGTCATCACCCTTCTTCACCATGCCCGCCTCGCAGGAAAAATTCCTTCCGCCCCCGTCTACATCGGTGGACTGGGCCGGGCCATGACCGAAGTCTACGACCGCCAACGAACCCTCGCCCCACGCCAACACGCAAACTTCCGCCTCATCCCCGAAGCCCAACCCGAAACATTCGACCCCCGCCGCCTGCCCAGCCTTCGGCTCCGCGCCGGTCACATCTACCTCCTCAGCGCAGGGATGATGACTCCAAAAACCACTAGCCACACCATCGCACGACTCTTTTTCCCTCGAGAAAACGATTCCATCCTTTTTGTCGGCTACACCGAACCCTCTTCCCCCGCAGGGCTCCTTCGCAAAGCGGGACAAGGCGGTACTGTCGACTGGGGAGAACAAGGCGGCTCCTTGCCCGTCCGTTGCGAAGTCCGCCACTTCGACCTCACCGCTCACGCCACCCGCGAAGACCTCCTCCGCTGGGTCACCGAAGACATTCAACCCTCACGAGTCCTTCTCGTCCACGGGGACCCCGACGCCCAATCCTGGTTCGCCTCCGCCCTCGCCGCATCTCGTCCAGGCATGGAAATCGTTCAACCGCCGCCTGGCCTTCCCATTCCCCTCTTCCGCAAACTTTCCTAGTTCCACTTTACCCTCCTTCGTTGCAATCTTTTCCCATGCCTGCACATATCTTAAATGGGGAAGCTTTTGCCAGTTCGATTCACCGCGAAACTGCTGTTCGCGTCTCCGCCCTCGAAAAACGTGGCGTCACCCCGAAGCTTGTCTTTATTCGCGTCGGGGAAGACCCCGCCTCCCGCGCCTACGTTGCCCGCAAAGAAGCCCGCGCCAAAGAAGTCGGCATCGCCAGTCACACTCTCATTCTTCCCGCCACCGCCACCCTTTCTACCCTTCTTCGAGAAATCGACTCTCTCAACGCCGATCCCCTCGTCCACGGCATTCTCATTCAGTCCCCCCTCCCTTCGCCCCTCCCTAACGACAAAGTCTATGCCCACGTCTCTCCGGCAAAGGATGTCGACGGCTTCCATCCTCTCAACTTTGGAAAACTTCTACTCGGCGATCCCACCGGTTTTCTCCCCTGCACTCCCGCAGGAATTCTTGAAATTCTCCGCCTCGGCAAAATCCCCACCGCTGGAAAGCACGCCGTTATCCTTGGTCGCGGGCAGATCGTCGGGCGCCCTCTGGCCACTCTACTCGCACGTAAATCCCCAGGCGCAGACTGTACCGTCACCCTCGCCCACTCTGCCTCCGTCGACCTACCCTCTCTCACCCGCCAAGCCGACATTCTCGTCGCCGCTATCGGGCGCCCCCTCTTTCTCACCAAAGAACATGTTCGCCCAGGTGCCACCGTTATCGATGTCGGCGTTAACCGAATCTCTGATGCCACCAATGCTCGTGGATACCACCTCGTCGGCGATGTTGATTTCGCCTCCGTCTCCACCATCGCGGGTGCCATTACCCCAAATCCAGGAGGGGTCGGTCCAATGACTATTGCACTTCTTCTTTCCAACACCGTCCGTTCTGCCGAGGATCTTTCTCGATGAGCACCCGTCCAGATGGCCGTTCCGCTTCCGATCTGCGCCCTTTATCCTGCACTTGGGATATCGCCCCAAACGCCGTCGGATCTGTCCTTCTGCGTTGTGGCAAAACCGAGGTGATCTGCACCGCCAGCGTGGACGAAGCCGTTCCCCGCTGGATGAAAGATCAGAACGTCCCAGGGGGTTGGCTCACCGCGGAATACTCCATGCTCCCTGCTTCGACCCCCAACCGCAAAGCTCGCGACTCTTCTCGCGGCAAGGTCGACGGACGTTCCACCGAGATTCAACGTCTCCTTGGCCGTAGCCTCCGCGCCGTGGTCGATCTCACCGCCCTCGGTCCCCGCAGCTTCTGGATCGATTGCGATGTACTCGCTGCCGACGGAGGCACGCGCACCACCGCCATCACTGGAGCCTGCCTCGCTCTACGCCGCGCCGTCGAACGACTCCAGATCGCAGGAAGGATAACCGCCGATCCTCTCCGTACCCCCGTGGCCGCAATTAGCGTAGGCCTACTCAAAGATCAGGTCATTCTTGATCTCGATTATCCCGAAGATCGCGATGCCCAAGTCGATATGAATGTAGTCATGACCGGCGCGGGTCGCCTTGTCGAAGTTCAAGCTGGCGGAGAAGAGCACGACTTTAGCCGCGACGAATTTCAATCTCTCCTCAATCTCGCCGAGCAAGGTTTGAAAAAAGTCTTCGCCTTTCAAGAATCTTCTTGGAAATCCCGTCCCCCCGCTTCGCCCCTTCCCGCAAAACAAGCCTGATCAGGCTTGCAAAAAGCCCAATTGGCTGGCATTTATTTTCGCTCCACTTCACACCATGCCAACTAAAACCAAACGTTCGAAACCCAAAAAGCCACTTTTTCGCAAGGCCGTGAAGTACGTCTACTCCTTTGGGAGCGGAAAAGCTGATGGCAATGGTAAGATGAAGGCCCTCCTCGGTGGTAAAGGGGCTAACCTCGCCGAAATGACCCGGATCCGTCTCCCCGTGCCTGCAGGATTCACCATTAGTACCGACGTCTGCACCTACTTCTACGAAAACCAGAATACCTATCCCCCTTCCTTGGAGCGGCAGATCGACGAAGCCATCGCCAAAATCGAGCACTCCATGGGCAAAAAACTCGGCGATCCAGTCAATCCCCTCCTTCTCGCCGTCCGCTCTGGCGCCCGCGACTCGATGCCAGGAATGATGGATACCATTCTTAATCTCGGCCTGAATGATAAAACCGTACGCGCCCTCGCCGAACGCAGTCGCAACGAACGTTTTGCCTACGATTGCTACCGCCGTTTCCTTCAGATGTACGGAGATGTCGTCATGGGCGTCCAAAAGCGACCCGGCGAGGACCACGATCCCTTCGAAGTCGTCATCGAGAATCTAAAAAAAGAGCTCCATCCCAAGGATCCCCACATCGCCGATACCAAACTCGATGCCTCTGCCCTCCGAACCCTGACCGAACGATTCCGTGCGCTCATCCGCGAACGAACAGGCCAAGATTTCCCCGAAGACCCTCGCGAACAACTCCGTGGCTCGGTCGGCGCCGTCTTCGGTTCATGGAATAATGACCGCGCCATCGTTTATCGTCGTAAATACAACATCCCCCACGAATGGGGCACAGCAGTCAACGTCCAAGCCATGGTCTTTGGCAATACCGGCAATGATAGTGGCTCAGGTGTCTCCTTCACCCGAGATCCCGCCACAGGCGAAAAAGTTCTCTACGGGGAATTCCTCCTCAATGCCCAAGGCGAAGACGTCGTCGCCGGTGTCCGTACCCCAGAACCCGTAGCCCAACTTCAGGTCGAAATGCCTGAAGTCTTCCGACAACTCCAAGATGTCCGCCACACCCTCGAATCCCATTTCCACGATATGCAAGATTTCGAGTTCACCGTGGAACAGGGACGGCTTTTCATGCTCCAGACCCGCAACGGCAAACGCACCGGATTCGCTGCGGTTCGAATTGCCGTCGAGATGGTCAAAGAAAAATTAATCAAGCCCGACGATGCCGTTCGCCGAATTCCCGCCGACTCCCTCAGCCAACTTCTCGCCCCCGTCTTCGAGGCCAAAGCCCGTAAAACCACCGAGGTCATCGCCCGCGGCCTACCCGCGGGCCCAGGAGCCGCCTCAGGTCAAATCTATTTCCAAGCTAACGACGCTGAAGCCGCCGCCCAAAAGGGATTAAAAGTTCTCCTCGTTCGTATCGAAACCAGCCCCGAAGACATTCGCGGAATGCTCGCTGCCGAGGGCATTCTCACCGCCCGTGGCGGAGTTTCCTCTCATGCTGCCCTCGTCGCCCGCCAAATGGGCAAAGTCTGCGTCTGTG
>Ga0208960_1000399_pt1 | contig 24675 bp, 20 predicted proteins | sample GreLakmeON33MSRF_FD_187703 | JGI IMG/M metagenome (GOLD analysis project Ga0208960, IMG submission 187703) | Freshwater lentic microbial communities from great Laurentian Lakes, MI, USA - Great Lakes metaG ON33MSRF (SPAdes) | ecosystem: Environmental > Aquatic > Freshwater > Lake | place: Great...
CGGGCTTGGCCGTGGGTCAGGCGGCGGGGCTTTTCGGCGCATCGGTGGCCGTGACTTTGCCCTGCGGCAGATTCGGCTTCACCTCGCCGTTGAAGAGCGCGGCGCAGACTTCCTCGGCGCTTTGCACGCGCATGTTGAGCACCTCGGCGGCGTCGAGCGGGAGGTCGGCCTTGGCAGTGTGGAAGAGCCACTTCACGGCGCGCGGGAAGCAGGCGGCGATCTTCACCGGGGTGCCGTCCGTGAGGCGTTTGAGCGAGGGGTCTTGCCGCGCGCTCATCTCGCAGAGGTCGGCCACGGCGTCGAAGGCCACGCCGGAGTCGGAGAGCTTTTTCAACACGGCTTCCTTCACCTCGGGCGGGACGACCTGCGCGTATTGGCAGTGACAGTAAAGAATTCGCGGCGCATCAGGCATGTCGCCCGACAGCTTGCGCGAAGCGGACGTGTGGCGGCAACTGTGGGTTTGAGAATTGCGCCGCGCGCGACGTCGCCCCGGCTCAGTGCCCTGGCTTTTGCGGCGCGATGAGGCGGTCGATCCACGCCAGTATCACCGCCGAGATGACGAAGGTGAGGTGGATGAGCACCTGCCAGAGGATGACCTTGTCGGCGATTTCCCCGGACTTCTCGTAAAGCGCCTGCGCGCCGATGAAGGTCTTGAGCAGGTGGATGGAGGAGATGCCGATGAGGGCCATGGCCAGCTTCACCTTGAGGACGCCCGCGTTCACGTGCGAGAGCCACTCCGGTTGGTCGGGATGGTTTTGCAAATTCAGCCGCGATACGAAGGTCTCGTAGCCGCCGACGATGACCATGACGAGCAGGTTGGCGATCATCACCACGTCGATCAACCCCAGCACCATGAGCATGATCTCCGCCTCCTGAATCGTGGTGGTCTTGAGGATCAGGTGCCACAGCTCAACCATGAAGCGATAGACATAAACGCCTTGCGCGACGATGAGGCCGACGTAGAGCGGAGCCTGCAGCCAGCGGCTGAGGAAGATGAGTTGGCTGAGTGCGCTGGCGCGCTTGTGCAGGGCGGGGCGGTTGGTTTCGGCGGACATGCTGCGGGTGCTATGCCGCCTGCGGGAGGGCGAGTCAAAGGCAAACTCGCCTGCGGTTCGTGAGGGTCCAGGCCTCGCGCGCGCCTGCGATGCAGGGGGATATTTCCGTTGACGCATGGGGGCCGGGTCGGTTTCATTCGCCGCGTTGCCGCTGGATAAATCGTGTGTGGACGGCTTTTTGCGTCCGCACCCGGCGGATTAATTGTTCAAATCGAATGCGCAGGAACTCATGGCTGGACGCGGGCGAAGCGGACAAGGTCCGCTCCGCAAGTTGTTAACCAGCCATTAACATGAGCAAAAAGTTCAACGTAGCCATCGTCGGACTCGGTTTCGGAGCGGAATTCATCCCGCTCTGGCAGAAGCATCCCCACACGACCTGCTACGCCATCTGCCAGCGCGACGAGAAGAAGCTCAACGCGGTCGGGGACTACTTCGGCGTCGAGCAGCGCTACCAGGACTTCGCCGCGCTGCTCAAGGATCCCGCCGTGGACGTGGTCCACATCAATTCTCCCATCCCCGATCACGCGTGGATGTCCATCGCCGCGCTGAAGGCCGGCAAGCACGTCGCCTGCACCGTGCCGATGGCTACGAACATCGCCGACTGCAAGAAGATCGTGGAGTTGGTCAAGCAGACCGGCCTCAAATACATGATGATGGAGACCGTCGTGTATGCCCGCGAGTATCTCTTCATGAAGGAGCTGCTGGACGACGGGAAGCTCGGCAAGCTCCAGTTCGTCCAGGCTTCGCACCAGCAGGACATGGACGGCTGGCCCAACTACTGGCCCGGCCTCCCGCCGATGTGGTATGCCACGCACTGCGTCGGCCCCGTCGCCGGACTCATCGGCAAGCCCGCCGAATACGTGAGCTGCTTCGGCTCCGGCACCGTGCGCAAGGAACTCATCGCGAAATACGGCTCGCCCTTCGCCGTCGAGACCGCGCACATCAAGTTCGCGGGCACCGATGTCAGCGCCCGCATCATCCGCTCGCTCTTCGACCTCGCGCGGCAGTATCGCGAGAGCATTGACGTGTATGGCGACAAGCAGTCCGTGGAGTGGCCGCTCGTCGAGCACGAGCCGCTCGTGATGCACACGGCCAAGAAGCCCGAGCCGAAGATTCCCCAGCCGGTGAAGTGCCCGGACTTCGCCAAGCGCCTGCCCAAGAGCATCGCCAAATACACGACGCAAGGCGTCTATGACTCCAGCAAGAAGACGCACCTGAGCTTCACGCAAGGCAGCGGCCACGGCGGCAGCCACCCGCACCTCGCGCATGAGTTCGCGATGGCCCTCGTCGAGAAGCGCGACCCCTTTCCGAACGCGAAGCAGTCCGCCAACTGGACCTGCGTGGGCCTTTGCTCACACGAATCCGCGATGAAAGGCGGCGCGATCGTGAAGCTCCCGAAGTTCACCCTTTAGTCGGTTCCCGTAACGAAACATCAAGCCAGCAAAACTATGAGCGAAGACCAAACGACCTCGAACCAACCCATCGCGCCCAACGCCAAACGCCTCCTGTGGGCCGGCTTCATGGCGATTCTCGCCGCCGGCGTCGGCTTTGCCATCCGCGGCGGCATCTTTGACAACTGGGGCAAAGAATTCGGCTTCACCGGTGCCCAGCTTGGTATGATTGGTGGCGCGGGGCTGTCCGGCTTCTGCTTCGGCATCATCCTCGGCGGCATCATCTGCGACAAGATTGGCTACGGCAAACTGGTCATCACCGCATTCCTGCTGCACATCCTCTCGGCCGTCGTCACGTTCGCCGCTGTGCCGGGTGACGGTGGTGAAGCGGCCAAATCCTTGGCCTACAACTGCCTCTTCGGCGGCATGTTCATCTTCGCCTTCGCTAACGGCGTCCTCGAAGCTGTCGCGAACCCACTGGTCGCCACGCTCTTTCCGCACAACCGCACGCACTACCTGAACATCCTCCACGCCTCCTGGCCGGCGGGTATGATCATCGGTGTTGGGCTAGGCTGGGTGCTGGACGACAAGATGAATGTGTCCTGGAAGATTCAGCTCGCGCTCTATCTCATCCCCACCGCCATCTACGGCATCATGTTCATGGGCCAATCCTTCCCGAAGTCCGAGGCCTCCGAGAAGGGTGCCAGTCTCGGCGAAATGTTCAAAGACGTGGGCATCCTCGGCGCGCTCGTGGTGGCGCCGTTGCTGTTGCTCTTCTGCGGCAGCTTCCTCCCGCTGTTCGGCATCTCCGGCGAGGCTGCGGAGAAGATCGGCTACGTCGTGGGCGGACTCACGGTGGTCGCCGTGGGCATTCTGACCAAAGGCTCCATCGGTTCCTTCCTGCTCTTCACGCTGTTCATCACCCACGCCCTTATCGGCTCCGTGGAACTGGGCACGGACCAGTGGATTCAATTCATCACGGGCAACCTCTTCACCTCCGAGCAGGGCAAGTATCTCTTCCTCTGGACGTCGGTCATCATGTTCGGCCTGCGCTTCTGCGCAAACTGGATTGAGCACACCCTCAAATTCACGCCCATCATGTTGCTCTTCGTCTGCTCGGTGCTCGCCTTCGTCGGCCTGCAACTGGCCAGCACGATGACCAGCATTGAAATGGCCTTTGTCGCGCTCGGCATTTACGCCGTCGGCAAAACCTTCTTCTGGCCCACCATGCTGGCCGTGGCCTCCGACCGCTTCCCGCGCACCGGTGCCGTGGCGATTTCCATCATGGGCGGCATCGGCATGCTCTCGGTCGGCACCATCGGTGGTCCCGGTCTCGGCTACCTGAAAGACCGCTACGCGGGTGAGTCGCTCAAGGAAAAGGACGCCGCCCTGTTCGCCGAATACAAAGCCGAAAAGCCGAGCACCTTCCTAAGCATCAAGTCCATGGAAGCGTTTGGCCTAGACGGCAAGAAGCTGGGCGAAGCCAAGGACGCCAAAGAGAAGACCGAGAAACAGAAGGCGGTCGTGGCGGCGGACCAGCTTGGTGATCGCAAGACCTTGAAATTGGACTCCTACATCCCTGCGACCATGGCCCTGCTCTATCTGGGAATCTTCCTCTACTTCAAGTCCATCGGCGGCTACAAGGCGGTGCATCTCGATGGCACCAGCGGCGCGGCAGCCCCGCCCAAGGCCTGAGCCAACAGTCATTACTTCACGGGCGGCCTCGCAAGGGGCCGCCCTTTTTGTTTCACCACACCTCCACCGGACCCTTCGGCACGGGCACGCTCTGCCGCTGCGCTGACGCCGGGTCTTGCATGAAGCTCGCCACCATCGGGGCCAGCGCGTAGCGCGGGAGCAGGAGGCCGTCGCCGTCGCAGAATTGCTGCCGCCAGCGCAGGTAGCGCTCCAGCACGTCGTGGAACTCCGCGCGGCTGCCGATGCTCACCACCTTCTTGTTGAACTCGTTCACCGGCCCGAAACGCTTTGCATACCACGGTGCGACCTTGCGGAACATCCGGCAGCCGTGCTCCTCGCCGAACACCTCCACCATCAAGTCCAGATGCCGGCACATCACGCGGATGCGCTCCTCGAACTTCGGCTCCGGCAGCAGCTCGCCCGTCGCGAGCAGATGCCGCGTCTGGTGAAAAATCCACGGGTTGTAAAACGCCCCACGCCCCACGCTCACGCCCGCGCAGCCGGTGTCGTCGAACATCTTCTTCGCCGCCTCCGGCGTGGTCACGTCGCCGTTGCCGATGACGGGAATGCGCTTCACCGCCTCCACCACTTTGCGAATCCCCGCCAAGTTCACCGTCCCGCTGAACCCTTGCTCCCGCGTCCGCCCATGCACGAAAATCGCCGCAACCCCCGCGTCCTCCAAGGCCCGCGCTAAGTCCGGGGCGGTGATGTTCTCGTCGTCCCAGCCCAGCCGCATCTTGGCCGTCACCGGGATTTTCACGGCGTCCACCATGCCCTTCACGAGCGCCGCAGTCTTCTCGTGCTCCGTCATCATCGCCGAGCCGCCGCCCACGCGGCAAACCTTGCGCACGGGGCAGCCCATGTTGATGTCCACACTCGCGATGCCGCGCTGCTCCAAATCCACCGCCGCGTCGCGCATCTCCGCGGGGACTGAGCCGAAGAGCTGCACCGCGAGCGGGCGGTCCCGCTCGTTGGTCTCGATGAGCTTGAGCGCTTTCTTGTTCCGCTCCAGCAGCGAGCGCGCGTTGACCAGGTCCGTCGTGCACAAGTCCACGCCCCCGACCTCGCGGATCACGAGCCGGAACGGCAGGTTCGTGTAGCCCGCCAGCGGCGAGAGGAACAAATTGGACTGAAGCTCAAGTGGCCCGAGCCGGAACATGGCGGGAGGATTGGGCCGACTGGCGGATGAGGCAAGCACGGGCGGGGAAACCTTTTAACGCAAAGACGCCAAGGCGCAAAGACGCCGAGAAAGGGAGGGAGACAATTTTCCCAGCAGATATTTCCTGCCCACTTTGTCTTCTTTGCGTCTCTGCGCCTTGGCGTCCTTGCGTTAAACATCCGCTCACCGTTCGTAGAGCCGCCGCAATTCCTCCAGCGGCACGCCCCGGTAGTAACCCACCGTCACCCGCCACATCAGCGCGTAAGTCCGCAGCACGCCCAGCTTGCGGAACTTCCGTGCCGAGGTGACCACCGTCGCATCTGCCAGCGCGATGCGGCCCAGCGGACGCAGCCGTTGGCACAGCTCGAACTCCTCCATCAACGGCACGTCCGGCACGCCGCCGATGCGCGCGAGCGTCTCGCGGCGCAGGAAAATCCCTTGGTCCGCCATCACCCGCCGCGCGACGAGCAGTCGCCACCAGCACTTGAACTTCGACCCGCGCACCAGCCAGTTCGGCGGGTCGCGGAAGATTTTGTAAAACCCACCCGCCGCCACGCCGGGCTGTGCCAGACACGCCAGCAGAGCTTCGCCCGCGTCCGGCGGAACCCAAGTATCCGCGTGCAGGAACAAGATGACTTCCCCTGTCGCCCGCTCCGCCCCCGCGCGCAATTGCCGCCCGCGCCCCGGCGCGCTGCTCACGACGACGCAGCCCGCCGCTTCAGCCAGCTTCACCGTGTCATCCCCGCTCCCGCCGTCCGCGATGATGATCTCCTTCACCTCCGGCACCCGCCGCAGCCGCCGCAACGTCTCGGGCAGTTCCGCCGCCTCGTTCAGCGTCGGGATGACGATGGAGATGTTGCTGGCCGTGTCGGTCACGCGCGCACCCTAGTCGTGCCACCGCACCGGCACAGCCGCCAAATCGCACATTTTCTCCGCCGAACCGCCTGCTACAGTGCTTCGTGGCGCGACGCGTAGTCGTCCTGCTGGCGAGTCTTCCCGAGCGCTTCAGGCGAGCGAAGCACCGGCTATCCCGAAGTTTGTTACTGAAATCAACCGCCGGGTTGGTAGCGTCCGCACGTCAAACAGCCAGTCGTCGCTCCACCGGGAACGAGCCATCGTCCGCCATGCACATGACCGCAATTGCCGCCACCGCCGCCACGCTCCTGCTCGCGGCCCTCACCGCCGTCGCGCAAGGCACGGCGTCCGTCGAGGGCACGGTCACGTTGCCGAAGCCGACGGCGCAGGGGAAACCCACTTTGCGCTATGCGGGCCAGACAGGCTCGCTCGCCGCCCCGGAGCCGCCCACCGCTGTAGTCTATCTCGAAGGCGCGCCGCTCCTCGCCGAGGACAAGCCTGCAACCAATGTTGTGCAGGTCGTGCAGAAGGGGATGCAGTTCGGCCCCGGTCTCCTCGTGGTGCGCCGGGGCACACGCGTCGAGTTCCCGAACGGCGACGACTTTTACCACAACGTCTTCTCCTACTCGAAGGCCAAGCGCTTCGACCTCGGCCGGTTCCTGAAGGACGAGAAGCCCGCCGCCGTCACCTTCGACCAGCCCGGCGTGGTGAAACTCTACTGTGAAATCCACGAGCACATGCGCGGGTCCCTGCTCGTGCTCGACACGCCTTACTTCGTGAAGACGGACACGAATGGCGTCTATCGCCTCACCGGCCTGCCCGCCGGCCAGTTCAAGCTCAAGGCGTGGATTGACGAGAAGCTCGTGCATGAACTGCCGGTGGACTTGAAAGCAGGCGCGACCACGCGCGTCAACTTCCCCGGTTCGCCATGAATGAAACCACTAACCGGCACTCACCTGCACTAATGAAGAGCAAGCACGAGCATCGCGGATCAGTCGGAAACCTTGTCCGACGGCATGAGCTGCCAGCAGGTCGCGGCAGGTCGCGCGCAGGATTCTTTCCCCGGATTGCATTAGTGCTGGTCAGTGCCGGCTAGTCGTTCACCAGCTCTCCCATGCCGCGCCTCAGCTTCCGTCTCAAGCTCCTCGTCGCGATGATGGTCGTCGTGGGCGGCGTCTCCGGCGTCACGCTCTTCCTCACGCAGAAGCGCGTGCAGGCCGCCTACGAAAAACTCTTCCGCGACAAGCTCGAAGCACTGGTCACCTACGTGCCCAAGGAGCAGGAGATGCGCATCGGCCAGATTAAGGAGGAGTGCGCCCGCCTCGCCAAACTTCCGCGCATCCGCGCAGCGATGGAGGCAGGCGAGGTCGAACGGCTCTACCTCATCGGCCGCGATGAGTTGAAGATCATCGTCGGCGACCCGGTGGAATCCGGCACGGACACGCCCCCGGCCCCCCCGCCCGCGCCCGCGCCTGGCTTCATCGCCGAACCGTTGAAGCAAAAGCTTTCCAGCACGAACGCCCCGCTGCCGCGCCCGCTGGCCAAAGAGGTCGGCAAAAAATTCGGCGCGAAGCCAGCGCCCGGTCAGCGTGCGCCGCGCATCCCCTTCCTCGGCTTCCTCGACGCTGAGGGCAAGGTGATGGAGGCCCCCGAGCTGGAGAAGGTCCTCACGCCGGAGCGCCGCAATTTCCTTAAACAAATCGCCCGCTTCGGCCCGGTCGTGCGCCTACTCCACGAGCAGGAAGTCGGCTACCTCGAACTCGGCAACGGCCGCGTCACGGAGATTATTGTCACCCCGGTGTTCAACGATGGGCATCTGATCGGTGCGGTGGTTTATGGCATCAAGTTTTTCGACGTCGTGGCAGACGCCGCCGAGCGAGTCATCGCCGAGGTCAGCGATATCGAGAGCGGCACATGGATCGAGGGCAAACTCTACACCCGCACGATACCGGATGCTGTGCGGGACACACTGGCCGGGCAGTTGGCTGCGGAAATCCGCGCCAACCCGGAGCCGCGCGAGAACTTCATGGTGGCGATCCACGGCGTTCCGCACCGCGTTTTCTACACTCCGCTCAATGAAGATTCGCCCCTGCCCGTCGCCTACAAGATCGGCCTCTACTCGTCAGCCGGTGCCCTCCAAGCCCAGGCCAGCCTCCGTTCGGACTTCCTCCGCTTCACCGGTGTTGCCACCCTCGGCGCCTTGGCTCTGAGTCTCCTCCTTTCGCATGGCTTGTCGGTGCCGATCCGTGAGTTGGTCGGCGCGACCGAGAGGATTAGCGCCGGCGACTTCGCCATCCAACTACCCGAGCGAGGCAAGGACGACCTTGGCCGTCTGGCCAAATCCTTCAACGAGATGGCCGCCGAGCTCGCGCTCAAGGAGAAGTATCACTCCATCCTCCACACCATCGCCGACAAGGACGTCGCGCAGCAGCTCCTCGAAGGCAAGATCGCCCTCGGCGGCGAGCTGCGCGAGGCCACCGTGATGTTTTGCGACATCCGCGGTTTCACCGCGCTCACTCAAAACATGGACCCGGCCGAGGTCATTGCCCTGCTCAACGAGCACATGACCGTGCTCACCAAAATTGTCACCGAGCACCACGGCGTCGTGGATAAGTTCATCGGTGATTCCATCATGGCCCTCTTCGGCGCGCCCAAGAGTTACGGAGACGACGCGCTCAACGCCGTCCGCTGCGCCCAGCGGATGATGGCCGAGCGCGCGAAGCTTAACCTGACCTCGCGCTACCACCTCCAGATGGGCATCGGCCTCGCCACGGGACAGGTGCTCGCGGGCAACATGGGTTCAGCGAATCGCTCAAACTACACCGTGCTCGGTGAGCGCGTGAATCTCGCCGCGCGCTTATGCAGCGTGGCGGGCTGGGGTGAAATCGTCATCGGCCCCACCACCCGCGAGCAGCTCGGCGACCGCATCACGGTCGAGCAGATGGACCCGATGCAGCTCAAGGGATTTAGCGACAGCGTGGTTGCCTACAAGCTGATCGAGGTGCGCACCGAGCCGCGGTGAAGCTCGTAGCCGCCGAGGTAAGGCGGCGGAATTGTTCGTGCGTCGTAAATCCGCCTCCTCAACTCCGGGCGCTACTTCACCTGCTTGATCCACTCGCCGAGCATCTTCAACGCCGGCTCGTCCACGAGTGACTTCGCGAGTGGCGGCATTCCGCCCTGCCCCACCCGGAGCATGCGCTGCATCAGCGTGCTGCGCTCCGGCGCGCCGGGCGCGACGATCAGCGCGTCCGCGAGTCCGAACTTGTCGTGCTGCGGCGCGATGCCGATGAGGCGCATCTTCTCCGGCGCGGTGTTCCAGTTCAGCGTGATGGCGGAGTTGCCGCCGCCGGCCTCGACGTGGCAATGCGCACAATTCGCGTGCAGGTAGGAGCGGGCGCGGAGGGTCAAGTCCGCCGTCTCGTCATAAGGATTCGGCAGGCTCGCCATTTTCTCCGGCGGCTTGGGCAGCTTCACCACGCCGGCCTTGTCGGGCTTCAGCGTGAACGCGCCGAGGTGCGCGAGCGTGCGGAGCTGGTTCGCCTTTCCGCCCGCGTAGTCGTGGTCGCGGTTCATCTGGAGCGTGTTCACCCCGAGCACATACTGGGCGGCCCGGCTGTGGCAGGTCATGCACTCGGCGCGGCTGGGATAATGCCACGTCTGCTTGCGCGAACCGCCGGGCGCGCGGGCGTCCTTGATTTTGTAATCGCGGTCCGCGCCCTTGGCTTCGACGAGTTCCGCGTCGGTCTGCGAGTCGTTCCAGCGGTAGCTGTAGCCCACCCACTCGTTCTGCTCGAAGAGCATGAAGCGCGTCTCCACCCACTTGCGCGACTTCGGGTTCCCGGCCTCGAGGTCGAGCGCGAAACTCTTCACCAGCACGGTCTCCTCGGGGAACTTCCACCCGCCGCCTTCCGCAAAACCAATCTGCGACTCGCCCGGCAGCGCGATGAACCGCTCCTTGTGCGCGCCGTCGGACCACAACTGCGAGTTCACGGAATACGGAATCAGCGCGGGCTGCATCACGTGGCCCTTCACCTTTGCGAAGAGTCCGCTGTCACTGAGCTTCTTCGGGAACGGCGGCCGTTTCTTCGTCACGGGCGGGGTTAGCTCCAGCTCGTAGAGCTGGCCCGCGTAATCCACGTAGAAGATTTCCCCCGCGCGGCCTTCGCTGAAGCCGACCATTGCGTGCGGCGTGTCGGCGATTTCGCGCGACCAAGTCACCTTGTCGCCCTTGCGCTTGAGCGCCCAAATCTTTCCTGTGCCGTAGTCGCCGTAAATGTAAGCGCCGCGGAGTTCCGGAAACTTGCTGCCCTGATAAACCACGCCGCCCGTGATGGAGCGCGCCTCGGCGTGATGATGCTCGATGAGCGGCGGCTTGATCGGGTGCGGGCCAGGCACGCGCTGCGCGTGGAACGGGTGATTCCCCTCGCGCACGCTCCAGCCGAAGTTCGCGCCGCGCGTCACGAGCTGAATCATCTCCCACAAGTCCTGCCCGATGTCGCCGACCAGCAGCGCGCCATCCGCCGGGTCCATCGTCATGCGCCACGGGTTGCGGAAGCCGTAGGCCCACAGCTCAGGCCGCGCCTTCGGAATATCCCAGAACGGATTATCCTTCGGGATCGAGAAGGCCTTCCCCGCATCGGGCCGCTCGATGTCCAGCCGCAGCACGCCAGAGTTCAGATCGGAAATGTCCTGCCCGGAGTTGTTGCCGTCCGAGTCGCTCGTGCCGTCGCCGGAGGTGATGTAGAGCATCCCATCGAGGCCGAACGCCATCTCGCCGCCGTTGTGCCCGTTGGACCACCACTTGATGATCTCATACTCCGACGCCGGGTTCGCGTTGCCCTCGGGCGTGACGGTGTAGCGCAAGATGCGGTTGAACTTGTTCGTCCCGCCCAGCACCACGCCCGTGCTGTTGGTCTGCAACTTGTTCGGCCCGTTGGCGAAGACGAAGAGGAAGCGGTTCGTCGCGAAGCCGGGATGGAAGTGGAACGAGTAGAAGTCATGGTCCGCGATTTCGAGGAACAGGTTCGTGGTGCTTTGGGACTGGTCGCGCGGAATGGCGAGGATGCGCGCGGCTTGCTCGACGACAAGGAAGCGGTCGCTGGCCGCGTCGCGCCCGAGGAAGAGCGGCTTCTTGAAGTCCAGCCCCGGCCAGGCGCGCTTGGCCCGCAGCATGAGCGGCGGCTCCGGCGAGCCGACGACACGCGAGGTGGTGAGCGGGATGCGCTTCTCGATGCCAACGGGCTGGCCGTCCTGCGCCGTGGCCGCGGAGAGACGGGTGAAGGCGCTCCCTGCGAGCAACGCGAGGAGCGAAAGAGTCAGGTGGTTCACGCGACAAAACTAGACCCCGATTCGGAGGCGTCAATTCAGCGTTTGCCGTTCAATGCTCCGCCCCTCACTCACGTCCAACACCGCACTCATGCTCACGCTGCAAGACCGACTTCACCGCCGCCAGTTCCTGCGCGTCGGCGGCCTCTCCCTCGGTGGCATCACCCTCGCAGACTGGCTCGCCGTGAAGGCCCACGCCAAGGCGAACAAACTCCCGCTCCGCGACAAGTCCGTCATCTTCCTCTTCCAGCATGGCGGCCCTTCGCAGTTCGAGACCTTCGACCCGAAGATGGACGCGCCTCGCGAGATTCGGTCCGCGACTGGCGAAATCCCCACCCGCATCCCCGGCATCACCTTCGGCTCCACCTTCGAGCGCCTCGCCAAGCTCAACGACAAGTTCTCCATCGTCCGCTCCTTCGCCACCGGCGACGCCAACCACGACATCAAGCCCATCGTCGGCCGCGACACGCTGCGCGCGAACATGGGCACGCTCTACGCCCGCGTGGCGGGCGCGCTCCGTCCCGACACCGCGATGCCGACGAACGTCGCGCTCTTCCCCCGCGCCGTGGACACGGCATCCGGCCCGGCCATCACGCAATTCGGCAACTTCGAGGCCACCGGAGAGTTCGGCTCGTCCTACGCCCCGTTCGTCCCAGGTGCGTATGGCGGCTTGCAAGCAGACATGAAGCTCAACCTCCCCCAGAGCCGCCTCAACGACCGCCGCGAGCTGCTCGGTTCCCTCGACCAATGGAAGCGCCGCGTCGAGGCCAGCGGCGCGTTCGACGGCACCGACACCTTCCAGCAGCAAGCCTTCGCCACTCTTGAGCGCGGCATCTCGGACGCTTTTGACCTCACGAAGGAAGACCCGCGCGTCGTCGCCCGCTACGACACTGCGCCGCTCGCGTCGCGCGACCGCTTCAGCCCCGCGTGGAAGAACCGCGAGCACTACGCCGACAACTCCGCTACGCTGGGCAAGCTTCTCCTCCTCGCCCGCCGCCTGTGCGAACGCGGCGCCGGTTTCGTCACCGTCACCACCAGCTTCGTCTGGGACATGCACGCCGACGTGAACAACGCCCCGATGACCACCGGCATGGACTACGTGGGCCGCCCCTTCGACCACGCCGTCTCCGCGTTCATCGAGGACTGCGAATCGCGCGGGCTGCGGGACAAGATTCTCCTCGTCTGCTGCGGCGAGATGGGCCGCACGCCGCGCATCAACGCGAAGGGCGGACGCGACCACTGGGGCGGCCTCGCCCCGCTGATGCTCTATGGCGGCGGCTTGCAGATGGGCCGCGTCATCGGCGCGTCCTCCCGCGATGGCGGCTCTCCGGCTGACAATCCGGTGACGATGCAAAACCTCCTCGCCACCGTCATGCACACCCTGCTGGACCTCGGCGAAGTCCGCGTGATGGACGGCCTGCCCAAGTCGCTCCTCGACACCTTGACCGGCGGCGAGCCGATCAAGGGGTTGGTGTAAGCCCAAACTTCGGAACATCGCCCGCCTGCAGACTCACTGTTCCCAGTCCGTCCATCGAACGAGGTCTCCTAGGAGTGACTTCCCATCATGCCGCCACGTCAGCGGCGGGTTTTGCATCTGGCCCAGCGGGCACAGACGCGTCGCGCCCCACCGGGCGAACTGCTTGGCGAGGGAGTCCATTTCGTGTTCCTGCGCGGCCAGCCCCACGGTCGAAGTGTGGTCGCGCACCGCGTCCGCGCTGCGCAATGCCTCGGCCACATCCAGCACAGGCTTCACGTAGATGAAGCGGTTCGCGCAGGACAATACGAAGCGCGGGTCCGACTCATACACCACCGTCCACGCCGTCGAGTCCGGGCTGCACCAGTGGCGCGTCTGGTCCGGCGCGTGCGCGGCGCGGACCTCGTAGATGGCGCGCCGCGCGGCGATGTGCGCGGCGGTCTCGGTGGAAATCTTGCCGCGCGGCTCGGCAGCCTCGCGGCGCTCCAACTCGGCTGCGAGCTGTTCGGCGAAGTGCAGCGCAAGCCCGGCGGTGCCGTCCTCGACGTAAAAGACGTGGGGCGACAGACAGCCGAGCTGGTCCCACGCGATGACATCGGTGGCGGCGGCGGAAACAATCTTCTTTGCGCGCCAACCCGAGAGTGCCTCGCGCGTGACGTAGCCGAAGCTGACTTGGTGGCCGTAGCCGGCGAAGCGCACGCGCGGCGGCAACGCACGACGGACGGTTTCCACAGCCTCGTCCGTGCCGGTGGCGGTCACGCAATCGCATTGGGCAAAGAGCGCTTCCTCTAGTGCGGTGGAGCCGCCGCGCCACTCGGCCATCTCGATGCACGCGCCGAGCTTGGGTTCGCTGCCGTAGATCGAGTGGAGGAATATGCGCGGGAGGAAGGCCCCGCCGCGCGAGCACTTGATGAACTGCGCCGAGCGCGTGAGCAGGCCGAGCACGATGGCCATGAGGGCCGCGTTCGGCACGCAGCCAGCGGTGATGTGCGCGACCATTTCTGGCCCCGTGGCCAGGGCAGTGCGGCGGGTGCGGTTGTCACTGTTGCTGGCGCAAAAAGCATCGAGCCGCTGCGTGCTGCCCAGCTCCTGCGCGAGGAGCGCCTCAAGGTTTTCACCGGTGAGCTGGCGGAAGAAATTGTCCAGGCCGGTGGCGATGGTGGGGGCGGAGAAACCTGTTTGGGCCGGGCCTTCCGCGAGCGCGAGCTTGCGATACGGATAATCCGCTTCGAGCCAGTCCTCGGCGGTGCGGACGAGTGTGCGCAGGATGCTGGGCGTGTCGCGGATGGCGAGGTATTGCGTGCGGTTGCGCTTCAGCGCGAGGCACGCGTCGGTGATCATCGCGGGCGTCAGCTCGGCCTCGGGCGGGAGGTCGGCGAGGTAGTAGTTCGGGAGGTTCATGGCAACGGCACGGTGGCGAGGCGGGCTTGGATTTGCGCGTAAAGCTCCGGGGCCCACGCGGGGAGTTTGGCTTCCGGCGGCAGATTTTTTCCTCGCCGAAAATCCACCGGAGTCAGGATGACCGAGAGGTTCTTCAACCCCGTGTCGGCAGCCAGCACGAACAAGTCTTCCGCCGCGTCGTCGCCCATGGCGAGGCAGCCGATGGAGACGTTGCTGCCGTGGATCATGATGTCGCCGCCGAGCTGGGCGCGGGCGTCGAGCTGACCTTTGGCGCGGTCGAAGGCATTCGGATAGCCGACGCGCAGCGAGAGGTGGAAGCGGCTGTTGGGGTTCAGCAGCTCGACGGCGTAAATTCCCTCGGGCACCTGGCGGTCGCCTTCGCGCAGCTTCGGCCCCAGCTCGCCGCTGGCGCCGAGCACGAGGTAATTGCGGAGGAAGCGCAGCTTGCCATCCGCTCCAGCGGCGTAGAGTTCGAGGCGGCGCTCGGCCTTGATGCCGACGAGGACGAGTTTGGCTGGCGGATAGGTGAGCGCCGCCTTCGTGAAGTGCGGAGCCAGCCGGGCGCGCGCGGCGGGGCCGTATTGGGTCACTCGCTCCGCGACAGTTTTCTTCGTCGCAACTTTGCCGATGTAAGTTGCCATGAGGAGCAGCGCGAGGAAGAGGAGGTGGGGCCCGCGAATCACGCGAAGCCACGCGAATGGGGAGTGAAGGGAAGGTGAGCGCATAGCGAAGTCGGGCTTCATTCGCGGGGATTCGCGTGATTCGCGGGCAATCTCCGCATTTCCCGCAAGCACAGCAAGCCCGGCAGCGAGAGCAGCAGCAGCGTGGCGAGGAGGAGGTAGAAGCGATGGTAACGCGCCGGCTCGCTGGCCGCCGCGCCGAGGTGCTCCACCCATCGGCCCGCGAACCAATGCGCGACGTTGCCGAGGATGCCGCCCACGGTGATGAAGAGGCCGAAGACGCGTCCGCGCACCGCGTCCGGCACGGACTCCATCAGCGCGGCTTCGACCATCGGATAGCAGCCCATGAAGAAGAAACCATAGACCGCGAGCGCCACCGTCAGGCCGCCGCGTGGCAGGTGCGGGAAGGCCGCGATGACGAGCGCCGACGCGACCATCACGCCGGCGGTCCAACGCGTGCGGTTGCGGTCGCTGAGGTGGCCGAAGAGCGGGTTGCTGATAACGCCCATGAGGAAGATGACGCTCAGGGCCGCGCCCGCTTCCTGCACGGAGAAGCCGTGGGCCTTTTGCAGGAAGAGCGAGCCGAGGCTGCCCATGCTGTGCCCGGCGAAGTCGCGCAATGCGAACGCGACCGCGGCGGCGAGGAAGAGGAGCCAGAGGGTGGAAGTGGAGAAGAGCGTGTGCGGCGGCGCAGGCTGTGCCGGCGTCTGCAAGTCGCCAGCACCTGAGTCGTCCGCCAGCCACGCGAAGGCTACCGCTGCGAGGATTCCCAGCACCCCGAGTTCCAACACGGGCGTGCGCCAGTCGTTGGTCTGCGTCGCGCGCCAACCGGCGTAAAGCGGGCCGACGAAGAAGCCCGCGCCCGCGCCGATGCCGATGAGTCCGAGCGCTTTTCCCGTCGCCTCGGGGTAGAGGCGCGCGACCAAGGCCGTCGCCGCCGGGTGGAAGCAGCTTCCGCCAATCGCCGCGACCACGACGCTCGCGAGCGCCAGTGGATAGCTCGGTGCGAGCGCGAGGCCGACGAAGCCGAGCGCGTTGATGAAGAGGCCCCAACCCAAAAGTTTCTTGCGGCTCACGCGGTCGGCGAGGATGCCGAGTGGGTAGCTCAGGCCGTAGTAAGTGAGCATCATCACGGTCATCGGGAGGGTAGCCTGCTCGAGAGTCGAGAGCTTCAGGTCGCGCTGCATCGGCAGGTAAAGCGGGAGCAGCGCGACGTGATAGACGTGCGTGAAGGCGTGCAGGACGCCGAGGAGCCAGAGCGTGCGGGCGCGGTGTTGCGGGGCATCCATGTCAGGTGGCAAGGAGGGAACAGCCGCGTGCCTCCGCTTGTGTGGCGCGGCCGAGCAGTTCGAAACCGTCGCCGCGGCGCACGGCGAGGTCTTCCGTTTGGATGGCCATCACGGAGCGCACGTTCGCGAGGTCGAAGATTCTGAGCAAGCCGGTTTCGCCGTCGGCGACTTCGCGGCCGGTCTCGGGGGAGGTGACGAGGGCGCGTGCCCACGGGGGAAACCGGAAAGGAAGTGAAGAGTGAAGGGTGAAGAGCGAATAGGCCTGTGAGCTGAGTTCGCTCATGCCGTATTCGCAGACGATGGCGGCGGGCGGGAGGCCGAGTCGCGATGTGATGAGCGTGTGGAGTTCGGTCTTGGGTAATTCGCGTGAGCGGCCTTTGTAGCCGCCGGTTTCCATCACGCACGAGCCGGGCGGCAGCGTGATGGACAAGTCGTGTTGTGCCAGCGTGTCGAGGAGATGGACGAACATGAACGCGGTGCCGAGGAGGACGAGCGGTTGGTTGGTTTGCTCGGCGTGGCGAAGTGACCCCAGTGCGGCGGCGGAGTCGAGCAACCAGGATTTGTCTGCGCCGACAGACGCCACGAAGGATGAGTCGGGTGCGCCGAACGCGCGGCTCACGGCGGCGAACATATGGACGAGCGAGGAGTGCGGAGCCTGCGCGGCGGGCGGGGCGAGGCAGAGGAAACGTGCCGGTGACTTGCAGTCGCGAGCATCGGGCAGGACGTGTCGTTTGAACCAAGACAGCAACGAGGTTTCATACACGGCCAATGACTCCGCGCTGTGGAAGTGGCGGCTGGGGCGGTGCTCCGTGGTGCCGCTGGAGTGGAAGACGCCAGTGCGCTCGGAGGCCGTGAGGCTGGTGAGATCGAGTTCCTTGAACGCAGCAGCGGGCACGGCGGGGATGTGTCGCCAGTCGGTGAGCGAATCGGGAGTCACACGGCGCGCTTGGCAGAGGTGCCGGTAGGGCGCGACATGAGTGAACTGGAGTGTGAACAGCTCGTGGGCGAGGGCGGAGAAGTCCGCTTCAGCGAGGCCCGAACCCCCTTCGATAAACGTGAGCAATCGCCGCGAGGTCTCCGCGAAGGAGGACGGAGTCGTCATGAGCATTACTTCCCGTCCGTGTTCAGTATCAGTCCCATCGCGCGTTCGAGGCGGGCGCGGGCGACGGAGAGGGCGTGGAGCGCCTCGATCTGCGTGCTGCGGGCGATGGTGAGGGCGGTCTGGGCGTTGAGCACGTCGAGCTGGGTGCCGGTGCCGGCTTCGGTGCGGGCGTTGGCGAGGCGGAGGGCTTCCTCGGCTTGCTCCTGCACTTTCTTCTGCGATTCCAAGACTTCCCGCGCCTCGAGGAAGTGCGAGTGGGCGATGCGCACGTCCAGCTCGATGCGGCGCGAGATGTCGTCGAGTTCTTCCTGCGACTTGCGGTGGAGCGCGGTGGCCTCGGCGACTTTGCCCTTCACCAGCCAGCCGTCGAAAATATTCCAGCTCGCCTGCCAGCCGATGTCCCAGCCGGACACGTCCCGCGTGAGGTGCTGGCTGAAGCGCGAGCTGTGTGACCCGACGCCGACGAAGACTTGAGCGCTCGGCTTGCGGCCGGCCTCGGCGACGGTGATGGCTTCCTGGCGGAGGCGCTCGGCTTTGCGGAGGGCGGTGAGTTCGGTGCGTTGCTCCAGTGCCTTCGCGAGGGCGATGGGTAGTTCGATGTCCGTCGGGTCGGCTTCGAGCTTTCCGGTGAGTTGCAGCGGAATGTCGTCCACGATGGCGCGCGGCACGTCGTAGCCGAGGAGGTTGGCGAGGTTGTTCTTGGCGATGCGCAACGCGTTGCGGGCGCGGATGAGGCGCGGGCGCGAGTTGGCCAGCTCGACCTCGGCGCGCAGCACGTTGAAACGCGGGACGGTGCCGGCCTCGAAGCGGCGTTGGTTGTCCTGCAATTCCTTCTTCAGCAGTTCGAGCGAGGCGTCTTGCACGAGGATTTGCTGCGCGGCGAGCAGGGCGTCGTCGTAGTTCACGCGCACGGCGAGGACGGTGTCGGCGAGGATGGTCTGGTGCTGGAGGAGGGCTTGGTCGCGCGTGAGATCGGCGGTGCGTTTGGCGGAGTCAATTTTGCCGCCCTCGTAGATGGACTGGGTGATTTGCACGCGGACGTTCCACGACTGGTCGGGCGTGCGGCTGCCGCCGCCGAAGGGGAACTGCTCAATTGCGCCCTGGTCAATGAGCGTGTGATTGATGCTGCCGGTGACGCGGGGGAACTGCACGGCGCGGGCTTGCACGACGACTCCGTAGGCGGCTTCGAGGTCGGACTGGCTTTTGCGCACGGCGCTGTTCTGCCGCAGTGCGACTTCGACGGCGTCGCGGAGGGAGAGCGGCGTGGTGGGCCAGGCGACGGTGTTGGCGGCCTTGGCGGGCGGCAAGTTTGGGAGGGGGGGGTTGTCGGCGGCGTGCGCCAGTGCGGGCAGCAAGGTGGCGACGAGTGACAGGATGATGCGTTTCATGTGCGTGGAAGAGTGAGCCTGCTGGCGCGGGCCCGTTCAAGATTCATTGCTTGGCGGGTGAGGTCGTGGGATTCGCAGCGACCGGCGTGGGCGCGCGTTCGATGAACACGTCCACCTGCTGGCCGACGTAGAGCGGAACCTCGGGGCGGTCCAGCTCGAAGATGATTTGCAGGACGCGCGTGTCCACGCGCTCGGCGCTGTCGCCGGTGAGCGAGCGTTTCGGGATGACGAAGGGCTCGATGCGCACGAAGCGCAGCGGCAGCTTGCGCAGCGTGTCGCCCTTCAAGTAGGCGACGGCCGGCCGGCCCGCCTCGACGAGCGGGGCGTTCTGCTCGTCCACCTCGGCGCGCACTTGGAGTTTTTCGACCTCGCCGAGAATCATCAGCGGCTCCTGCGGCGTGGTGCCGGCGAATTCGCCCGCGCGGACGTTCACTTGAAGAATCATCCCATCGCGCGGCGCGCGGATGGTGAGCACGTCCAGCTCGGTCTGTGATTGCTGCAACTGCGCGTCCATCGCGGCGATGTCCGCTTCGCTCTTGGCGATGCGCGCATCCCAGTTCTGCGTGGCGAACTCGCGGCGCTTGCGCTCGTCCACGGAGATGACGTTGGCCTTGGCGAGCTGTGCGGCACGGGCGAGCTGGTCGGCGGCGTCGGCCTGCATCACACGGTCGGCTTTCAGCCCGGCGCGGAGCGCTTCAATCTGCGCGCGCAACGTGTTGAGTCGCGCGCGAGACTCGCGGTCGTCGAGCTGGATGATGGTATCGCCGGCCTTCACCTTGGAGCCAACTTCGACGGCGACCTTCTGAATCAAGGCGGGCTTGGGCGCGGCAATCTTCACGTTCTCGCGAGCCGCTTCGAGAATGCCCGTGGCCGCGACTGACGCGGCGAACGGCGAGCGCGCCGGCTCGACGGCGGGCGGCGGCGAGGGCGGCTTCTGCTGCATCTGGCGCACGAGTAGGAACACGCCGATGAAGCCGGCGATGGCGAGGTAGAATGTGACTTGGCGGAGGAGCAACATGGCTAGGCAGGGGAGAAACAGTTTTTCATTCGATCAAATCGTGGTTGCCACCCTGCCCATGCACGCGCTGCACGCGGCCGTCTTCCATCTCCGTCAGGCGGTCGGCGTATTTGAAGATGCGGTTGTCGTGGGTGACGACGATGACGCTGCGCTCGGGGTGGCGCGCGACGGCGCAGAGCAAATCCATGATGTGGCCGCCGGTGTCCTTATCGAGGGCGCTGGTCGGCTCGTCGCAGATGACGAGGCGCGGCTCATGCACGAGCGCGCGGGCGATGGCGACGCGTTGCTGCTGGCCGCCGGAAAGGTTCGTGGGGCGCTCGTGGCCGCGCCCGGGCAGGCCCATTTGGTCGAGCATCGCGGCGGCTTTCTGCTCGGCGACGCGCCGGGACACGCCGTTGATGAGGAGCGGCACGGAGACGTTCTCGATGCACGAGAGCGTGGGGATGAGGTTGAACTGCTGGAAGATGAAGCCGACGTGGCGCTTGCGGAACTCGGTGATGTGGCGCGGCTTCATCGCGTGCAGCGGCGAGCCGAAGACATCAATCTCGCCGCCATCGAAGTTCAGCGTGCCGGCGATGACCGAGAGAAGGGTGGTTTTTCCGCAGCCGCTGGGGCCGACAATCATCAGCAGTTCGCCTTGCCGCGCGTCGAAGTCCACGCCCTTGAGCGCGGGCACGGCGGCCTCGCCGGTGCCGAAGGTCTTCGTCACGGCGCGGACGTGGACGGCGAGTTGGGTTGAGGTTGAGGCGCTCATATCAGCCGCGGAACACAATGGCCGGCTCGACCTTCCACACTTTTACAATGCCCAGCAGCGCGCTGAACGCGCAGATGCCCATCACGATGGCGAAGGTCGCCGCCGGGAGTTGCCACGGGAGCATGAAGGGCGGATCGCCCCGCGCCAGCACCACCTGGCCAAAGAGAGTCACCAGCAGCACGCCGATGCCGTAGCCGAGGAAGCCGACGGTGAAGGACTGCACCAGAAGCATCCGCGCCAGCAGGCTGTTGCTCGCGCCCATCGCCTTCAGCGCGCCGAGGTGGCGGAGGTTCTCGTGGACGAACGCGTAGAAGGTCTGGCCGGAGATGGTGGTGCCCACGATGAAGCCCAACACGATGATGGAAACGAACGCGACGGGGATGCCGGTGTTGCGGAAATACCACCGGATGGTGGACCAGAAAAGTTCATCCTCGGTGTAGGCCTTCATACCGGTCTCCAATTGGATTTGCTTCGCAGCGGCTTCGGCGGTCCAGCCGGGCGCGGGTTCGGCGAGCACGAGGGAGAGCATCTTGCGCTGCTTGGGCGCGAACTGGAGCGCCTGCGTGTAGGTCGAGTAGGCGTAGGGATAGCCGAAGAAATGCCGGTCCGCGCGGCAGATGCCCACGATGCGCGCCTCCTTGTCGTTCAGCTCGAAGGTGTCGCCCAGGCCCAGCGGCTTTGCGCGCCCGACGCTCAGGCGCTGGATGCCCAGCTCGTCGAGGATGATGGAGTTGGGCAGGCGCACGTCCTCGAGCTGGCCGCGCAGCATGATGGGCGGGCGGCCGACGAGCGTGGTGTTGTCGAGGCCGACGAGCATGATGGGCTTGAAGTTGCCGTCGGCGAGCTTGGCGGACTGGATGGTGACGTAGATGGGCATGGCCCACGCGACGCCGGTGACGGAGCGGACGCGGTTCACATCGGTGTCGCGAAGGGCCTTGAGTTCATTGGCCTGTTGGACGTTGCGGTCCACGACCCAAATCTTCGCCCTCATGTTGCTCAAGTGGCTGGTGGTCCACTTGAGCAGGCCGAAGAACACCGCGCTCTGCTGGGTCATCAGCATCGTGGCGAAGGTCAAGCCGCCGACGAGCATCGCGTATTTGGCGCGGTCGCCGAGGAGCATCTTGAGCGCGAGGTGATACATCAGCGTGCTGCGCGTAGCCGCCGAGGTGAGGAGGCGGATTTCTTGGGAGCAAGCGGACGCTGCGCCTCCTTACCTCGGCGGCTGCACGCCTTGATTGCAGCCAGCGAAAAGCTCGTGATGTGGTCGGCGAGCTTCTCGACTTGCTCAGTCGAAAACTTCTGCTCCGGAAACAGCCGGCTGACCACCGGTTGGCAGTGGTGGTAGAACAGGCACTGGCTCACCAGGCTGAACGAGCAGAGCCGCACCGTCTCGGGGTCGGCCTCGCCGCCGATCAATTCCCGCACAATCGCGCCCAGGTGCTGCGCCTGCGGGCGGATGCGCTCGACCACGATGGCGTCCAGCGCGCTGGTGGGATCAATCATCTCGCGGGAGATGAGCTTGCCGTGCCACGCGTCGCTGCTGTGGTCGAAGATGCGCAGGAGAAACGACCGCACAAACGCCCGCAGCCGCGCCGGGGCCGGCGCGCCGGGCTGCACCCCCATATCGAGGGGGAACTTCTGAAGCGCGCGCGCCTGATAGTAAGCCAGCACCTCGCGATAGAGCGCATCCTTGTCGCCGAAGTGGTAGTTGACCGCCGCGCCGTTTGCCCCCGCCCGGCGGCAGATCTCCCGCACGGTGGCGTTGTGGAAACCGACCTCGGCGAAGACCGCGCCGCCTGCCTCGATGAGCGCCTGCCGGGTCTGCGCGGAGGAGGTATCAAGCTTTGGTTGAGTGGCGGCAGACATTTCAAACCCATATTTCAAACGCCCGTTTGAATTGGCAAGCCTGAAGTCCGCGCCCGCTGCACGCTTGAGTTGCTGCGACGATCTGTGACTTAATCCGCCCAACCGAAAGACACTCTATGCACCTGATGGGAATTGGCGACGAAGCGGGCGGCGGACTCGATTTTCAAATCAAGGCCGCGCAGGAACTCGGCTGGAAGTTCATCGAGATGCGCGGTGTGGAGGTGCCGGGCTTCGCGAAGGCAAATTTCCACGAGATTCCCGCCGCCGCGTTTGACCTCGCCGTTGCGAAGCTTCAGGCGAGCGGCATCGGCGTGTATTGCTTCGGCTCCACGATCATGAACTGGGCGAAGACCGTCGAGACGCCCTTCGACGTGACGTTGGGCGAGGTGCGCCGCGCGATCCCGCGCATGCAGCGGCTGGGCACGAAGTTCGTCCGCATCATGTCCTTCAAGCCCACGGACGCCGACGCCGTCACGCCGCCCGTGGTCTTCGAGCGCGTGCGCGAAGTCACGAAGATGTTCACCGACGCGGGCCTCACACCCGTCCACGAGAACTGCATGAACTACGGCGGCATGAGTTCCGCGCACGCGCTGGAGATGCTGGACAAGTGTCCCGGGCTCAAGTGGGTCTTCGACACGGCCAACCCCATCTTCAACGCCGACCGCCAGCTTCCGCAGCCGTGGCCGCGCCAGAACGCTTGGGAGTTTTGGACCACCGTCCGCGACCACGTCGCGCACATCCATGTGAAGGACGCGACGTGGAACCCGGCGAAGAACGACGCCGACTACAACTGGCCCGGTGAGGGCCAGGGTCAGGTCCGTCGCATCCTCGCCGACGCCTTTGCGCGCGGTTATGACGCCGGCATCAGCATCGAGCCGCACATGGTCGTGGTCTTCCACGATGCCCACACGAAGACGGCCAACGACGCAGATGTCTGCGTGAACTTCGTCGAGTATGGCCGCCGGCTGGAAAAGCTGATCGCCGACGTGAAGGGCTGAAGGCAGTCGCTGTCGGCTGCGGGAAAATCAGCCCACCAGCTCGCGGATGGGCGTGATGCCGGAGTCCACGAGGTATTGAGGGCGACCCGAGGTATCCGTCAGGGTCGCGGTGGCGGTGTCGATGCCGAGGCAGTGGTAGAGCGTGGCGAAGACTTCCTGGAACTTCACCGGCCGGTCTGCGACATCGGCCCCGATGCGGTCGGTCGAGCCGATGACTTGACCAGTCTTCATCCCACCACCAGCGACGAGGGCGAAGTTCGCGCGCGGCCAGTGGTCGCGGCTGTTCATGTTGTTGATCTTCGGTGTGCGACCGAACTCGCCCCACATCACCACGGCCACGTCGCGGTCTAGGCCGCGTTCCTTCAAGTCGGTGAGCAGTGCGGAGAGGCCTTGGTCGAGGAGCGGGAACTCCTCGCGGGAGCTGGGGAAGTTCATGCCGTCGCTGCCGTGCCAGTCCCACCGGCTGTAGTTCAGGGAGACCACACGCGCGCCGGCTTCCACGAGGCGGCGGGCGAGGAGGAAGTTGCGGATCATGCGCGGCGCGCCGTCGCGGAGGTAGCGGTCGTCGTTCAGGCCGTAGCGGGCGGCGACTTGCGGATGCTCTTTCGACAAATCCAGCGCAGCGGTGAGCTTGGAGTCGGAGAGGATGCCAAGGGCCTGCTGGTTGTAGCTGTCGAGGCCGTTCATCTGGCCGGTGGTGTCCGCGTCCTTGCGGAACTGGTCCACGGCGGAGCGCAGCCGCTCGCGGTCCTGCAGGCGGTCGAGGGTGATGCCTTGCAGCGTGAGGTTTTGGACGCGCGCGTTTGGGTCTTTCGCGACGAGCTGCATCGGCGAATGCGCATGGCCGAGGAAGCCGCCTTCGCCCGGCTCGCCCCAGGTGCGGTTGCCGGTCGGATACATCAACGAGGTGTGCGCGGGGGCACCCGGCTCGGAGCCGAGCGCCTTCGAGACACAAGCGCCGAAGCTCGGCCAGCCGCCGGCGGGCGCGGTGCGTTTCTCCTTCTGCGTGCGGCCGGTCATGCACTGGAAACAATCGTGCGCGCCGTCGGAATCAGCTAGCGAACGGATGAGGGCGAACTGGTCGGCCTGCTTGGCGAGGCGCGGGAACAGCTCGCAAATCTCCATGCCGGGGACGTTGGTGCCGATGGGCCGGAACTCGCCGCGAATCTCGCGGGGTGCGTTGGGCTTGAGGTCGAACATGTCGATGTGCGACGGCCCGCCGGGC
>Ga0208960_1000400_pt1 | contig 24673 bp, 23 predicted proteins | sample GreLakmeON33MSRF_FD_187703 | JGI IMG/M metagenome (GOLD analysis project Ga0208960, IMG submission 187703) | Freshwater lentic microbial communities from great Laurentian Lakes, MI, USA - Great Lakes metaG ON33MSRF (SPAdes) | ecosystem: Environmental > Aquatic > Freshwater > Lake | place: Great...
ATTGTTGCAAGTGGTTGAATCATCGACGGGCGTGCCATCGGAAATTACCATTAAAATTTTTCTTTTTTCACTTTGTTGCGCTAAACGCGAACGCGCAAACAGCAAGGCTTCGCCGTCAATATTTTCCTTTAAAATCCCTTCTTTCAACATTAATCCTAAATTTATTTTCGACTTTTTAAAACTTTGATTGAAGCTTTTATAAATAATATGTCGCAACTCATTCAAGCGTCCCGGATTTTTTTTACGACCCGAAGTTTCCCACAATTTTCTCACGCGCCCACCCTTCCAATCCGAAGTGGTGAAGCCGATAATTTCAGTTTTAATTGAAAATTTTTCAAGAATTTCGGCAATTATTTCGCAAGCCATCGCGCTCATCACAATAGGATTACCGCGCATCGAACCTGAATTATCAAGCAATATCGTTAAAGTCGTGTCGTGATATTCATGGGCTTTGGAATTAATCCACACATCTTCAATAAATGGTGACAAAACTAGATTTACTAATTTTTTACGATTCAAAACTCCGCCCGATGCATCAAAATCTAGGTAAGTATTTTTCTTCGATAATAATTTTCTTTTCAATTTCAAATTCATTTTTTTAGAAATTGTATTGAGTTTTGATATTTTTAAATCAAGTTGATTGCGCAAATTCTCAAGTTCAATTTTGCTAATAAATTTTTTGGGATTAACTATTTCATCAAACTGATTAGAAAAAATTGTGTAAGGATTTTTAAACTCAATTTTATTATTATCAATCGAAGGCTTGTCAATAATGGTTTCGTCAAATTTTTCATCATCAAAAATTGGCATTTCCTCTAATTTTTTTTCAACAATTTTTTCTTCGCTAGAATTATCAGAAACTTCGTTATTTTGAATTTGATTTAAATTATTTTCGACCGATTCGGCACCAAAATTTTCAGAATCTTGCGATGTTTTCTTTTGTTCTTCGGGTTTTGATTCAGAAGGCTCTTGGTCAATTTCTTCATTTTCAATAATTAGCTCTTCTAAAATTAATTTTAAGTTTTTGGCAAAACTTTCTTGTTGATAAATAAATTTTTCTAAATCAATTATTTTTTGTACAATTTGCGGTGATAAATTATTTTGTAAATTTTTTATAAAATCTTGAGTTTTAGGCAAAACTTTCTTAGCAAAAAACTTGTTTAATATAAGCAAATCAAGGTTTGAGGCATCGGCATAAAAAATATCATTTTCGATTTTTGCTAAAATATTTTTAACGACTCCCAAATAATTATCGCTCGCTAAAACAACAATTCGCATTTTTTCAAAATCATCAAAGATTTTGGCAACATTAATTTTTAAATTATTTAAATTATTGATTTCAATTTTATATTTTTGATGAATTTGCGGATTGTGAAATAAGCCATAACAACTTCCCAAATCAACGCTCGGACGCATGAAAGATAAAATTTCTAAATCATCTTCAGAGTTTTTAATTAAATTAAAATTTGGGGAAAATGCTTTTAAAGAAAATATTTTGGAATGTAATTTTTCATCTTGAAAATCAACAATATTTTGATTCCACGAAAAAAAATTATTGATTAGATTTTCATCAAAATCGATTTGCAAACTAGAATTTTGCACCATGTTTCGATAAGTTGCCACAAGGTTTTCTTTGATTTTTTCAAAATTTTTTTGTGAATTTTTCAACTTAAAAATTATTTTAAATTTTTAGAAATTTCATTAAAAAGTGCCGAAGCGCTTAAATAAGAAGCCTCAACGCGACCATGAATTAACCAGTCTCCGCAGGCTCCAATTTGTAAATTATTATCGAGAAAAAATTTTACATTTTTTTCTTGTTTAGCAATATTAGCGTAACGCCAACGATGAATATCTTGATGAATTATATTTTCGAGCGGTTGTTGAATTATTTTTGTAAATTCTGCAATAATTTGTTTTTTTACATCTTCAATGTCATTTTCCATATTGTCATCAGACCAATCATTTCTAGCTAAAATCGTATAGGAAGCTGAATTTTTTCGTTGCGGTTTTGAACTTTCAAAACTAATCCATGAAATTAGCGAATTTTTAATTAAAGCAACATCATATTGAAGATTTAACGGCTTTTCTAATCCAAGCATCAAAGCAAAACAACCGAGCATTTTAATATTTTTTGTCGCTTCAAAAAAATTACATTCTTGCGGAATTAACTCTAATAATTGAGGTGCTGGAATTGAAAAAAATAGCCAATCAAATTCACCTAAAAAATTATTTTTATCGTCAAAAATTTGCCATTTTTTTGCCTTTTTTTCAATTTTTGCAATGCGGGTTTGCAAAGATATATCAAGGTCTTGCGCCAAATCTTTACAAAATTGATTCATTTTTATAGTTGGCACAAAATGATTTTTTTCTTGTGGCCATTGGCGCTGATAAGTAATTTTATAATTATCAATTTCAGCAAAATTTCCGCACCAAGGCATTAAAATTTTTTGTTCAACAAATGGCTTTAAAAATTCTTGAAATTCTAGTTTTTTAGCAGTGAAAAATTGCGCTCCGAAATCAAAATTAAAATCATCTTTAATGCGTGAAGCCATTCTGCCACCAACTCCGCGGGCTTTCTCAAATATTTTAACTTCGCTAATATTTTTTAATTTTTGCGCCAAAACTATTCCTGAAAATCCTGCTCCGACAATGGCAATTGAAGGTTTTTTCATAATTATTTTTTCAATTCTTTTTCGATTGCGTTAATAATTTTTTCACTTTCAGGAGTTGTGCTTGAAATAAAATAATCGACCAATTTGCCATCGCGACCGATTAAATATTTGTGAAAATTCCACTTCGGGGAGGAAAGCGCCCCAAGCTTTTCTTTTGCAAAAAGATAAAATGGATGTGCCTCTTTTCCAGTGACTATTTCTTTTTGCGTAACTAAAAAATTTACACCATAATTATATTTGCAAAATCTTTGAATTTCTTCATTATTGCCCGGCTCTTGACTGCCAAAATTATTGCTTGGAACCCCGATAATCATAAGTCCGCGATCTTTATATTTTTGATATACCTTTTCTAAACCTTCATATTGCTTAGTAAATCCGCATTTCGAAGCGGTGTTGACGATTAGTAAAACTTTGTTTTTATAATCGGCTAAATTGATTTTAGTTTCATCGAAATTAACAAAAGAAAATTGATAAACATCCTCGATTTTTGAATTTTTCGCCCTAGAGCCCGTTGAAAATAATGACATCATAAATAAAGTTATTAAGATTTTTAAAATATTTTTTTTCATGTTTAAATTATTTTTTGTAAAAATTTTATCTTCCAAAAATTATAAGTTTTTCAATAAAATAAGTCGATAAATATTTTTAAAGCATTTTGTTTTTCTAAATCAGATTAACTTAAAAATACACGCTCTTAGAAAATTGACTTTTAAGGTCTGTTTTTTATTTAAAATAAAATTTCTAAATTATTTTTAATTAAAATTAAAAATACCTTGAACTAAATAAACAAACTCAGTAGTTATTGCTTTCAATTATTATTTCTGCAGATTTTATATAATAAATTTATAAAATAAAGCACAAGAAAAGTCTTAGAGCCGAAAGAAGATAAGACAAAATTAGTTTAACAATATAATTAATTTTGATAAATAATTTAAAACTGAAAATTATGATAAGAGATATTAAAAATCCTGGGGATAAAGATGGCATTAACGCTCTTCACTATGCCGCTGATGAGGGCAACCCTGTAGCAATCGAAAAACTAGTACTTGCGGGGTGGAGCTTTGATGCTCAGTCTAACATTGGCAATACCCCTCTTCACTATGCCGCGCTCAAAGGCAATACTAAAGCAGTTGAAACTCTACTTCGATTAGGAGCGAATCCTATTATACCCGATAATAATGGTCGAATCCCTCTTCATATGGCCGCTCAGGAAGGCAAAACTGAAGTTATAGAAGCTCTGTTAATAAAAGAAGAATCGCCTGAATTAGTTGATAAAGTTGATACAAAAAATAAATATACCGCTCTTCATATGGCCGCTATGAATGGCCACAGTACTGTAGTTGCTTATCTGTTAATTTCGGGAGCAAATATTAATGCAAAAGACAACCATGGCAACACCGCTCTTCATCTGGCTGTTATTTGCGATTGCCTTGGCGTCCTCGAAACTCTGGTAGAATTAGGAGCAGATATTAATTTACAAAATACACTATATGGCGACACCCCCCTTCATATTGCACTCCATAAAGATAATAGAGAAATAATCCGAGTTTTAAATAATGCAGATGCAGATGATAAAATAAAAAATAAAAACGGTGCAACCCCCGCCATTATGATGGAACATAAAATTTCAAAAATAAATCTAATCAAAGAAATCAAAGATAGCTTACCAGCTAGCGAATCAAAAAGAAGACTTGATGACTATCCAGGAAAAGATGATTCTCAAGACAAAAACCCTAGAGCAGCTCAATTGAGTGGAGCATTCGGGCCTTACCGAAGAAGTTAAGCTAAATAATAAACTAAAAAGCACAAATAATTGATAAAGTTATTTTTAGCCAAAAATTTTTTTAATAATTAAAATAATTTTGGATAAAATTCATAAACTCCATCAATTTAATCTTTAAAATAAATCCAAATTTAGCATAATTTTATGGACTTTATATCTCTAAGTTTTTTTTAAAAATTTGAAATAACTTAATGCCGGATTTATAATGCCAAGTCTAGTTAAATTGACATCGAAATTAAAATGGCTAAATTTATTTTAAAATCATAAAATCTAAAAAATATCAATTTTCCCTCGATGAAACTATTTTTAATTTTATAAATATGAAGTTTTCTCTAAGCTATCTCAAAGATAAATGGCAACTACTACTCTCTATTGTTTCCGTCGCTTCTTTAGTAATTCATTATTTTATAAAATTTGCGCTTGAAATTGATGAAAATTATAGTCTTTTTTTTGTTTTAATTTTTGGCGGAATTCCACTTTTAATTCAAATATTTCTTAAAATTATAAAAGGCAATTTGGGCGCTGATTTAATTGCCTTCATGGCGCTAATTTTGGCAATTTATTTGCACGAAAATGTCGCGGGAGTTTTAATTATTTTGATGCTCGCCAGTTCGCAAGCGCTTGAAGAATTCGCCTCGCATCGCGCGTCTTTTGTTTTAGAAGCCCTAGCTCAAAGAATGCCAACAATTGCTCACTTAAAATCTGAAAATAATTTTTTTGATACCGAAATTGCTAAAATTAAAATCAATGATTTAATCGCCATTTTTCCTCACGAAATTTGCCCAATTGATGGCGAAGTGGTTGAAGGCAGAGGCTCGATGGATGAATCATATTTAACGGGTGAGCCTTATCGAATTTCCAAAACTATTGGCTCCAAAGTTTTATCGGGCGCCATTAACGGCGAATCTTTATTCGTTATTAAAACCGAAAAATTACCCGCCGATTCACGCTATGGAAAAATCATGGAAGTCATGAAGCAAGCCAAGGAACAAAGGCCTGAAATTCGTAAACTTGCCGACAAAATTGGAGCAATTTTTGCGCCAATAACCATAATTATCGCCTTAACTTCTTATTATTTCACTCACGATTTAACTAATTTTCTAGCGGTTTTAACAATCGCAACACCCTGCCCGCTGTTGATTGCGGTCCCAATTGCGATTATTAGCGCTATTTCGATTTCGGCGCGTCAAGGCATTATAATCAAGGATGCGCGCATTTTGGAAAAATTATCAATTTGCACGACGGCGATTTTTGACAAAACCGGAACTTTAACTTTCGGCGAACCAAATATTTCTGAAATTATCGCTCTCGATGAATTTTCTGCAGATGAAATTTTACAAAAAACTGCTAGCCTCGAACGCTACTCTCGCCATCCTTTGGCCGGTTCAATTTTAAAAGAAGCGCAAAAGCGCAATTTAATTTTACTCGACGCTCAAAATATTTCAGAAAAACCCGGCTATGGCATGATTGGCAATATCGGCGAACAAGAAATAATCATCACCAGCCGTAAAAAAATTCATGAATTTCAGCCCTCAAAAATTCCCTTGCCTGAGTTATCCGATGGCATGGAATGCGTTATCATTATTAATAAAAAAGTGGCGGGAATCCTTCATTTTCGTGATTTGGAGCGACCAGAAAGTAAATCATTTATTAGCCACTTAGCTCCTAATCATAATTTTAAAAAAATTATTTTATTGTCGGGCGATCGCGCCAGCGAAGTTAATTATCTCGCTAAAAAACTTGGCATTAATAATTTTTTTAGCTCACAAAGTCCCGAGCAAAAACTTGAAATTGTTAAAAAAGAAACTCAAAATGCACCAACTTTATTCATGGGCGACGGCATTAATGATGCGCCAGCATTGATGTTGGCATCGGTTGGCATCGCTTTTGGGCAAGGCAATAATATTACTTCAGAATCTTCGGGGGCGGTAATTTTGGAAAGTAATTTGCTCAAAGTCGACGAACTAATTCATATTAGCATTTTTACGCGTAAAATAATTTTACAAAGCGCGATTGGTGGTATGGTTTTTAGTGTCGCAGGAATGATTCTCGCCGGCTTTGGCTTAATTTCACCTTCCGAAGGCGCGATTGCCCAACAAATTATCGATGTCGTTGCGATTATTAATGCTTTGCGCCTAACTCTTACAAAAAATGTGGTTTCGGATATTAAGTAAATAAATTATGCTATTTTTAATCACCACCATTTGACTTTTTCAAAGCAAAAAATATTATTTATAAAATATTTTTGCATTCAAAATTTTTATTACAAAACTTCATGCCAAAGCGTACAGATCTGAAATCTATTTTAATTATTGGGGCGGGACCAATCGTGATTGGCCAGGCATGTGAATTCGACTATTCCGGCACTCAAGCTTGCAAAGCACTTCGCGAAGAAGGTTATAAAGTGATTTTGGTTAATTCCAATCCGGCAACAATCATGACCGATCCAAATGTTGCTGATCGAACTTATATCGAGCCAATAACTCCAGAAATTGTTGAAGAAATTATTCGCAAAGAGCGTCCCGATGCAATTTTACCAACGGTTGGTGGACAAACAGCTTTAAATTGCGCCATTGCTTTGGCAAAAAATGGTGTCCTTGAAAAATATAATGTTGAGTTAATCGGCGCTTCGATTGAAGCGATTAAAAAAGCCGAAGATCGGGCTTTATTCCAAAAAGCCATGGAAAAAATTGGTTTAGAAACTCCTAAAAATTCTATTGTACATAATTTAGAAGAAGCCAAATTAGCTTTGCAAAAAGTTGGCTTGCCGGCGATTATTCGCCCTTCTTTTACCATGGGTGGCGCCGGTGGTGGCGTTGCTTACACCGAAGAAGAATATTTACAAATTGTCGCTTATGGCTTAACAATTTCACCAACGCATGAAGTGTTAATTGATGAATCAATCATCGGTTGGAAAGAATATGAAATGGAAGTAGTGCGCGATAAAAATGATAATACCATCATTATTTGTTCGATTGAGAATGTTGATCCAATGGGAATTCATACCGGAGATTCAATCACCGTGGCGCCAGCTTTAACTCTTACCGACAAAGAATATCAGAATATGCGTAACGCTTCAATCGCGGTCTTGCGTGAAATTGGCGTTGAAACTGGAGGCTCGAATGTGCAATTCGCCGTTAATCCAAAAAATGGCAAGATGACAATTATCGAAATGAATCCACGCGTTTCACGCTCATCAGCTCTCGCTTCAAAAGCCACAGGCTTTCCAATCGCCAAAGTTGCTGCCAAATTAGCAGTCGGATTTACTCTCGATGAAATTAAAAATGACATTACGGGAGGAATTACACCCGCCTCATTCGAACCCACCATCGATTATGTTATAACCAAAATCCCTAAATTTACATTCGAGAAATTCAAAGGTAGCGACAATGTTTTATCAAGCTCAATGAAATCAGTTGGCGAAGTTATGGGGATTGGACGCTCTTTCATCGAAAGTTTCCAAAAAGCTTTGCGTTCTTTGGAAGGAAATTTAAGTGGCCTCGAAGAAGTAAAAATCTTAATCGAAGATGATGAACAACGCCGAAAAGTAATTCGTCAAAAATTAAAAATCGCCTCTCCAAATAGAATTTTATTAATCGCACAAGCTTTGCGCGAAGGAATATCGGCTCAAGAAATCAACGAAATCTGCAGTTACGATCCATGGTTTATAGAGCAAATCGAATCGGCAATCATTGTTGAAAATAAAATTAAAAAAGACGGCTTACCAAACAATTACGAAGATTTTTTAAATCTAAAAAGAATGGGATTTTCTGATAAAAGATTAGCAAAATTATCTGGAATTACTGAGAAAGAGGCCAGAGAAATAAGGCGCAGACTCAATATCCATCCAATTTATAAAAGAGTCGATTCTTGCTCCGCAGAATTCGACTCAATCACTCCTTATATGTATTCAACTTACGAGTAAAAATGAAATATTTATCTTATAAAAATCTACATAATAAAAATGAATTATTTGTCGAAAATGTGGCAATTTCTGAAATTGCTAAACAAGTCGGAACACCTTTTTATTGCTATTCGCGCTTAACTTTATTCGAAAATTATCAAAATTTTGTCGATGCTTTTGCAGGCAATAAAATTTCTGATTACAAAATTTGTTATGCCATAAAAGCAAATTATAATTTTCATTTAGTAAAAATTTTAGCTGATCTTGGAGCCGGAATTGACGCGGTTTCAGCCGGTGAAATTCATCGAGCAATTAAAGCCGGAATCAATCCTAAAAAAATTGTTTTTGCGGGAGTTGGCAAAACTCGTGAAGATTTAACTTTCGCTTTGCAAAATGGCATTGAAGAATTCTCGGTTGAATCTGCTGAGGAAATGTTTTTGCTAAATGAAGTCGCCTCAAATTTGCATAAAATTGCCAAGTTTTCTTTGCGCGTAAATCCCGATGTTGACGCTAAAACTCATCACAAAATTTCCACCGGACGCAAAGGCGATAAATTCGGAGTTGATATTGATTTAGTTGAAGAAATTTACGCTTTAGCTTCAAAACTTCCCGCCTTAGAAATTTACGGAATATCGATGCATATTGGTTCGCAAATTACCAATCTCGAGCCTTTTAAAATAGCCTTCAACAGGCTTCGTAAAATTTGTCAAAATTTAATTAAAAAAGGTTTTAAAATAAAAAATTTAGATTTTGGTGGTGGCGTTGGAATCAACTACCAGAACGATAAAACCATTAATATTTATGAATATATCGAGTTAATTAAAGAAACAATTCAAGATTTAGATGTTAAAGTTACGATCGCTCCCGGGCGCGCCATAGTTGGAAATATTGGGCTTTTAATAACTAAAGCAATTTATTTAAAAGAAACTCCGCGCAAAAATTTTGTTATAATCGATGGCGCCATTAACGATTTAATGCGCCCCGGCCTTTATGATTCATATCACGAAGTTTTACCAGTTGAAAAAAAAGCTGGATTCAAAGCTATCTTTGATTTTGCTGGACCAGTTTGCGAAACAACCGATATTTTAGCAAAAAATCGCGAAGTTTTTATTCCAAAACCCAATGATTTATTTGCCTTTTGTAGCGCTGGTGCGTATGGCTCTTCAATGTCGAATGAATATAATTGTCGTCCTTTGGTACCAGAAGTTTTGGTTGATGATAATAACTTCAGAATTATTCGTCGTCGCCCAACTTTTGATGACATGCTTCATCTTGAAATTTTATAATATTTATGAACAAAAAAATTTTAATTGCCAAGATTATTTCGGCTCGAGGAATTAAGGGCGAAGTCAAGATTATGTATTTCGGCGACGATGTTAAAAATCTTGAAAAATACCCAATTTTTGATACAAAAAATAATCAAATCGATATCAAATTAATCAATAAAACTGCCATTGGTTTTAATTCTTCGGGAGATAAAATCGTCGCTACTAAAATTGCCGGAGTTGATGATCGCAATAAAGCTGAATTACTTAGAGGCGTCGAACTCTTTACCGATCGTGAAAATTTTTCCAAAACTAAAAAAAATGAATTTTATATTACCGATTTAATTGGCTTAAATGTTTTTAATTTACAAAAACAAGAAATTGGCAAAATTATTAATGTTTTTAGCCGAGGCTCTTCAACTGCAATTGAGATTGAATTTCTAGATAATTTTATCCCCGCTGGCTTCCAAAAAATTGACAATTTTCCTTTTAAAAATGATTTCTTTCCATCGGTTGATATCGAGTCTAGAGTTGTTGTTTTTGAATCACCAGAATTGGTTTAATTTTTTAGAAGCTATAAATCAAACTCAAGGGGATAAACAATGATTGTACTTTCAGACTTGATCTTAAAAAATATTCAATTGCAATTGCCTCGATAGAAAGGCAAATCCCATTTTTATTAATAAATAGCTTTAATTAAAATTTATTGATTTTTGAACCAATTCTTAATCTAAGCGCATTAAGTTTAATAAAGCCCTGAGCATCTTTTTGATCGTAAACCGAATCTTCTTCGAAAGTAACATGAGCCATTGAATACAAGCTTCTTGGAGACTCGCGACCCATCACATAAACATTACCTTTATATAATTTTAAACGAACTTTACCCTCAACTCTTTCTTGACTTTTATCGATTAAAGCCTGAAGCATTAATCGCTCCGGAGCAAACCAAAAACCATTATAAATTAAACTCGCATATTTTGGCATCAATTCATCTTTCAAATGCGAAGCTTCACGATCAAGCGTTATTGATTCGATGGCGCGGTGCGCAACCAATAAAATAGTGCCTCCCGGCGTTTCATAAACCCCACGAGATTTCATGCCAACGAAGCGATTTTCAACTAAATCTAAACGACCAACGCCATTTTTTCCGCCAAGTTCATTGAGTTTGGTAAGGATTTGTGCCGGCGACATTTTTATCCCATCAATGGCGATTGGATCGCCTTTGGAAAATTCAATTTCAACAATTGTTGATTGATTAGGAGCATCTTCAGGGCTGACGGTGCGCTGATAAACATATTCAGGAGCGGGTTGCGATGGATCTTCCAAAACCTTACCCTCGCTTGAAGTATGAAGCAAGTTAGCATCAACCGAATATGGCGCCTCGCCTTTTTTATCTTTAGCAACTGGAATTTGGTTTTTTTCAGCGTAATCAATGAGTTTAGTGCGAGAATTTAAATCCCATTCGCGCCAAGGGGCGATGATTTTTATATCGGGTTTATTAGCATAATAACTAAGCTCAAAACGCACTTGATCATTACCCTTGCCAGTTGCGCCATGAGCGACGGCATCGGCGCCAACCATTTCGGCAATTTCAATTTGTCTTTTAGCGATTAGCGGGCGCGCGATAGAAGTTCCAAGCAAGTAAACTCCTTCGTATAAAGCATTGGCGCGAAACATCGGAAACACATAATTGCCAACAAATTCTTCGCGCAAATCTTCGATAAAAATTTCTTTAACTCCAAGCATTTCAGCTTTTTTGCGAGCAGGTTCAAGCTCTTCACCCTGCCCTAAATCGGCGGTGAAAGTAACGACTTCGCATCCATAATTTTCTTGTAACCATTTTAAAATAACTGAAGTATCAAGGCCACCAGAGTAGGCTAAAACAACTTTTTTAATTTTATTTTTTGACATAAATTTATTATATTTTTATTTTTGTCAAAGAAAAATATTAGAATTTAATTAAAAATACAAGCTTTTATCAGAAATTTTTTCGAGGAAATTATGCACTTCGTGGGAGTCTTTTTTAAAAGAAGTAAAAATTGTTGCCATTGTTAGAGGCGCATTGAAAACAATATTGTTGGCGATGTAAATATTATGAATATTTTTTAAATCAAAATCATCTAAAATTTTTGTTGGATTATGGTTTAAAAAGCTTGTAAAATGGCTCTCGCTAAACCTAGTAAAAATGCTTTCATTTTTACAATATCGCATCTCGCTTGCTAAATTTGAACTGTAAATTTCTAAAATTTTATTCAGATCATAAAGTCGATAATCAAGCTCAAGATCTTGATTAAAGATTGATTTTGCAATGTTTTTTCCGACTTCAAAAATATAAAAATCTAAAAATGCCATAGTAATTTTTTGACGATTTTTTAGAGATAATTTTTGCATTTTTTTATCATCATGAAAAATTTTTGATAATTTTATAATCTCTTCAATTGCAGGGCGTTTTATACCTATGAGCATTTGCCAAGCATAGTTAATATCAACCATTTTTAAGGCAATTATTTGATTTCTAACAAAGTCGCGAAACAAATTGTTATGCAAATAAAGTTCCAATAAAATTTTTGAATTATATTTTTTAATAATTTTATTGAAAGCCTCTTGCAAGCCCAGAAACATTAGGGCAAAAGTGCCGGAGTGAGCGATGGTTCGATCCAAAGTTATCGCTCTAGTTTCAAAAATATTAAATGTCGAAATATTTTCAATTAAATCACAATATTTAACTGGCGCTTTGATATTTTGTTGTTTTGTACCGCGTTTTAATGGACGCGAACTAAGGTTGCCGAGCATTACTCCGAGGCGGTTTGAGTTAAAAAATAATTCATTCAAATATTGATTTGAAAAATATTTTTTTTGATATGAATTAATCGCTTCATCACTAAATTCTTGGCGAATTTTATAATATTTTGAATTATCAGTTTTTGTTTTTTTAAATAAAGAAGAAACCTTCAGCGAAGCACACAAATTATGCAACGCGAAATTTTCAATGGTATTTTGCGCAATACTTAACGAGCCGAATAAAATTTGTTGTTGCTGTCCTTGAATCGTTGTAATTGGATGCTCAAGACACAAATTTTTTACCTTCATCTCCTTGGCAATTTGTAAAATTGAGTTAGCATGTTGATTAGCAATTTCATCAAAACGACCACCGCCTCTTTGAAGAGAATAACCGCCACCATTAAAAACATAAACTTCTAAATCTAAATTATATTTTTCGAGGGCAATTTTTTTAAGCATTAAAATTTCTCCAGCACATCTATCTTGGTAATAATCAACCGCAACTCCGCCTACTCTAGCACTATCGCTTTTAGCAACCATGGCGATTATTTTTTTAGCTCTTTTTAAATATTTTTGATAAATTTTATCGGCAATTAATTGTTGCTGAATTGCAAAAATATTTTTTAAATCTTCAACTGATTCAGATAAAGTTACGATATCAATTATATGATTTTTTATTTGAAAATTTTTGGTAATTTTTAGCAAAAATAAAACCATCAAAACTTGACTAACATTCTTATGATTTGAAATTATAAACTTATCGATAAAGAATGGATTTTTATTTACAACCAAGAGCCTTTTAATAATTTCATTATTGTTAGTTTTTAGTAATAAAAACTTATAAATTTTATCAATCAAAATTTCATTTTCTAAAAATTCATGCAGGATTTTAATTTTATTCACCTCATCTTTTGCGAAAAAATTTACTCCAAAATCTTGTAAAATTTCCGCCCCCGCATTTTCAATATCTTTCGCATCATGCCTCAAATCAATTTTCGATTCTAACTTAAGTTTTTTAATTCTTTCGATGCCGATTTCTAGAATTTCTGCAGTTGTATTTGGGTTGCCATCGCCATCTCCACCATGGCTCCATAATGCAATTTCACAAATTTTCTTGGGTAAAAATATTTGATTTTTATATGGTGAATTTTTGATTTCTAATTTTAGTTTTTTATGCAATTGTTGATTGGCAATTTTAATATTTTTTAGCGCCAATTCGCTTTCAATCATCTCATCTAAACATGATTTTTTTTGACTAGTTATCGAACACTTCAAAATTTTTTGTAAATTATCTTGAAGTTTTTTAAAGTTAAGAGTTTTTTTGTTAGAAATTATCTCATCAAATTCATATCCAAGAACTGAATATTCTAAGCTTGTTGGGTTTGTCGGGTGTGCAGTTAAACTAAAAAAGGCTTTAAAATTTTTCGTTAGAAAATTTTGTAAAATTTCTGGTTTTATTTTATTTTCAAAAGCTTTTTTGAGTAATTCGCTAAATGAAAATTGCTCATCTTTTGCTTCAATTTTATAGCAAGAAATTATATCATTGAGAGCTGATTTTCTAGCTCTTCGCAACACTTCTTGTAATTTCGATTCTAGCTCGAGAATTTGTAAAAATAACTTTTTATCTTCTTTGATTTCATTATAAAATTTATCAACTTCCAAATCTTTTTGCTTAGAATCAATCTTTTTTTTAATCCTTTGTAATTCTAAAAATTTTAATTTGACTTCTTTATCAAATTCATTTAAATCGACCAATGAATATATAAAGTCTAATTTAATTGATTCTTGAATTTGCGTTAAATATTGATATTTTTTTGAATTTTTCTCTAAATATTTAATGTTATTTAGCCTCTTGACCATAGAATTAATTGACTTTATAAATAATGTTCTCATAAAACCTAATTATCAATCATCAAAATGCAATTAAAAACATTATTATCTAAGATAGATATCGCAAAATATTGTAAAAACGCACAACAACGATTTGATTTTAATTCAACAAATTTTATCGATGATGTCTTTGAAAAAATTCAAAAAGATCATCATATTGCGCTGGTTTTTGACGAAAAAAATCAAGAAATTATCGGATTAATTGTTTGCAAAATTAATCATGATTTTTTTTCAAATAAACTTTGCGAGATCATTGATTTTTATGTGTCTGAAGGCAATAATGAAATTGCAATTATGCAACTTTTAAGCGATTGGTTAAATAATATTTGTTGCCAATTTTTATGTAAAAAAATAATTTTTACTTCTCTTACAAAAAATAAAGTTGAACATAAATTATTTTTATCAGAAAAATTCATTTTAGAAAAATTTACATTCACTAAAGAAATTTAAATTATAGCTTATATAATGCCAAAAAAATCTCGCTCAAAAATAAATTATTACTTGCATAAATATTTTCTAATCCCCCTTAAAATATTTCATAAAGCATTGCTAGACACTATTCGCCATGACGGCATTGAACATTCTGGCTATTTGGCTTTCTTGAGTATTTTATCATTTTTTCCATCACTAATTTTCTTAATTGCGGTGATTGGAATTTTTGGAGAATCACAAATTGGTACCGATTTTTTACATGAATTAATTTCCAGTTTACCAAATGAAATGTCGCGCGGACTTACTCCTAGAATCAACGAAATAATTTCTGGTCCAAGCGATGGTTATTTAACAATTGCGATTATTGGCGTAATTTGGACGGCATCATCTTCGGTTGAAGGTTGTCGCACAATTCTAAATCGCGCCTACCGCGTAGCCCTCCCGCCACCATATATCTTGCGCAGATTAGTAAGTATTTTTGAATTTTTTATAATAATTTTCGTGATACTTAGTGGTATTTTAATATTCGTTATTGTGCCCGTTATTTTAAAATATTTTGAAAAACAATTTTCAATAAAACTCGCCATTGATTATGACTTTTTTTACCTGCGTCAAGTAGCAATTTTTGTGATTCTAGCCATCTCAACTTCACTTCTTTATTACGCCCTTCCCAATGTTAAACAAAAATTTTCGCAAACTCTTCCAGGGTCAATTTTGGCGGTAATTTTATGGATCACTTTAGTAAATTTTTTCTCGCTTTATTTAGAAAATTTTAATCAAATGAATTTTGTTTACGGCTCAATCGCTGGAATCATAGTTTCGTTAATGTTCTTTTATTTAATCAGTTTAGTTTTTATATTTGGCGCTGAATTTAATTATAATTTTCATCGCGTTTATCAAATTTTCTTGAAACCTAAAAAAACTATTTCGTGAAACTTCCAAGTTGGCCCGACCCAAATTATTTTCATCACATAAATCTTGGTTTAGAACGAATTTTTGAGCTACTAAAAAGGCTCGATAATCCACATTTAAAAATGCCTCCGACGATTCATGTTGCTGGCACCAACGGCAAAGGTTCAACTTTAGCTTTTTTAAAAAATATTTTTCAAGAAGCCGGATATAAAGTTCATCGCTACACCTCGCCTCACTTAGTTGAATTTAATGAAAGAATTGAAATTTGTGGGACAAAAATTGATGATGTTTTTTTAAATGAAGTTTTAGAAAAATGTCGCGACGCTTGTGAAATAAGCCCTAAAATCGACATAACTTTTTTTGAAGCAACGACCGCCTGCGCTTTTTTGGCTTTTAGCCAAATCGAAGCCGACATTTTATTGTTAGAGACGGGAATGGGCGGAGAGTTTGACGCCACCAATGTTTTGCAAAAAGTTTTATGCTCACTCATCACTACAATTTCAATCGATCATCAAGAATTTTTAGGAAAAACTATCGAAAAAATCGCCGAAGCCAAAGCCGGAATTATTAAAGAAAATTGCCCCATAATTTGCGTTAATCAAAATCCGCAAGTCCTTGATTTAATTCAATCGAAAGCTTCAAAACTCAATGCCGAATTTATTAATTCCAAAGTTTTTTTTGAGTCTTTAAATTTCGATCTTAACGCCATAAAAATTCCGCTAAATGGTTCTCATCAAATTGAAAATGCACAACTGGCGATTAGTTGCGTGAAGCATCAAAATCTTTTTAAAATTAGCGATAAAAATATTAAAAATGGCATTGAAAAAACTCGCTGGAAAGCCCGATTAGAAAAAATTGAAGATGGCATTTTCGCTCAAAAACTTTCAAAAAATTTTCAACTTTATCTTGATGGAAGCCATAATTCACAAGGCGCCACAACAATTTCTGAATTTTTAAAAAATTTTCCTCATCACCAAAAAATTATAATTTTTCAAATGCTTAAAGATAAAGAATGTGAAGAATTTTTAAAAATTATTGGCGCTAATATTGATAAATTATTAATTTGTAAAATCGCCTCTGATTCAAGATTTAGAACCGCACAAAACATTTTAGAAATTGCGCAAAATTTAAAAATTAACTCAACAATAATTGAAAATTTTTCAGAAGGTTTTAAAAAAATCGAAGAAGAATTTTCTTCCCAAGAAAGCATTATTTTAATATGTGGATCGCTCTATTTCGCCTCTGAATTTTTAGTGCAAAATCAGCAAAATTAAACTGTTTCGATAACAATTTCAATTTTAAATCAGGCATTTGAATTTGAAGGCGAGTCATTGTTGCGCCTACCCTAATTTAGACGCGCATAAACGAGACCTGATAAATTCCCCCGTCGCTTGCTTTAGCGCGACTTAAAAAATTAACAATTCCATCATTTAAAATTGGAATTGTTAATTGCACCAAGTTTTTTTCTTCTCACCATTATAAACTCTTGCCAACCCCTTCTTTACAAGCTCTTGGCCTAAATCGCTTTCATTAATCATAACTTTTGCAACAATTCTACCACCATATTTATCCCATTTAATTTCCGAAAAAGTAATTTTTTGTCGATTTTTTTGAGCTTTTTCAATGGAATTTTTTGTATAATTTGAAGCTTTTTGCGCTAAAATATTTTCTTTTTCGCATTTGGCGCGCGGGGCTTTTTCAGGAGTATCAACTCCCTTCATTCTAACAAAAAGCTTTAATTCTTCCGGCAAAAATTGATTGGCAATTTCTAAAGTATCACCATCAACAATTCTAATTACTTTCCAGTTATAAACATTAACCTCTTTAACCGCATTAGAAGCTGAAGCCCTAAAACAAATTATCGAAAAAAAGAGAATAGTGAAAGAAAATAATTTCATGAAATTAATTTGGCGAAATTAGCCAAGATTTGAATAAAAATGTAAAATTAGAAATATGTCGATTGCGATTAAAATATTTCTAGAATTTAGTTCGGTAATTGATTCTTGTAGAAATAATTTTCTAAAAAAAACTTTCGAGGTGCCACCATTTTGAATTTTTAATTTTTCTTTTTCTTCTTTAGTTAATTTTGGACGCTTAGGCGCGCATTTTATGGTTGCGTAAATGTGCCAAACAAAATAAATTATAAAAAAAACTGATATGGGATATACAAAAAAGCTTTGGTTAAATTTTCTTGATACTTTATCAAAAATAAAATATGCTAAGAAGAAAACCAGAGCGCCCCAATACCAAGTAATAACCGAAAAGCTTTCTAAGCCTTTAGTTGATTTTATAAATGATGTTTTGATTTTATTTAAAGAATTTTCCATAAAATTTTTAACGTGAATAAACTATATTTCAATCATAGTTTTTTAAATTTTTAATTAAAACTAAAATTATCAATGATTATTTTTTCTCAATTAATTGTTATTTTTTTGAACAGCTTTTTTTGCCCCTTCCCAAGGCATTTCGAAATCAAAATTTCTAAATTCTTGCGTTAATTTTACATCTTCGTAAATAACTTTTTTTAGATTTTCATCATAACGAACTTCTTTATAGCCCGTCAAAGGAAAATCTTTGCGCAAAGGATGACCTTCAAAATCATAATCCGTTAAAATTCTGCGCAAATCTGGATGATTTGTAAAAATAATTCCATACATATCAAAGGCTTCGCGCTCAAACCAGCCAGCCGAACTAAAGATTTTTGAAACCGTCGGCACTTCAACGCCGTCATCAATTGCGACTTTAACGGTGATACGATTATTGAGTTTATAACTTAATAAATTGTAAATTACTTCAAACCTTGGAGACCTTATTTGAAGCAAATCAGCGCCAAAAAGATCAACTAATGTTTTAAATGAAAGCTCTGCGTCATCTCTTAAAAAAGTTAAAAAATTTTCTAAATTATTTTTATCGACATAAATTATTAAATTATCGTTGGCGATTGGCTCGATAATTTTTACATCGCTAAAGTTTGATTTTATATATTGCGCTTGAGCTGGAAGATCTTGAAACATAAATTATCGTTTAAAATTTTTAGTTCTTTTAATTTTTCTTTGCAAAACCATTAAGCCATAAAGCAAAGCTTCTGCTGATGGTGGGCATCCAGGGACATAAACATCGACGGGAACGATACGATCACAACCGCGAACCACCGAATAAGAATAATGGTAATAGCCACCGCCATTGGCACAACTTCCCATTGAAATTACATAACGCGGTTCAGCCATTTGATCATAAACTTTTCTGAGCGCTGGCGCCATTTTGTTAGTCAAAGTTCCTGCGACTATCATAACATCAGATTGCCTTGGCGATGGGCGAAATATCATGCCGTAGCGGTCAAGATCATAGCGACTTGCGGCAGTTTGCATCATTTCAACTGCGCAACAAGCCAAGCCGAAAGTCATTGGCCATAAAGAACCCGTTCTTGCCCAGTTGATTAAATCATCAAGCTTTGCAGTTACATAACCTTGATTTTTTACTTCATCAGTTAGTTGGCTTATAAGTAAATCTTGGTTTAACGGACTTAAATTATTTATATTTTTCATTTAAAAAAAATTACGATTTTTAAAAATTATTTTATTAAATTAATATCACCACTTATTGCGAATTGCCGAATTTATTTAGCCCGCAAGCGATTTATCTTTCTCTTAAATTTGCTTTACAAATTTTATCAAGATAAATGGCATTATTTCCACTCAAGAGCGCCACGCTTCCATTCATAAATAAAGCCGACGGTAAGAATGCTTAAAAATGAAATCATCGACCAAAAACCGACGACACCAATCTCGCGCAGAGTCACTGCCCAAGGAAATAAAAACGCCACTTCCAAATCAAAAATAATAAATAAAATTGCCACTAAATAAAATTGTACTTTAAATTCACCGCGAGCAGACCCTTCACCTTCAAAACCACACTCATATTGCGAGTTTTTAGCTTCATCGGGACGCATTTTATTGATGATAAAGGGGATTAAAATTATCACGCAAGATAAGGCGATTGCGATAATTAAAAATATAAAAACTGGCAAATACTGACCGGCAACGAAATTTGCATCAGCGAAATTAATCAATGAATTATTCATGACTTTTTAAAAATTTTTTTAATTTATAAAAATTTAACTAGAAATATTGATTTGTTAAAGATAGAAATTTATGATTTCAAAATCAATTCAAATTTTTATTTTTTATTTCATGAACACAAACACTTATACTGCGCTCATTACGCCCTTCAAAAATAATCAAATTGACGAAAAAGCTTTTAGCAATTTAATCGAATTTCAAATCAAAAATGATATTGACGGCATCGTGCCTTGCGGTACAACTGGAGAATCTCCAACCCTTTCTCATGAAGAGCATAATCGCTTAGTTGAAATCGCTGTAAAAGTTGCTGGCGGAAAAATTAAAGTGATGGCTGGAACTGGTTCGAACTCTACTTCAGAAGCCGTTGCCATGACAAATCATGCTAAAAAAATTGGCGTCGATTCATGTTTAATCGTTGCGCCATATTATAACAAGCCAACCCAAGAAGGAATTTATCAACATTTTAAAGAACTTAATAAATGTGAAGTTCCATTAATTATTTACAATATTCCAGGGCGCTCCGTGATTAATATCACCGACCAAACTTTGGCAAGAATTTCTGAACTCGAAAATGTTATCGGAATTAAAGACGCTACGGGCGACCTTGCGCGCGTTGCCACTTTAAAACTTTTAGTCAAAAAAGATTTTCTATTTTTATCGGGAGAAGACGCCACCGCAGTTGGATTTAACGCCATGGGAGGTAATGGAATAATTTCAGTTTCTTCAAATATTTTACCAAAAATGGTAAGTGATTTACAAAAAGCTACGGCACTTTCGAACTACAAAACTGCGGTAAAAATTCAAGATCAATTAACAAATTTTCATTCGGCAATGTTTTGCGAAACCAATCCAATTCCTGCAAAGTATGCTTTAAGCTTAATGGGTTTTTGTGAAAATGAAATAAGGCTTCCACTTTGTGCACCTTCTCTAGAAGCGCAAAATAGAATTAAGATAGAAATGAAAAATTTAAATCTAATTTCTTAGATTTTTTTATTGGAAAATAGCGCAATTTATTTCGCCCGAAGCGATTCATCATTAAGGTAATTTTATACCGACAAATTTAATTGCCGTATCTTTTTAATAACTCACGATGAGTTATAATATCCTCAAGCTTCTTGATATTGTTCGCCAAAATCGTTAAACCGCGCTCTTGAACAAATTCTTGCAAACTTAATTTGCGTTTTTTAAATATTCCAAAATCCTTTCTTATTGAACATAAAAAATAACCGCTAACCTTTACGGATCTAAACAACTCAAAGTAAACATTATCCAGAGTTTGTGGTTGAATTTTCGCAATATATTCAACCAATTCTCGAGAAATGCGCGTTATTTCTGAATTGCTAAATAATTTATCTTTGGCAACCATATAATCCTTCAAGACAATTTCAAGCTCGCGGAAGTCTTTTTTAATGGCGATTTTATAGGCAATATCTAAATCTTCTACTCCACAAATCACAAGATATTCAGAAATTTTTATAAAATTTCTTTTGATTGCCAAAATTAAAGCATTATCGCCATCAACGGTTCTTTTGTTTCTATCGGCTCCAGAGGAAATTAAGAGAATAACCATGTTATAAAAATTGCCAAGAACCGCGAAATGTAAGGGCGTTAATCTTTGATTTTCAGGAATGGTTTCGGAATTTAAATCGGACTTGATCGAAATTAAATATTCCGCAACTTCGTAAGATCCAAATTCCGCGGAAACATGAAGTGGCGTAAGTCCGAATGAGGTTTTTACTTCCTTGTCAATTCCGGCATGAACGAACTCTTCAACGATTTCTTTAAAATTAAATTTTGAAGCGTAATGAATTGGTAACCAATTTCTAGTGTCATCCGAAGATTGAGCGTTAATATTAGCACCATATCCAATTAATACTTTAACATTTTCTAATCTACCGCTAATTGAAGCGTGATGCAATGCGGTGTATTTGTTGGTATCATAAATATTGATGTTTTTTATGCCAATTAAATTGATTATTTTTTTTAAATCTTCGGCTTTACCAAATTTAGCGACAACATGAAAAAAAGAAAATTTATAATCGCTAAATTCTGTTAAAAAAAGCTCTTCGGCTTCTGTTAAATCAATAATTTTTTGCAGATTTTCAGAAATTTTTTCTTTCAAAATTCTAAATTCATCTTCTTGAATTAGATTAACATCTTTTTTGTAATATTTAAAAAAACTGTCAATAATTTGTTGGTCGATTAAATTTGTATTCATAAAATTATCCTAGTTTATTTAGATTTGCCCCTGGATTTACCTTGAGAGCGACTCGCTTTAATAAAATTTTGCCAAAATTTAGTTGACTCACCTTGTTTCATAGACTCAGCTTGAGCCATGATTACAGCGATTCTTTCACCAAATATTCTTAGTGTCCAAAATCCTATAGCTGGAGCCACTCCAACGATTTTTTCATCTTCTTGACTCTTGTTATTTTCATTTAGAATTTGGAATTTTTGCTGATTTTTGGCATTTATGTTATCAGCCTTTACTTGAGAATGGGCCTTTGGTATTTCATCTTTCTTGCGACTAAGCTCTTCATCTTCTTTAATAAAATTTTTTTTACTTTGTGGTAAAATTTTTTTAGCGTTTTCTTTTAATTTAAGGTATTTTTTATAAGAAAAATAAATTACCATGGACAATATTGACCTGATAATCAAAACCAGTATTACGCAACATACCGTAATAGCCAGAAGGATTATAATAAAATTTATTAATGTATATTCTGACATACTTCTTTAAGTTTTTTATAACTATGTACAAATCCAATCAGAGAATATGTATCAACGGCAATTTTACCATCACGCGCAATGCCAGTTACAGTCATTTCTGCGTTGCCCTGCATCTCTTTAATGATATCGGCATCATCATTCTTATCATTTGCCCATGCGACGGTTTTATACGGAAATAAATAATATTTTTTTATTCCAAAAGCAAGTTCAACATTCGAAGTTTTGTTATATATAAAACCCGAAGAAGTGCTTATTTCATCAGCATCATTGTCAATATTGGTGACTAAAAAAAATGGCTCGCCCCTTTTATCAAAATTGCCTTCGCTTTTTATTGGCGTTGAGGCAATATAACAAACAACCTTATCACCTCTTTCGGTTTTAAAAACGCTCCAATCTTGAAATCGAGCCTGCAATTCTTGCGAATAAGCTTGAGAAAAAGCTAAAGAAATTAAGCTTATCAAAATTAATAAAAATTTCATAACTTGACTTTATGTTAAGCAAAAAATATTTTGTTATACTTAAAAATTAAAAATATTTCTTTTTTGATATTGATAGAGCTAATTAAATAAATCTAGTTTTTTTTCAATTTTAGTTAATTAAAAATTTAAAAATTTCCATGGAACATAAAACTAAAAACCAAATTAACGAACACGATAAAAACTCTCCGTCCCTTGATAAATCAAATGAGGCGACCAATCAAGAAGAAATTTTAAACACCGAAAAACATTCAGAAACTCACGAAAAGCACAGCCCGCTTGATCAATTTAAAATAAAAGAAATTTATCCAATTCATGTCGGAAATGTTAATTTAAGCTTTACCAATTCAGCACTTTATATGTTTATTGCTACAGCTTTAATTATTTTATTCATGCTTAAAGCGACAAGTCGTAAACTCTTAATTCCGTCAAGAACACAAATGATTGCTGAATCGGTTTATCAATTCATCAATAATTTAATCGAAGGAAGCATTGGCCATGAAGGAAAAAAATTCTTTCCACTAATTTTTAGCCTTTTTACATTCATATTGCTTTGTAATTGTCTAGGCATGACACCTTACAGCTTCACGGCTACAAGCCAAGTCGCAGTCACTTTATCTTTAGCAATAATGTGCTTTTTTATTATCACGATTTATGCAATTATTCGCAATGGTTTCGGCGGTTTTATTCACATGTTTTTGCCAAGCGGAGTTCCAATTTGGATGGCTCCAATAATATTTGTAATTGAACTTTTTTCATTCTTAATTCGTCCAATCACTTTATCCGTGCGACTTTTCGCCAATATGGTTGCGGGACATGTTTTGTTAAAAGTAATTGCCGGCTTCATTATTTCACTTGGAGCTTTGGGCGCTTTACCATTTTTATTTAGCATCGTGATGACTGGCTTCGAACTATTCGTAGCAGTTCTTCAGGCTTACATTTTTTCAGTTTTAGTTTGCGCTTACTTAAGTGAAACAATGAAAGCGCACTAAAATTATTTCGAGAATTTGGCGTTGCTCATTTGCCAAATATTTTCCCTTTTCTATGGGGTTAATGAGTAAATTTTTATTAACTTTAATTTTTTAAAATATGGAAATGCTTGCATTAAAATTTATCGGCGTTGGTTTGTTATCAATTGCTATGGCTGGTGCCGCAATCGCTATCGGAAACATCTTCGGATCTTTCTTTAACAGCATCGCGCGCAATCCTTCAGCCGCTCCAAAAATCGAAAAATATATTTATATCGCGGTTGGTTTAGCCGAAGCAATGGGTATCTTTGCGGTTCTTTTGGCTTTCTTGGTTTTGTTTACAAACTAATTTTTTAAAAACACCACAAAGCCCAAATTTTAATTATTTACCGATAAAATTATGCCTCAATTTGATTTTACAACTTATTCATCGCAAATTTTTTGGTTTGCATTGTGTTTTATAGCCCTTTATTTATCAGCGCATTTTTTGATTCTTCCGCGAATCCGCTCAATAATTTCTAAGCGTCACGACATAATTGCAAATGACAAAAATCTTGCCGATGAAATTCTCAAACAATCCGATTCAATAAATGAAAAAGGGCAAGAAAATTTTCAAAAAGCCAATCGTGAATATCTTCAAAAAATTGAAGAAATCACTAAAAAATCGAATCAAGAGCGCGACATTTCAATCGCAGAATTAAAACATAAAATTGAATTAAAGGTCAAAGAATCTCGTAGCGAAATTAAAAAATTTGTCGATAATTCTAAAACTTCAAATTCA
>Ga0208960_1000401_pt1 | contig 24639 bp, 21 predicted proteins | sample GreLakmeON33MSRF_FD_187703 | JGI IMG/M metagenome (GOLD analysis project Ga0208960, IMG submission 187703) | Freshwater lentic microbial communities from great Laurentian Lakes, MI, USA - Great Lakes metaG ON33MSRF (SPAdes) | ecosystem: Environmental > Aquatic > Freshwater > Lake | place: Great...
CATCCAAATTGAGGATGGCAGCGGCTTCGTCCAGCTTTTGCTGGGCGAGCGTAAACGGGTTCAGGTCTTCAGTCACGTGGGCGCCTCCGCGGGCAGGGCTGGAAAACAGGCTCCGCCATGGGTGAATTTAATTCTAATGCAGGTGGGTAGTGTCCGGAGTAAAAACTGTGTATTTGGGTTGATGGAGTTCTTGTTATCACGAATCCTTGAGTTGTAATGTTTCTAGACTCTTATCCGGGCGATTCGGAAATTCTGATGCTACATCAACAGCGCTCGGTCTTTTGCAAACCCCTTGGTTTTATATGCGTGCTGTTCCAGTTAGAGTTTTTCGTTGTGTAATTAATTAGAGGCCAGAATAAATAATTATCGAGCGAACAGGAATGAAATGTTAATTTAGAGTAATTGCTTTGCTTCATGTTGCGTGTATCTTAGGCGATAAGGTTAGTTAAGGTAAACCACCAACATTAAATTCATCTGGTTTTCGTGGGTTATCTGGTTTGACTATGTAGTTGTGTAGGCAATGTTCAATACTATTACTGGGTGCCGGGAGTTTTACCTTCTTATTTTTCTACCTATCAGATATTTCGGCTGTCATATACGCAACAGTACTCCGCCCGTAAATCCAGCCAAAACCGCATTTAAGCTATTTGGTGCAAATATCGCAGTTGCCTCGAGTGAGTTATTTGCCATGGGTTGCCATGGCTGGAATGTGCTACCTATGTCTGTCGACAAAAACACTCTACCCTCGTGAATTAGGAGTAAACCGTCGGCATTGGGGCATAGTCCAGATATTGTGCCATTTAGGCTGTCTTGACCCATACGTTGCCAGTTAATCCCACAGTCATATGATTGGTATAAACCATCATTTTCAGTTCCGGCATAAACAATCTGGTCTACGGAATAGGTGGGTGAAAAACTCAGGGTCAGAACTGTTCTAAATCCACAGGGTAGTTCGATTTCCTTCCATGCCCGCCCACCGTTTGTTGATCGGTAAATACCGCTTTCCGTACCAACTATGAGTAGTTCATCTTTATTGAAAGTGGGCGAAATTGCTAGGTGATGAACATTGAGGTCAAGAAGGCCGAAGTTCCACGCGACCCAAGTATTTCCTCGATCGATTGAGCATAAGACGCCATCTTCCAAGGTAGCTGCAAATATCATTCCGTCTTGGGTAAAGTCCGGAGAAATCGCTAAGGCCGATATGGTGGGTGGTGGTGTTGGAAGGACAATGTAGGTCCAGCTTTCGCCATCATCCTGGGAACGTAGTAGACCACCAGCAGTTCCTGCCAAAATGAGATGTTCATTGTGAAAATCAGGTGCGATTACTACAGATGTGATGGCAACATTCAGGAGTTGTTGTTTCGTGCTGTGAGCACTATACCAAGTCAGTCCGTTGTCATCCGACCGTTTTAATCCGGTTTGGCACGCTGCAAAACACGAGGTATTGGCTACTCCAAAGTCTGATGTTCCAGAGAATCCGTAGACATAATCCGCACTGGAATCGATTAAGGTGGTCATCTAAACTAGCTGTTAGTGTAGGAATCTGGTGGAAACTTTCGATGAACTATTACATCCACCGTAAGCGCGAGGGCTGCTGAGTGAATGGCAGAAGATAGTGCTTTTCTGATTACAGAGCTGGCGTCGTACAAGCCACAGGCATTCATGTTGGCAAGTTTGTTACCTAAAATATCAAAACCATAACCAGTGCCTAACATGTTTATTTTGGACATTATTTCCGAGCTATTAAGACCTGCATTAGTTAGCATTGCCCGCGTAGGCGCTTCAAGCGTCGCAATTAACATGCGACACGCTGTTCGCTCTATTTCGTCGTCGCTGGCCACCATTAGTTCACCTAATATTTTGCGGCAGTTAAGCAATACTACGCCCCCCCCGGGGACTACGCCAGAATTAATTGCACCTCGAATCGCCAAAGCAGTGCGTTCAGCTAGTTTCTTCCGTGCGTGAATTTCCACGGCGGAATGGTCACCTACGGTTAGCGTCGCTATTCCCCCCATAAACTTGCCGATCCGAGCCCGGAGGCACGTTTGGTCTGTCTCGTCTTTTGCCAATAAAAGATTAGTGCGCAGGTTAGCAATATGAGACCGCATTTTACGTGGATTACCATTCCCACCAACGATCCCAAAGTAATCGTAATTAGCCCACGCGCGTCGTGCGCGGCCAAAGTTTTGGATCGTAATTTTGTTGAGTTTGTCGCCTATTATGCGTAGCACAGGTGTTGCCCCAGTGAGAACAGCTAGATCTTCAATACAGTTTTGCTGTTCTTTTGTGGTGCCCTCCGAGTTTTTCACTACGATAGCCTGAAGTATTTCGCGATTGGATTTCATTAGCGACATTTCAAGTGCACGGTCAGATATTCGCGGCGCTACAATCATTAAATGAGTTATGCCTGCGCGAAGAGATGTACTAAGAATTGTGGCTAGATCTTTGGGGTCGTCAATTTCTATATCCGTGAGCAAAACAGAAGAGTTTTCGTATAGAGTACGCTTGGTAGAGTGATCCTCCAACATGCTGCGGGAGACTAGGCCACCTTTCCAGGACATACCAGTGGTGTATGTACGCTCCAACTTCGAGCTTGTCCCGGACCTAATTTCTACCCGTCCAAATTCGCCTACTATGTCGAATATTTCGCCAAGTATTTTTGCTAAGTCGTTATCGTGGCAAATAGTTTCCGCAAGCAAGGCTATTTGTTCCTTTCCGGCCAATTTCGTAGTTTGAGCATCTATGTGGTTGAGAAGCAGGGGTGTGATATGTTCAATGTGGCGTCGTAGAATCATCGGATTGCCACCGTTGGCTATATGTCTGAGGCCCTCGTTGTATAGAGCTCGAAATAGCACGGCTGCGGTGGCAGAGCCATCACCAATTTCTTTATGAAGTGACCAAAGCATTTGGCGTACATACATTGCGCCTACATCGTGTCCACGGTGTGGAAGCTGAATAATGCGCCGGGCTATCGTTGCGCCATCATCGAGTAGTTCAGGTGGTTTGCCGCGTTGGAAGATTTCACTGACGGCCACGTTGCGTGCCACTGGTCCCAGAGTTGGTTCGACTGCCCTGATTAGTAGATTGGCCCCCGCCCGAAAACACTTTTGGGTTTCGGGCTGGAACAGAACTTTAGGTATGCGCGGTTTCGGTTGCGGCGATTTGGTTTGCTTAGTGTTACGCTTATTCGAGAAAGAGGGGCTGCCAATCATAGAATGTAGAAATTTCCAAATTCAATAGTTGTGTGTTCGCAAAAAACTGTTGACCGTGTTAAACCATGGTAACTCATATTTTTGACTCGCCTTACCACCCAATTTTAGCAGAAAGAAGTTCCATATGAGGAATATCTATTTTGAATGTATGTGATTGTTTTGTTGTATGCAGTGGCGGCATTATTTCCGTTTACTTATTATTGTTTTGCTTGTAATGTTGTTTAGTTACCAGCCATGGTAAGAGTTCCAATTTTGTGATGTAGTTGTGTGGTGGAGAGTCGGGCGGCCCGTGCGTCATTGGGACTTGACTGATCGTCATGCAGATGGCCGCAGGGGTGAAAGTTGTTTCTACTCAGCATTTAGGTACGTGTGGGTGGGTGCATTCCAAGATACCTGGAGTAGGGACTGTAAATATTTGTGAAATGGTACGGTAGTTACTTCCACCTGCAAACTAGTAAGGAGCTTTGCGCGAACCTACTCACGCAGGGCGGGTGTTACGAGAAATATGTGATGTTATTTAGGCTGACGCGGCGTGTAAGGCTGTGTGGCACCAGCATGGGATTAACTGCTTTTCTGCAGGTGTTGTGCCAAGTGTAGTGTAACGGTTACCAATGCGCTGATGTGTTGTTTCTAAGTGACGCTGTCGCAATGGCGGTGCCAGTGGTACTTGCGGGTCTGGTTTGGGAGCGATGCAGTGCCGTGACGTTATGAGTTGTAGGAACTTGCATAGGCCCATTCGTAGTGTTTTTCTAAAAGCCGTTACTGTAGCACCTCCCGTTTGCGTAAATTGTTTCAAATGGATAACTAGTGAAAGCTTATTGTTACATGACGAATTGTTCTACATAACTATCTCCTAGACCAATAGACACGTAGTGCGCTCGGGCATTTTCAAGTCGGGTAAAAACATCGTCGAAGCCCGTAGGTGTGCCCTGTGGGTCAACGTAAATCAGACTACCGGTCACCTGAAACAGCGTCACCATTTCTGTACAGTCGAATGGTACCGTCAAGGTGTGTGTTTCCCCAGGCGGTTCAAAAATATAGCTACCTTCGGTTGCCATCCAGTCATGTTCGAGATAGTGCCAGCTGCCCTTTAATATCCAGGCGTGTACGGGCCCGGAGTGTCGGTGGCGTGCGATTACACCACTTCTAGTTACCCGCATTATGTGGCTGTATTATCCAGCTGAGACATTAAATTGTAGTGGTCTAAACGAAATATGGTCTGATAAGGGTACCCAAAGTCCGAAGTTTTGGTTGCCCATAGCATCCGAGATAACCACGTCGGAGCGCATGTTGCGCGGTTGCGATTTTTGATAGGGAATTTGTTCAGCAGTCATGTGGGAGCTTAGGTCGGTCTGTTTTGAAGCAAGAGACTATATTGTTACGGCAGTTGTAGTATTATTTGCGCTCTTAGCATGGTGTTATGTCAATGGGCGCTTCTATGTTTTCATTCCAGTCATTACAATCCCTTCAATTAGTTCACGTTGGGCAATGAAATAGGTGATTATGACTGGAATAACCATAAATACCCCCAACACCATTAAATAGTGAGTCCAATCTCGGCCTGTTTCGAATCGTTGCAGTGAATTCATGCCTAGTGCCAACGTCCATACGTTTCGTTTAGTTAGGTACATTAAGGGCTGCATGAAAGCATTCCAGTTTTCCAAAGCCGACAGAATCGCAACGACGACAATCGATGGACGCGCAAGGGGCACCATGATTTGAAACAAGATTCGGATACGGCCAGCGCCGTCGATTCTGGCAGCATCTTCGAGTTCCACCGGTATGGTGCGAAAGAATTGGCGTAGCAAGAAAATAAAGAATGCCTCACCAAAAAACGCCGGTACTATTAGGGGCAGCAGTGTATTGACCCAGCCTATCTTTGAAAACATGATGTAGATTGGTATCATCGTCACTACAAAGGGGAGCATCAGGGTTGCGATCAAGACGGAAAAAATTGCATCGCGTCCTTTAAACCTTAACCGGGCGAACGCATAACCCGCGAGTACTGAGCTCAGCAACGTTCCAATGGTGGCAAAAAAAGTGATGATAAATGTGTTGCGGGCGTACAAGAATACGGGTACGGCGTTAAAGACTTCAACGTAGTTTTGCCAGCGTATTGGGTTTGGGATGAACTGTGGTGGAAACACATATATTTTTGAGGGTGCTTTCAATGACGAACTAATAAGCCAAAAGAATGGCAGTGTCATGATTAGGCCGCCCCCGGCGAGCACAATCGTGGTCGCGAGTTTTGAAAGGGTGTTTTGTTTGCGCACAGTTAGTCAGCTCCGGCTGTTTCATAAAACACCCATTTCTTTTGAAGTTGAAATAGTATCAGGGTGAGTAACATAACCACCATAAACAATATCCATGCCATGGCGCTTGCGTAACCATTCTTGAAATACCCAAAAGCATTTCTATATAGATATAGAACATAAAAGAGTGCCGAGTTTCCCGGACCTGCCGGATCACTTGTGGTTTGGCCACTGAATAGAATATACGCGACTCCAAAGACTTGGAAGCTTCCGATTACCGTGATGACGAGTTGAAAAAAAATAACCGATGAAGTCATTGGCAGTGTGATGTTCCAGAATTTTACTAGTGTGCTTGCCCCGTCAACTTCGGCCGCTTCGTAGTATGTGATTGGTACTCCTTTTATTGCAGCGAGAAATATCAACACCCCACTACCGAGGGCCCACAACTGAATTAATACCACTGCTGGTATTATCCAATTGGGGTCTGTTAACCAGCCTGGTGCTGGCACTCCCATCATTTTCAAGGGGTAATTAATCGGCCCAAAGTTGGGATTTAGGGCCCAGCGCCAGACGACTGCGCTTGCAACTCCCGGTACTAATGATGGCAGGTACCACATGGTTCGATAGATCGAGATTCCCCGCACATTTTGGCTCATAAGCAATGCAATTCCATATGCAATTGTTAATGAGAGTGGAATGAACAGAAAGATATAGTTTAGCGTGACACCAACCGATTTAATCCAGTATTTGTCGCGCACGAGCATTGTGAAATTACTGGTTCCCGCCCATTTCGGAGGACTAATGATGTCGTAGTCGGTAAAACTTAATGCGAGGCTTGCTAAAACGGGTCCCACTTTAAATAAGATAAGTCCGAGAATTGTCGGTGTTACCAGCACCCAACCCCAAAATGTTTCTTCAGCACTCAAGCGTCTGGAATTGGGGCGTTTGGTCATGGGTGTATGTTGAGTGTGCGGTTGTTGTGTTTCTGGAGCGGGCGCGATTTTATAGTAGAGTTAAAAATCTGTATTTGTATTTATTTTTACCGACGATTGAGTATGTGTAGGTTTTGATGTGGTGTTAGTTACTCGGCACATGTTGATACGCTAGCTTGTGTTTTGAGCGGTGTACGCAGGTGTAAGTGTTAACATGGGAGGTGGGTTTGTTTGTCAGGTTGGTGTTGCTGTGGGTTCCGGGTTGCTTGCGATGAGGCAAGCAACCCGGAAGAAGAAAATTCTAAACCTTTGGAATTTCCCCCGTTTTAAGAAGTGCTTCGGCAATTGGTCTTAGTTCAGGCCCAATATCCTCCCACCGCTTGTTCCCTGTCCACAACTCATCCAGATAAGGCCCCCATAAATCTATGTGGTATTGATAGTATCCGTTCCAAAAGGAATTAAGTTTATCTCCAGGCCAGCGATATGATTCTTTGTTTTCGTACACATCAAAAAGCAACTGGCGTTCGGCAGCAGTCGGGGGTGTTTTACCGTTGAGGTAATCGCTGCGAAGTGATTTGTGCGTCGGCTGAAGCTGTCCGCGGTCTACAATGATCTTCTGCCCAATCGGATCGGCAGTGCAGAAATATATGAAATCAAATGCTTCCTGCTTGTGGTCGCTCGTGGTGTTTATACACATTGGCGAAAACTGTCCATAGGATGTCTCTTTCTTGCTGTATGGTACCTGCACCATTCCAAGATTAATACCAGCTGCTACGGTTTCTCCGATAGACCAGGCGCCTGCATGTTGCATGGCTACATTTCCTGAAGGTAGAACTATTTCCTGAGCGTTCTGGTATTTGGGGCTTGGTGAAACGTAGTGTTTTAATCCTAAATCCGCAAGCCAGTTCATTGCTTCGCTGAATTCGGGTGTGTCAATTGGCATGGACATGTCTGCATCGATAATTTCGGCGCCGTTGGACCAAATATAAGTTTGTCGTCCATGCCCTTGATCTGCCAGCAATCCGTACTGCACGACTGTGGTTGGATCAAAACCAGAGTCATTTGGTGTTTTGCCTTTTAAGTCGAATGTCAATTGTTTAGCTGTTTTAATCAGGTCGTCCCACGTCATCCATTTGCTAGGATCTGGTTGCGGTACTTTGGCCTTGTCAAACAAGTCTTTATTGTAAAAAAGGAGTAAAGCGCCACTATCCCACGGAATCCCCCAAACCTTCCCGTCGAAAGTTTGGCAACTAAAGTAATTTTCAGTGAAGTCAGCAAGGTTAAATTCCGGTTTAGCGGCTAGAAAATCATCGATCGGTTCCACCACGCCTTTCCGAGCGAGCATCCCCGTGGTCCGGACTGAATCGAACCAGCAGTCTGGTCCGGTGCCTGCGGCAATCATCATTAGCAGCGCTTCCTGATGGGAATATCCTGCTACTGAGTTGAGTTCAAACTCATATTCTGGGTGGGTCTTCTTAAACTCGGCAATTTGGAGGTCCATTGTTTGGAAGACATATTCGCCACCGCGGTTAAAAAAGTTTAGTTTCACTGGCGCCTTTACCGGTGGTGTATCGGTCACTACCGGTGCACTCACGGCTGTTGGTGCTGCTAACATAACTTCTCTTGTTACTTCGACCTCCTTTATTTGCACTACTGCAGCGGGTGTACAGGCGGCAAGTACTGTTGTGCCTGCCATCATTTTTCCAGCTACCCGCAGGAATTCCCGTCGATTTGTCGTTTTCATAAATAGTCTCCGTGTTATTCGAAAGTATGGATCTGAGAATTTCTTACACCGATATACTTGTTGATTGTTCTATTTCATTGTTTTTCCTATTATGCGATGATATACCCAAATGTATCCAATTATCAGGTTATTCATGTAATACTCAAGGCTGGTGCAATATGGCTCTTTTACCATTTACTATGACTCCAATAAATTGGACTTTAATAATTGCGCTTCGAGTTGTGTAAGTTCCTGCTTGGTTAGTTCGCGCATTGGCGACCGGACCCGGCCCGCTGATATCCCCCTTATTTGAAGGCTTGCTTTATAGAATGCCGTCGTGCTCCCGCCGTGATGAAGTTGAACAATCGAATTTACTACTAACTGAAGGTCTTGGGCACGTTTTAGGTTTCCATCTTTGAATGCATGAAATAAGTTAATAAACGGCTCGGGAAAAGCATTTGCGTTGCCCGAGATCTGCGCATGGCTTCCAAATACCAAGCCACCAAGCATTAACTCGTCTACCCCCATACAGGACGTGAATTTGGGCCCACCTATTTTCACGTATTCTTGGAACTTCACCAAATCATCGTTACTTGATTTTATTCCAGTAATATTTGGTGCAGCGTGCATCAGGCGTTGCAGTAGAACTGGAGAAATATCGTTCTTAGTATTTCCTGGAAATGCGTACAGGAGCACTGATGTTTCCTGAACTGCCTTGCAAACTGCTAGGAAATGACCATATAGTTGATCATCATTAAGTGTGAAGAAATAGGGAACAATGACCGAAATATAATCGGCGCCTGCTTTTTGGGCATGTTTGGACAAATCCACGGTACTCTCTGTATCTATGCAGCCAGTATGCGCAATAACGAGCGCCTTACCAGCCACCTGGCGAATTACGGTGTCTAGTAATTGTTTTCGTTCTTCGAGGCGGAGCAGCATTCCTTCGCCAGTGGTACCGCCCACCATTAATGCGTTTACCCCCTTGGTGACAAGGAACTCAATTACTCTGGATAGACTTGAATAATCGATCTGGTTTTCGTTATTGAATGGAGTGATTAATGGTACAACGACGCCAGTTAAGTTTGCGGACATAAGTTTTACCTATAGATTGACAGAGTGTATTTGACTGTTTTCTACAACGGAATGGTAACATACTATTACAAAGTAAACTAGTCCAAAACATTAGTTTTTACTATTGTTTGCTGTTGTTTCTGCCACGATTATTTTCGACTGGTTTTGCGTGCAAAAACCCCAAATGTAGCTTGGCAATTACCGGTATCCCGGATATTTATAGGAAAATTTAACTAATTACACCACCAAATTTGTAATTATGGTGCCCAGATCGTTGCTGCGATATATCTCTCGGTTTCAGGATGCTCGTTAAAGTAGTAGGTCGTAACAATGAGCCCATCAGGGCGCTGAATCGTGCGTGGATAGCCAAGGTCCGAACAACCTCCGTCGTCTCTCAGGATTATGACTTTGCCCCAAGTTTTACCCGCGTCATCACTTATGCGCGCGCGTATGCCAAAAGGCGCAGACCGGTAGCCATAAGTTAGACAAATTCGACCGTCGCGTAACTTTATCATGGCAGGTGGATTTCCGCCCGAGCCCGCGTCTGGAACAGGTCGGTTGAGGGCATGCCAAGTTGCACCATTGTCAGTGGATTCGAACAAGTCAATCCACGTTGGAACATCTTCGAAAACACCAACTGCTACATTGCATCGGATAGCGGTTAGGATGGTATTCGCGTCTATGCGGACACTCGACGGCATTATTAAATGGTTATCAAGCGAAGTTTCGACCCACGACACAAAATTTATGGTTGCACCACCGTCGGTTGTTTTCGCCAAGAGCACCCCTAATCCTTCGTCTCCGTTATCCCGCGCAGCTGTAAGGAAGAATAAACATTCACTTGCTGAATTTACAATATAGTCTGTGCGTGCTTCAATGCCCGGCTGCCCAAACATGGGCAGCGAGTATGGCCCATTCCAAGTTTTGGCTCGGTCTTCTGAGGTGTAGAACCATGCTGTAGTTCCAGTGCCCAAGCCGGTGCGGGCGCACATCAAAGCGAAGTCAGGGTGAGTAAAATTTATGCCTCCAGAACATTGACTGGGTAGTGCTTCCAACCCCAACTCAATCGCTTGTGCAACCCCTAATTCGGGAATCATATGCTCATCAGCAGAAAATCCTCGCTGGCCTGGGGACGCTGCTGGAGTAGGGATAGTATTCCAGGTGTGGCCGCCATCGATACTGCGTGATTGGAGAGGGTAAGCTGGTAATTCGTTGGTGCGTGCGTGGAAGCCGGCATGTGCTAGATGGGTACACTGTGTAAAACTAACCACGATTTCATTTCCCCATACCCACATACCATAATTTGCGGGCCATCCAGCAAAACTCCCCGTTTGGCGGTAAACGACCACATGTTCTTTTTTCACCTGATTTATCTCCTAAGATTGATTTTTAATAACCCAAATTTCCGAAATTTCATGTCCTGCACCTAGTCCACCTTTGCCTGGCTCGCGACACAACCTTAACCTCAATTCTCCTTGGCATGTTGCTTCCCTGGGAATATTGAACTCCATTGGTGCGCGAGGATTAGGTTTTTGTAGAAATGGGTGTATCTCAACTCCATTTGAAGCAGTAAGCCGAATTTTTATATCTGGTTCCGTATCCGAATAAACAACGCGTAATTGATAAGATGCTTTTCGATCCAGAGTTGGAAAAAATATACAGAAAGGGTTATCGTTTAGCGCGCCGGTAAATGCTCGCCATGACTTTCGAATTGGGTTTAAATCTTTCCAGTATGGGAAGCGACGATGCGGGGATCTATAAAAGCTGGGGTCGTCCTCATACGCGAGTGAATTTTCGATAAAAGGGCAGTTGTAGGTGTTGCTTAGATCTAAATAGTAGCCGTCCGCACCAGCATTTTTCCAGTTCACGATTAAGTCGATTTGTTTGAGCCGTTCTTGCTCATTTGCTAGTGAGCGAATGTTTTCAAACTGATGAGTAAGCCACGGGCGATCATTCAGAGGGAAATCTAATCCATCTAAATTGGCGCCGCGTGTCTCAGATTGGGCTGCATATCGGGGAACGCTCAATTGCATGTGAACACTCTGGAACAATGCTTCAGCTAGCTGGTGGATGCGCACTTTCCAGGCGATTGAAATAGGTCGGGTGACCGCCTGAGCCAGAGCCTCATCTGCCAATCTTAATGCCTGGAGAGCCCCAAGCTCTTTAGCTTGCACCAAATAATCTATAGCCTGTATCTCGAGCGATGTTTCGAACAGTAACCTGTGGTGTATGTACGCGTCATAATATGCACGGTAGAGTGCTTGCTGGAATCGCCAGTTTTTTCGAAGCGAGGGCGACGCCAACGATTCCATAGTTTGGAACCGCAGCAAAGTAACCTCGATAGCGTCATTTGCGGCTAAGGGACCATCCCAGTTGCGCTCGAGCGCAAGAAGACCAATCGCAAACGCATCCACATATTTGTCTCCGATAAACAATCGGCTGTATTGACGCAAAATTTCTACAACATCCAATTCTGGGTCCCAACCCAATGCACTCCATATGAACTTGTTCACATCATCGTTACATCCTTCTGAGTATGAAATAAACCCCATCGTGTATTCTTTCATTTCGCAGAAGATCGTGGCTTGCGCAAGGGGACGAGGATTGATGGTTTCCCTGCCTTCAGTCAGCGCAAACGCAATATCCCACTGTGGTACTGGATATTGGCAGTCCAAGCTATGTGTAATATCGGGGTAATTGCGGAGCGGAAATTGGGCAGGTACTAGCGTGCGAAATTCCTGAATAGTCATGTGAATCCAAGGGCCGTACACGACCCCGTATAGCCAGCCCGGTGGAGTGTTCTGTAGGATAGTTATAAATTCAACCATCCATTCGTGATTAAAGCCCTGGGGAGAGATCCACATCTGTGCCTGTGGGTGGTAGCGATGTAACAAATCTACCTGTTTTTGTAGCATGGGCAGTAAGTATGTGGGGCGGCTATTACCAGGATCACCACCAGGAACCATGATTGCATCTATGCGCACCAGACTTTTGTAAATCTGGCTCCATTCGTCAAGTGCAAATTGAACCATTTCTGGTTTTGAGTAATCTTCATCAAGCGCCGGATACCAGATCCACACATCCAAACCGTAGTCATCAGCTAGTTTTGACATACCCGCCATCATCGCTAATGGCGGTAGTGGGAAATTAACGCTATCCGCAAGGTCATCCGAGCGCGGCGGAATAAGTTCGATGGCATTTGTCCCAAAGAGCGCCAACTCACGAATATAACGATCCCACTGAATTAGACCCCACCCGTCGTAAGAATTGGTTTTATCTCGGTACCCGAGTTGGTGACCACGCAAAGGGTATTTCGGGGCTTCAATAACATCGTGGTGTTCGCTTAAGTACACTACGCCGCTAGATATATGAAGTTTACGAAGAAGATAGCCTGCCCCGTATAGAGTTCCTCTGACGTCAGCACCAATAATATATATTTGCGTTCTTTCATTGTTGGATAGTGTTGAAATCTGAAAGCCATCAGGAATTTGTTGGATCCAAGTTATCAATTTACTATCGGGAAACTGCCTTAATAAATTAATGTCTGACAATTCAGAAAATTGTGACAACACGATTGTAGTGGTGTTATCTTCGCGGATTGAAGAAACAATTGGCAAGAATACGGAGCTTCGGCTGGCAATCTCTTCGGCTAGTACACCCGCCACCTTCCGCATTTTTGGAGTGCATTCGACTGGTATCCAGATGCAGGCATTGACCAGATTAATTTCCGAGGCGTTATGGCTGTTCATAGTCTCGATGATTAGTGATCTTGCTTAGCCGAAAGTTTGGTGGAGGCGTCATTGATTTGCGCCTGTACTATGAGACGAACCGCATCAAGATCTTCTTGAGTATCCACACTTAGTCCGGTATATTCGTCTGTGCTAACAGCGACACCGATCCGGAATCCTGATTCTAGAGCCCGCAATTGTTCGAGCGATTCATTAATTTCTAACCGAGTTTGCGGCAATTTCACTAACTGTAGCAAAAAATCTGTGCGATATGCATACAAGCCTAAGTGCTCGTAGGCTTGATATCCGTTGTCACTGCGAGGATAGGGTACTAAGGAGCGCGAAAAGTAAAGAGCGTTTCCATTGACATCGAATACAACTTTAACCACATGCGGGCTTCGCAGCTTTTCTTCGGACGTTATTGGTACACATAACGTACTCATAGGCAAATCGGAATCTACCATTAGAGGCCGGATTACGGCATCAATCATGGAAGATTTTAATAAGGGTTCATCTCCCTGAACATTCACTATTATGTCACCATTTAGTGCACGGGCCACCTCCGCAACCCGGTCGGTTCCGGTGTTGTGATCGGGGGAAGTTAAATAGGCGTTACCCGAAAATTTTTCTACGGCACGGATTATCCTTTGGTCATCGGTTGCGATGTACACTTCATTTATTGAGGATGCAGCCAAAGCTGCGTCGTATACATATTGAATCATTGGTTTTCCACAGATATCAACCAATGGTTTTCCTGCTAATCTGGTTGAGCCGTGGCGGGCAGGAATTACGCAAATTACCTTCATTAATGCACCCAGTATTTTTGGACCGGGTGCCCAGCATTATTCTTTGAAGTCATATTGTTGATCGTTGGAAGGTACGACTGGTTTGAAGTAAAAGGTCGCGATCGATTGGTCTTACATTGTTCACAATCCATTCGCGCATTTCGGCCCCATCTGAGGTTTGTTGGGGGTGATTGATAAAATCAAGGGTTACCCCTAACTTCGAAGCTAATTTACTAGCTAACACCGGCCAAATTACTCCAATATCCCCAACAAGTGGCAGACTTCCCTGTAGGCGTGCAAACCCCGACATTTCCATACGGAACGGTATGCCGGTCATTTTTGTCTTAGGCAGTCCTTGGTTGATTGCTTCTTGTACTGTTTGTTTCTGTTTCTCGGCTTGCCAAGCAAGTTGTAAGTTCGGATCAAGGTCAATTCGGAGTAAGTGCTTGCCTTCTAACGAGTAGGTTCGATATCCAGTCCAATTAGCCCATATTCCATGGCCCGTATAAACCTCAAAAGGTCCGTCGTGAATTTCCTGTGTCAAGGCGACCGCGGACTCAATAATTACGTCAGCGGAGGCAAGCATGTCGGCCACACGCATGCTGCGTTCGGTAATCGTTGTGCTGTCAGCAATTGATAAGCCGACACCTCCCCCACCCACTAACTGGGGAATACTTACGAGTACCGGCAAGTTGTTTCGCGCTCCGGCACCGATCATGGTGCGTGGGTCGGCACCCCAGCCCGCTACCTTTTCAAAGGGAAGTCCGTAGGCGTGTGCAATATTTAAGATCTCGCCCGCCAATTGCTCGGTGCGCAATCCCATTGGATAAGCCATATTTCCGGCTGCTTTGATTATGGTGTCGCCGATTATGGCGTTTCCGCGGGCAATTAATTCGTCGTCAATAATCATTTCGCGCCGGACCTTGTCCATGTCAGATTTCTTCATCTCCGTAAACTCAAAAGTAAATCCTTTTGGAAGAATACGAGGATCAATCCCCAGTTTACGACCATCAATTCGCTTCACGCGGTCCAGAGTACCAGCCATTTCGTGTGCAATGACTGCTGAACTGGTTGTTACGCCGTCGACGAGTCCTTTTGTCATCATTTCGGCGATAAGGGTGGTCACCCCTTCATGTAAATTGGGCCCGCTACCAGTGACAACTACTACTTTCCCATTGCGATTCTTTGTTGCAACTAATGTATCAACGGCAGAATCCAAGAACTCGGCTGTTTCGCGGTCAAGTTGTGGAGAGTAGCGCTCCACAATTTGTCGGGGACTAAATGCAACTTGCATAATTTCTGACAAATGAGATTCGGATATTGATCACGGCCATGTAACACCACTCCCCTGTCCGAGTATGCCCCGTCCCATGAGGATGCGTGCATCCATATCAGTTACCCCACGTAAGAGGGACGACCAAACAGCAAACCATTGTAAAGGTATCATCAGTGCGAACGGGGCTAGCTGGGGGTGGATTGTTGCGTAATCTTTCAGATCGTAGACTAGCAGGTGTGCTCCTTGAGTTTGGCATAGATGCCGAACACGTTCAGCCACCCCCCGCGAGTCGTCAGTGCCAATAAGTAACACCACCGCAGGTGTTTCTCGATCAAACATTTCTGCAGGTCCATGCCGAAACTCTGTGGTTTCAATAAATGACCCATTTACCCGCATGTTCTCCATAAATACGGTGAGGCCGAACTTGTAGGCCAACCCGTACAGCGGACCGGACCCTAATGTGTAAAACAGTTTTTCGTGCTGAAATTCCTCTGCTCGCTGGCGCGATGGGGCTTCTTCTGTAATGTACTGGCGCGTCAAAAGCGCAGGCAGTTTATAAAGCCCGTCTATTATTTCGGGTACGTCCTGTGCGCCCCTAATGCGTGCAACTTCCAATGAAAATAGGTAGGCCATTGCCAAAGGCAAAATAAAAAGTGCCTTTGAGTTATAGGCTACCACCTCATGGGCTTCCCGCGCCATTAAGCAGCTGCTTTGGTTTACTATAGCTATGGTGTGCGCCCCTCTGTTGTTAGCATGACGCAATGCAGCCAGTGTATCTTCGGTTGCCCCAGAAAAAGACGCGAGAAACACCCAAGTTTTCTTATTGAGTCGAGGTGAATTTCGCCAGATAAATTCGTAAGATGTAAACACATCACTTGTTAAGTCGGAATAAGTGTCAAGGAGATATTTTCCCGAGTAGAGGTTTACCCATGAGTTCCCAGCTCCTACCCAGTAAATATGTTCAATCTTTTCGGCTACCACCCGTTTGGCCATGTCCCGAATTACTGGACCATGTTCGGACAGAAACTTCTGCAAATGTGGTCCAAGAATTGGGGCGGTGAATAATAGACTTTCACGCGCTTTGTCTGCAAGTTCTTCTAAATTCATGTGTTTGTCTCTGATAAACTTTTAGTATTCGATCATTGTTAATGTGCGCCAATAATACTGTAACTAGTTTGTGTGAACCATAATTTTCAAAGTGTTCGATTGGCCAAACAATTGGAAAACATCCAAATAATTTTTCAGTGATAGATTGTGTGAAACTAAGTTGTCTACGCGGACTTTTCGGTTTGCTATTAACTCAATTGCCCTACCAGTAGAGTACGGATTGTTAAACGAGCCAGAAATTTTAATCTCGGCGTCATTAATTTCGTATGGGTTCACCTCAAGTTTTCCATCCGAAGGGCTGCAGCCAAACCAGACAATTTGGCCACCACGCCGCGTATAGCGGATAGATGCGGCCTGCAATTTTAGATTCCCCGCAACCTCAAAGACAACATCTGCGCCGATCCGCCTAATTTTTCGCAGCTCTACTTCCACATCTTGGTGAACCGGGTCAATTGCGCAAGTTGCACCGTTAAGTAATGCTTTTTCGCGCCTATATAAAATAGGTTCACTTATGATCACTTGAGATGCCCCAGCCAACACAGATAGTTGGGCGATTAGATTTCCCATACCACCTGCGCCAAGGACCAAAACTACATCTCCTTGTTTTATGTTTGCTAGATCCACACCGTGTACCGCACATGCAAGTGGTTCGCAGAAGGCTGCTTCTGCGAATGTGACAGTATCTGGTATTTTGTATACGTTTGCCTCACTGACTGTGCAGTATTCGGCCACAGCCCCATGTTTGTGTACTCCCATCGAGGACAAATTCTCACACAAATGCGAGTGTCCCATGCGACAATAGTTACACAAATTGCAAACGATGTTAGGGTCGACCGTGACACGATCCCCCACTTTTACGGTAGTAATGCTTGACCCAATGGAAATCACCTCCCCTGAAAATTCATGCCCAATGATTACCGGATACTGTGCGGGAAAGGTACCTGCGAATAAGGAGTGGTCTGTGCCACATACACCGCACACGTGAATTCGAATTGCAACTTCGTGTGGCTCAGGAAGTGGGCAATTTACTTCGCCAATTGCGATGTCGCCTGGTTTATATAGTACTGCTGCCAACATTCTTGTGGGATGCGATGGTTGGATATAAGGTGAAACACTCACGGTTGCTGCCCTACTTTCCGCCTGCTTCCCAATAGGACATTGCAGGTGATAGGCTCCCCTTAATCAATGTGGCAAAGGCTTGATTGTCTGCAGGTCGGGGATTTGATGAGTCCGTACCAGGTCGATTCACCAGTGCCGTCACCACATCAGATTCACTCACGCCCAGTCGCTCAAGCCCAGCGGGTAAATCAAGATCCGCCAGCATAGTGCGTACTATTTGTGGTGAATGCCGTGCTGCCTCTCGGTCACTCAAGGTGGCTCCGCCTCCGAGTAGGCGACAAATACTCGCATATTTGTGTTCTACTGACAAGCAATTGAATTCCATAACTGCGGGCAAGGCGATGGAGACTGTTACACCATGCCCAGTATTAAATACTGCTCCGACGGCTTCACCGATCACGTGTGCAAGGCAGGTATCAGCGTGAGTGATAGCGATGCCGGCTAGGGTGTTGGCTAACAACATATTTGACCGAGCTTCATCATCCTTCCCGTTATTTACTGCTCTTCGCAAATAAGTACCCACTAGGTGGATGGCTCTCGCAGCGTATAAATCCGAGATCGGTGAGGCCAGTTTTGAGGTGTAAGCTTCTATTGCATGGGTTAGAGCATCCATTCCAGTTTCGGCTGTCAATCGCGGGGACAATGAATACGTAAGCAGCGGATCTAAAATAGACAGCTTCGGATAAAACTGCGGGCGGGCAAACCCTTCTTTCCGGTTCAATGCGCGGTTACTAAGCACTGCGTAATGCGTGCTTTCGGAACCACTGCCGGCGGTTGTCGGAATTGCAACCATTGGTAGGGCGTCCGTCGCTGGGACGTCGTTCTCGAATATTTCCCAAATATCCTTGTTGAGAGGTGCAGCCACACCGATCATTTTTGCTGCGTCCATGGGTGTGCCCCCACCAAGGCCTATCACCACATCTACCTGTTCCTGTCGCGCAATCTTGCTACCTTTATTGATAGAAATATGAGTTGGATTTGGTGTGATTTCGTCAAAAACAACTGTGCTTACTCCCTTACGGTTTAGAGATTCTAAAGTACGTGCAAGCGGTTCTTCTAGGCTTTTGGATGGATAAGTGACGACCATCGCTCGCTTGCCTAACTTAATTACCTCCTCGCCTAGAATTGATAATTGCCCCCGACCAAACTTCAGATGAGTAGGTAAGTGAAAATCAAATGTATTCAAGAAGTAAACTCCTTTTACCCGAACCTTGATTCGAACCCATAAGATCAGTGATTACTAAAGTCGATTGGTAAGTTGAAGCCACATAATTGTGCGTGGATGACCAAGCCAGAGCAGGATAACGGCTAGTGCCCCGGGGTATTTCTTGTTCTTGCATCTTTATTCACCCCGATTTAGAAAAGTTTCTGTACCATCAACTAAGAAGGTAGTTATATTGTGCCCGTCTAAAATATTCTTAAATTGTGAGGGTATCTGATTGTCAGTTATTACCCTGTGTATTGTTTCCCATCCACAAACACGGTGGGGAGCGCTCCGGTCAAATTTTGCACTATGCGCAACTAAAATTACCTCTTTGCTGATGTCTATAAGCTGCCGCTTGATGGGTACTTCATCCAGTATTATGTTGCTAATATCAGTTGTGCTTGCAGCATCAATTCCCAAAAATAGTTTGTCTGCCCGTAGATTTCCAATTACATATTGAGTGTATGGCCCATAAGTCGAGTAATATGCTTTACGCATCTGTCCACCAAGAACAATTGTGGTTATATTCTGCGACTCGCCAAGTGTTTTAGCAATCATGATGTCGCAAGTGATCACCGTAAGATTCTTAAGTTTTGTTGTGCACAGCGAGTGGGCGACAAACCCTGTTGTCGTTCCAGAATCAAGAATGACCGTGTCGCCGTTCTGGAGAAATGCGCAGGCAGCCTCACCGATTTCCTGTTTAATATTTCTTGCGACAAAAGTTTTTGTGGCGTAACTTGGCTCAGTAGTGATTTCTGGAATATCATGCATCCCTGAGCCTCCGTGATCGATCCTTATCAGGTTTTGCGCACCCAGGAATTTAATGTCACTTCGAATCGTTGCGAATGTGACACCAAAATACTTTGCGAGTTCACGGTTTTCTACAAATCCACGGTTTCGCACAATTTGCATTATTTTCGCTTGCCGTTCAATTCTTAACATTTTGTAAATCGGGTATAATGAATCAACAAAACAAAAAACTGTTTCTGTTTTTTATCTTTTGTTAATGATTATTATATTGCTGGTGTGATAAATGTCAAGATACCATTTCCTCTGTGCCAAATGTCTACAATGAGTACGCCGTCAATTTGTGTGATCGGCAACCTGAATATTGATTTAATCATTAGGAATGTTCCAAAAATGCCCGAATGGGGACAGGAAGTAATGGGTCTGGAAAGTGATCAATTCTCATCAGGTCAGGCGGGCTATTTAAGTATGGCACTTTCTCGTCTCGGTGTTCGAACAACCGTCATCGGCAACGTGGGCGACGATGTGTACGGGAGGAAAATCTTGGCTGATCTGGGGACATTTGGCGTCCACGTTGAAGGTGTCAAGTGTATGAATGGTGTTAAAACGGGAATTAGTGTCGCACTCGTGCGAGCTGATGGTGAACGGGCGTTTATTACTGACTTAGGCTGTCTGCGTATATTTTCCGAATCGATGATTGAGGCGCACTGGAATCTTGTGGAAAGCGCTGCAATTGTTTGTTTGGTCGGATTATTCTGCACTCCAGGCATTTCGTTTAATGCGGCGGCTAGACTATTGGCTCGCGCGAGAAAAGCTGGAAAAATTACAATGGTCGATACGGGGTGGGACCCCAAAAACTGGACTAATGAAACTCTCGCTGGTTTATACACAGTATTACCCGAAGTAGCGGTGTTTATGCCAAATCAAGATGAGGCGCGCGCGATTACCGGGTTAGATAATCTTGAAGGAATGGCCCGCGCCCTGCAATTAGCAGGGGTGGACAAAATTGTTATCAAATGTGGAAATAGTGGAAGCTATGCATTTTGCGGCACGGATAGTTGTGTAGTGCCTGCCCGTTCTGTGAAGGTATACGATGCCGTTGGTGCCGGTGACATTTTTAATTCAGGTTTCCTGTATGGCCTACTTAAAAATTGGTCGTTGGAGGCGTGCCTAGCGTTTGGAAATACTATTGCATCATTGTACATATCTCGGACGATCGATCGATTTCCGCGTTTACGAGAAGTCGCACAAATTGGCAGGGACTACCCCGTCTTGTCTGCCTTAGACGCTCTAACCAATATAGCGGAGAACAATCATGATTGATTTCCACACCTACCCTATAATGATCAAGGAACTGACCGATTCCGATCATTTGTTGGCACAAAACATTCATGGCGTTCTCGGCTTTCATTTCCCTTCGCAGCCGCTAGACTGCTTTTTACGGGAGTTAACTGAGGCTGGTATTGACAAGGCGGTGATTCTTCCGCTAGATTGCACCACAGCCCACGATTGCATAATAGTCTCAAACGAGCAAATCGCAGACCTTGTTCAATGCTCCGAGCGCCTTATAGGGTTCGCCTCAGTTGATCCACTTCAAGCAAAAGCACCATCTAAACTCCATGAGGCTGTCTGTCGCCTGGGGCTGCGTGGCCTTAATCTGGATCCTGCGGTCCAAAGGTTTTACCCTAACGACCCTGTACATGCATATCCGATTTACCAAGTTTGTGCGGACCTAGAAATACCCGCTTTTATACAGTGTGGCATGAGTTGGGCACCTAGTGGTTTGGCAAAATATTCCCAACCCTTGTTGCTCGAGGAAGCTGTACAGTCATTTCCATCGGTTAATTTTATTTTGGGGCATTTTGGATGGCCATGGATTTTGGATGGTGCCATGTTGGCACTAAAGTACCCCAACGTATATGTAGATACGGCAATCCTGTTTAGCGGACCACCAAAGGATGCTTACCGGCATGCTCTAATAGAACATGTTGGCCTAGACGTAATAGAGCGGAGTCTTTTTCAAAAGATATTGTTTGGATCGAGTTATCCCCGTATAGACGTACGAAGAAGTGTGCGCGGATTGCGTTCTCTGGGTTTGAGTTTGGCGGCAGAAAAAGCAATTCTAGGTGCCAATGCATCTCATTTACTATTTCAAAAGGACGGGAAATGAGATCTATCATCCGCCGATTCGAGATTCCTACGAATCATGAAACCGAATTAATTAATATTACACAAAGCATTGCAAACGTTATTATTGAATCGGGTGTGCAGGAGGGTGTGGTATATATTAGTAGTATGCATACGACAACTGGAATAACCGTCAACGAAGGGTTGTCCGATTTGGAAGCAGATATTGCCAATCTCATTCAAACGCTCGTTCCGGATAAGGACCTTTACCGACACGGCAGCTTCTTGCCCTCCGATGGCCAGATGGCAGTCAACGCATCAGCCCATTTACGAGGCACATTGCTTGGCTTTCAGGTCTATTTTCCAATAGAATACGGCAAAATTGTGAAGGGGTCACGGCAGACGATATATTATGTGGAGTTGGATGGACCACAGCAGCGCACCTATGTGGTGCAAGTTGTGGGGCAGTGAATCAGATGTGTTTTTGACAAAACACCGAATAATATACAGGCGTTATGGCTCGGTAAATTTACTGGGGCTTCCATTCTCTCGTGACCCACATGTTTACCTGAGCAAATTCCTCCTTCAGCAGCGGAAAATTTGCGCGGCAGGTTTGATGTGGATAAACTGTCATTTGGAAGGATTTGCAGACTGACCGCACGCGGCAATGTTAGAAGCGCGCCGAATTGATAAAAAATCCTCCGATATGTTCCCACTCATCGAAGATATATCAGAACTGTAGATAACCAAATTTAGACCTAAACTGAACCATCGTTCTATACGCTCTGGTTTGCCTTGCCAGTGAATTCCGGCTCCAATGCCGTGAGATCTTGCTTTTTGAATAATAAAGTCGACCGTAGATTCAAATTTCGGATTGCTGTATTGTTCCGGTACCCCAAGACTACATGACAAATCGTGTGGACCAATCAGGACGGCGTCCAAGCCAGGTACAGCCAATATCTCATCGATCCGGCTTACAGCTGGCAAGCTTTCGATGTTGATTATAAATAGCATATTGCGATTTCGTAGTTCAAGATATGAGCGCAGATCGGTGCCTAATGAGTCTTCGTTTCGGAGTGCGGAAGCTAGCCTCTCTCCCTTAAGCGGGCGGAAGCGTATTGCGCCGCGCAGTTGCATCGCTTGCTCGGCTGTCTCAACATAAGGAACAATAACTCCATGGGCGCCGCCATCCATGACTCTGTGCGCTTCTACAGGGTCGGCAGACGGTATCCGAACCAACACAGGAAGTCCAACTCCACCATAACCATGGCACATCCATGACACCAGCATACGATCAATAACTATGTGTTCAGTGTCAATGAATATAAAATCTAGGCCCATGCCCAATACAGCGTCAATCGATGCGGGCGACGGCGATGTAATTAGCGTTCCGTAGACAATCTGACCCTTATGGAGCGCTGTTCTCAGTTTTGAAGAATCCATATTGATGCTGCCTCCGTGACAGGTGCTGGGTAGTAAATATGCAGTTGGCAGAGTTTTATTGGTAATAACTTGTTTGGTATTCTGAGTGAGTTGGTAATGCGGGCCAAAGAAGCTGCGGTGGAACGCAAGAAAACATCTAATGGGTTTTGCATGAGAATCGTCCCGCCGTGGGTTTGTGGGTGGAAGCTAATGTAGTGTTGGCTATTTCGCTGCACCGTGTGCAAACTTAATTCTGGCTTCTAGCAGCGTTGAATAATATATGTCAAGGAATGGAATGTTATGCTCGGCAGAGATTTTTGCGCAGTCCTCATACTCGGGCCATACCCCCGGTATGGCCCCATTGAATTTCTTGATTTTAACGCGGACTGCGCCGTAAGCAGTTTGAACAGTCTCTATTGTTCGGCTCGCTTCATACTTGCGAAGCGGGACGCAGCGCACCCCAAAACTGGTTGTTTCATGTAGGATTAGCGCAGCGATGGATTTTTCGGAAACCTCATTCGCGATAATGCTTAGCTGAGTTCCGGGTCGACCTTTTTTCATTTGTATAGCGGTGAAGAATACGTCGAGAGCTCCAGCTGACCATAGTTTATCGGCAAAAAACGCCAGTGCATTCGCTGGCATGTCGTCAATATTGGTTTCGATCAGTACGTAGTTACTGGAAATAGAATCTGCCAGACTTCCGATAATTATTTGCATTATGTTTGGCCAATCAAGTTCCTCATGTCCTCCGCCGGATCCGGCACATTCCAAGGTCATCATTGGTCGGTCGAATGATATGGCATTGCACATAAAAGCGGCACCTAGAGGTGTGATGAGGTATAGCTTTGAAAGCGTGGGATTGATGGGTATCTGACATTTCTTAAGCAAAGTCAAGACAATGGGGTTTGCGGGGGTTGGGACTTTGTGCGCACCCACTGAGTGGTGGTCCCCCAATGCTAAGGGGGAGGCGTATATGGCTTTTACCCCAAAGTATTCAATTCCAGCAGCAATCCCAATGCATTCGATGAGTATTTTTTGGGCGTCGGTGTGTGGTATTTCGGGATCGTTTCCTGTGGCGGCGGATAATTGGGCCTGTGTTGAAGCGAGAAGTGACAGCAGATTAGTGCACGTGTTTTTGACCTGTGCGCTGACATTGCTTGAGGTGATTTGATCTAAAATAGTCGAGTATGTATGATACGATCTGTCACGCGGAAACGCGCGATTTTGAGCGGGCTGAATTGTTGTTGTGTGGTGAGGAATTGCAATTGTTAATATTGTGACTGATATCCCCCCTCTCATAGTAGGTTCAGCGGTGATGTTCCATGGATCCTGAAATGGTACTTGTGCAACAGTGTTTTGTATAACGGCTAATGGGAGACCTGCACTGACGAATGCGGCTAGGATTACGTTTCCACTAACACTTGCTTTAACATCTAGATAGGCGATTGTCATTAAATTTTATCGATACCCCAATATTTTATGTGTTGGCCATAGCCATCACTACCCGCGTCGGTAAAGATTCGCACGATTGCGCTGTTCCTGATAATCGCGCATCGACCATCAATTATTTTCACGGGTAACTTTTGTGAGCTCCACAGCGATAGTATGCGGTTGGAACCGAAATTATAGCCAGTTTCAAGTGCACATGATGAGCAGGTTTTCATTAACACTTGCGCCTCATCCAGTTCTGGCAGTATTGCATTATTTGTCGGCAGCTATTTTCTGTCTGTAGATACCCGCGCTTGTGACGGCCCATCGCACAGATTCCACTTAGAATATCTGTGGGGGTAACTGGGCCTAACGCTCTCTGCGCTGTTGCTTCCTACGACATTGCCTCCCCGTTGTTGTCGTGAGAGTGCTGTTTATGGATGGCAGTTCTGTATTTGCGTTCTTCTATGCCCAACCCGGCATCGCATTACCTGCACAAAATA
>Ga0208960_1000405_pt1 | contig 24471 bp, 21 predicted proteins | sample GreLakmeON33MSRF_FD_187703 | JGI IMG/M metagenome (GOLD analysis project Ga0208960, IMG submission 187703) | Freshwater lentic microbial communities from great Laurentian Lakes, MI, USA - Great Lakes metaG ON33MSRF (SPAdes) | ecosystem: Environmental > Aquatic > Freshwater > Lake | place: Great...
CGTGCGCGTGGCACTGCTGGACGCCGACGTGAACTTCAAGGTCGCGCGCGACTTCATCGAGCGCGTGAAGGAGAAGGCCCTCGGCCAGCAGGTCATCCAGAGCATCCACCCCGGCCAGCAGATCATCAAACTCATCAGCGATGAGTTGGTCACGCTGCTCGGCTCGCAGAACGCCGGCTTGAATCTCAGCTCCAGCCCCACCTGCATCCTCATGGTTGGCCTCCACGGCTCCGGCAAGACCACCAGCTCCGGCAAGCTCGCGAGCTGGCTTAAGAAGCAGGGCCGCCAACCGCTCCTCGTCGGGTGCGACGTCTATCGCCCCGCCGCGATGGACCAGCTCGACACGCTGGGCAAGCAGCTCGATGTCCCCGTCTTCCTCAAGCGCGGCGAGACCGACGTGCTCAAGATCGCCCGCGACGCCCTGCAGCTCGCCAAGCTCACCAGCCGCAACGTCATCATCTTCGACACCGCCGGCCGCCTGCAAATTGACGAGGGGCTCGTGCAGGAGTTGGTCCATCTGCGCGACCTCATCCAGCCACAGGAAATTCTCCTCGTCCTCGATGCCGCGACCGGACAAGAGGCCGTCAACGTCGCCACGCACTTCGACACGGCGCTTCAGCTCACCGGCTCCATCCTCACCAAGCTGGACGGCGACGCGCGCGGCGGCGCGGCGTTGAGCCTGCGCGAAGTGACGGGCAAGCCCATCAAGTTCATGGGCGTGGGCGAGAAGCTGGATGACTTCGAGCCGTTCCACCCCGAGCGCATGGCCCAGCGCATCCTGGGCATGGGCGACGTAGTCACGCTCGTGGAGAAGGCCGCCGAGCGGATTGACCAGGACTCGGCGATGGCGATGGAGGAGAAGCTGCGGAAGGGCCAGTTCACGCTGGAAGACTTCCTGATGCAGCTCCGCGAGATGAAGAAGATGGGGCCGCTGCAAGACATCATGGGCATGCTCCCCGGCGGCGCAGCGATGTCGAAGGGCACCGACTTCGGCAAAGCGGAGAAGGACTTCCGTCGCAAGGAAGGCATCATCTGCGCGATGACTCTGACCGAGCGCCGCAACGTGAACCTCCTCAACGCCAAGCGCCGCATCCGCATCGCCAAAGGCAGCGGCGTGACCGTCACCGAGGTCAACACGCTGCTCCAACAATTCGCCCAGATGCAGCAGATGATGAAGAAGATGGGGAAGTTCTCGAAGCTGATGGGCCGCATGGGCGGGATGCCGGGCATGGGGAAGTGAGGGCGGGGAAAGTAAGCAGTCGTCGTCACCCACGCCGCCTGCCAACGCGACCGGCTGAACACTTCCCCCGCCGCTCCGTCCGTTCTCCGTGACTTCCCCGAACCCCGCCCGCCCCGCGCATTGGAAGTGGCTCGTCTGCGGTCTGCTGCTCTTCGCCTCCATGCTGCTCTACATGGACCGGCAGACGCTGCCCAACGTGGCGACGCGCGTGACCACGGAGTTCAATCTCAAGCAGGAGCAATACGGCGACGTGGAGATGTATTTCGGCTACGCGTTCGCCGTCGGCGCGTTCCTCTGGGGCTGCGTGGCGGACAAGTGGAGCGTGCGCTGGCTCTACCCGGCGCTGGTGCTGGCGTGGTCGGCGATGGGTTTCCTCACCGGGTTGGTGGAGACCTACGACGGGCTGCTGCTGTGCCGCACGCTGCTGGGTTTCTTCGAGGCCGGCCACTGGCCGTGCGCGCTGAAGACCACGCAGCGTCTCCTGTCGCGCGACGAGCGCACGCTGGGCAACAGCGTGCTGCAAAGCGGCGCGAGCATCGGGGCCATCCTCACGCCGCTGGTGATGACCTTCATGCTCGCCGGACGCACCGAGCCGGGCGTGTGGCGGCAGCCGTTCCTCGTCATCGGAGCCATCGGCGTGGTGTGGGTGGTGGGTTGGTTTGCGCTGCTGAAGAAAGAGGACTTTGCGGAAGCGAAGCCAGAAGTCGGGAGTCAGGAGCCGGAAGGCGGAAGGCAGAAGGCGGATGTGAACTTCCTCGCCGTATTTTCGGACCGCCGGTTCTGGGCGCTGGTCGTGGTCGTCGCTGCCATCAACGTCTGCTGGCAAATCGTCCGCGCATGGCTGCCCAAGTTTCTCATCGAGGGCAAGGGCTACCTCGAGGCCGACGCGCTGCGCTTCAACTCGCTCTACTACATCGCCACGGACATCGGCTGCCTCGCGGCGGGCGCGGCGGCGCTGTGGCTGGTCAAGCGCGGCTGGGACGTCCACCGCTCCCGCGTGACGGTCTTCGGCGTGTGCGCGCTGCTCACCTCGCTGACGGCGCTGGCAGCACATCTCCCGCGCGGGTGGGGGCTGCTCGGGATTTTGCTCGTGGTGGCGGCGGCGTCACTGGGCTTGTTCCCGTGCTACTACTCGTTCAGCCAGGAACTCAGCACGAAGCATCAGGGGAAAGTCACGGGCATCCTCGGCACGGTCGCGTGGGCCACGTCGTCGCCGTGCCAAAAATACTTTGGCCGGCTCGCGGACCAGACCGGCTCGTTCAATGAAGGCATCGCGCTCGCGGGGCTGACGCCGTTGATTGGATTCGCAGCGCTGATCCTGCTTTGGCGCGAGCCGGAGCGTGGGCGCGCGGAGCCTGGGCAGGGAACAGGCTGAACCGCCGGACGGCTCAGGTTGATGGCCGCGTGGCAGCCACCTCAGCTCAACGCCTCGCGGCAGAACTTGATGGACTTGGCCAACTCCGTCATGCGGTCCGAGCCGGCGGGCACCTTGTATTCGAACTCGATGGTCGCCTGGATGGGCCACTTGTTGTCGCGAATGAGGCGCAGGACTTCGCCAATCGGGGTTTCTCCTTCGCCGAAGGGCGTGTTCGGGCCGTTGCCCTTCTTGCGGTCCTTCACGTGGACGTGCGTGATGCGCTTGTGGTGCTTCTTGATGAACTCGACGGGCGAGCCGTGGTCGCCGGCGACGAAGTGCCCAAGGTCCACGTTGGCCCCGACGTATTCGCCGTGCGCGAAGGCCTTCTCCCAATGGTCCGGGCCGGTGCTGGCGTGGCCGTGCAGGGCGAGGTGAATCTTATGCTTGTCGGCGAACTTGCCGACACGCTTGTGGTCGTCGTCCTTGCCGATCTCGGTGGAGATGCCGCGCGCGCCGAGGGCCTTGGCGAGGGTGAAGGCGTAGTCCAGCTCGCTCTCGCCCATCTTCAAGATGCCGTCCACCTTGATGACCTCGATGAAGACGCCGGTGGTTTCCCAATGCTTGCGGAAGGCGCGGGCCTTCTCCATGTCCACGGTCTCGCGCCAGGTGCGGAGCTGCTTGGCGCTATCCTCGGCGGCACCTGCGGGAAGCACCTTGTTCTTTGCGCTGGTGAGATTGGCGGGCGCGCCGAACTGGGCCTCGATGGGCTGCGTGCGCAGCTCGATGGCGCTGAGGTTGAGCTGGCCGCAGGTCTTGAGGATGTCGTCGGCGGACATGGCGGCGTTGCCGAAACTATAGGGGGCGTTGATGCCGATGTGGACGCCGCCGACCTTGGAGTTGGGCTTGCCCGGCGCAGCGGCGCGGACGAGGGACGGGGTGAGCAAGGCACCAGCGGTGAGTTGGGCGAACTGGCGGCGGTTTAAGGAGTGCATGAGCGACGTGGTGTTTGGTTGGTTTTGGAAACTGGCATCGTGCCGACGCGCGGCATCCTTCGTTTCCTTTCCCAGCCGGGCAAGCCTGTTCTTGTTCGCAGGAACTCGGTTTGAAGATTGCCTTCCCGACTTGCTCCGACATCCTCCGCGCACGCTATGCACAAACCGCTGTCGCTCCTGTTCACCCTCCTTTGCCTCGTCGCCCCACTGCGCGCCGCCGATGACTACAAGCCCGGCCCCGACTCGCTGCCGCAGCCGGGCGTGCCCAAGGGCGAGCTGGTCAAAGGCACGTTCGACCAGTCCAAGGTCTTCCCCGGCACGGTGCGCGACTACACCGTCTATCTCCCCGCGCAGCTCGACCGCGCCAAGCCCGCGCCCGTGATGGTGTTGCAGGACGGCGGCGGTTTCAGCGCACCAGTCGCGTTCGACAACTTGATTCACAAGCAGGAAATCCCCGCGCTGGTCGGGGTCTTCGTGCAGCACGGGCGCGTGAAGGCGTCGTCCACCAACGCGCTGGACCGCTTCAATCGCAGCTACGAATACGACGGCCTCGGCGGCGACTACGCGAAGTTCCTGCTCGATGAGCTGCTCCCCTTTATCGAGGCGAAGCACGGCGTGAAGTTGTCCAAGAACGGCACCGACCGCGCCATCGGCGGCTCGAGCAGCGGGGCCATCGCGGCCTTCACGGCGGCGTGGGAACGGCCCGAGGCGTTCACGCGGGTGTTCAGCGCGATTGGAACTTACGTCGGGCTGCGCGGCGGGAATGTTTATCCCACCCTCCTCCGCAAGTATGAGCCGAAGGCCATCCGCGTGTATCTCCAGGACGGCAGCGCGGACCAGAATATCTACGGCGGCGACTGGTGGATGGCGAACCTCGAAATGGAGCGCTCGCTCAAGTTCGCCGGCTACGAAGTCGAGCACGCGTGGGGCGACGGCGGCCACAACGGCAAGCACGGCACGGCGGTCTTCCCCGATGCGCTGCGCTTCCTCTGGAAGGGCTGGCCGGAGCTGCCCAAGGCTGGCCTTGGCTCGTCGCAGTTGAAGGAACTCCTCGTGCCCGGCGCGGACTGGCAGCTCGTCGGCGAGGGCTACAAGTTCACGGAAGGCCCGACGGCGAACGCGGCGGGCGAGGTCTTTTACAACGAAGGCCCCAGCAGCACGACCTACAAGGTCGGTCCGGACGGCAAGCCCGTCGTCTTCCTCGCCGACTCCAAGAAGGGCGACGGCCAGCGCTTCGGCCCCGACGGTCGGCTCTACTCCGTGGCGGCGGCGACGCAGCAAATCCTCGCGTGGGACACGGCGGGCAAGGCCACGGTCATCGCGGATGGCTTCCGCGGCAACGACCTCGTCGTCGCCAACAACGGGAACATCTACGTGACCGACCCGAACTGGACCGGCGCGAACACGAACACGAGCAAGGTCTGGCTCATCAAGCCCGACGGCTCCAAGCAAATCGTGGACACCGGCCTGAAGTTCTCGAACGGCGTCACGCTCTCGCCTGACCAGACGCTGCTCTACGTGGCGGACAGCCGTTCGCACTGGGTTTACAGCTACCAAATCAAGGCCGACGGCACGCTTCAGCACAAGCAGCGTTACTTCCATCTCCACATGCCCGACACCGCCGACGACAGCGGCGCGGACGGCTTGCGCACGGACCGCGATGGTCGCCTGTGGGTCGCCACGCGCCTCGGCCTGCAAGTCTGCGACCAAGCGGGCCGCGTGAACTGCATCATCCCCACGCCGAACGGCAAGAGCAGCAACCTGACCTTCGGCGGCCCGAACGGCGATGTGCTCTACGTCACCGCCGGCGACAAGGTCTTCCGCCGCCAGCTCAAGGTGAAGGGCGCGGACCACGCGGCGAAGCCGACCAAGCCGGGAGCGCCGCGGCTGTAAGCCGCCGGCTTATGTCACTCCGCGGATTGCCACGCGACGAGCGAAAGGTTAAGAGATGGGCGGATGCACCAACCAATGGTCCTCATCGTGGATGACGAGAAGCCGACGCGCGACGGATTGCGCGCGGCGCTCGAAGACCGTTACGACGTGTATGTGGCCGAGGATGCTGCGACGGCGATGAACCTGCTGGAGCAAGAGCACTTCGCTGTGCTGCTCACCGACCTCCGTTTGCCCAAGGAGGACGGCCTCAAGCTCATCGCCCGCGCCAAGTCCCTGCCCAAGCCGCCGGTCTGCATCTTGATGACCGCCTACGGCTCCGAGGATGTGGCGGTCGAGGCCATGAAGCGCGGCGCGGACGACTACATCGCGAAGGGCAAGATGCAGATTGATGAGCTGGAGATGCGCATCGCCCGCGCGCTCAAGGGCCAGAAGCTCGAGGAGGAAAATCAAAACCTCCACCAGCGGCTCGAACGCAAGTTCGGCGTCGAGCATCTCATCGGCGAATCGGCGGTGATGCAGGAGATTCAGGAGACGATTCAAACTGTCGCGCCCAGCCGGGCCAGCGTGCTCATCACGGGAGAAAGCGGCACGGGCAAGGAAATCGTCGCCAAGACCCTTCACCAGCTCAGCCCGCGCGCGAAGGCTCCGCTCATCACTGTCCATGCGGCAGGCCTTTCGGCGACGCTCCTGGAGAGCGAACTGTTCGGCCATGAGAAGGGCGCTTTCACCGGCGCACACGAGCGGCGGATCGGACGCATCGAGCAGGCGCAGGGCGGTTCGCTGTTCTTCGATGAGATTGGCGAGATCGACGCGACGGTGCAGGTGAAGCTGCTGCGCTTCCTGGGCGAGCGCACGTTCGAGCGCGTCGGCTCTAGCAAGACGCTCATGTCGGACGTGCGGCTTATCGCGGCGACGAACAAGCACCTCGTGACGCTTGTGCAGTCCGGCGCGTTCCGCGAAGACCTCTTCTTCCGGCTGAAGGTGGTTGAGATTCACCTGCCGCCGTTGCGCGAACGCGCGAGCGACATTCCCCTGCTCGCACAACATTTCCTGCGCGATTCCGCCGCCGAGAATGGCAAGGACGTGACCACCATCGCACCCGACGCGCTGGAGTTGCTCATGGCCTACAAGTGGCCCGGAAACGTCCGCGAGCTGCGCACGGCCATCGAGCACGCGGTCGTCTTCGCGCGCAGCAAGGACGTCACCGCGCGCGACTTGCCGCAGAACATCCGGCTCGGCCAGAGCAGCCTACCGACGCCTGTTTCCCAAATGCCGACCGGTGACTTGAACGTGCATGAGGTCGAGAAGGAGCTGGTCGTGCGTGCGCTCAGGGAAGTCGGCGGCAGCCGCACCGCCGCCGCGAAGAAGCTCGGCATCAGCCGCCGCACCATGCACCGCAAGCTGCATGAATTTAAGCTGGAGGGATTTTAGTGATGCAAGCGAGCCGCCGCACCGAGGTTTTCTCACGCAACACCTAACACGCCTGCCATGCCCACGCTTCAGGAAATGATTCACTCCCTCGAAGAGGGCGCGGGCGCGCGGACGCTGAAGTGGGTCGGCTTCGTCTTCGCCTTCTTGGTGCTGGCGGTCGGCTACGATTTGCGCGCGTTCAAGAACTTCTCCAATCCCGACGCGATGGACGCGGCGCAGGTCGCGCGGAACGTCGCCGAGGGCAAAGGCTTCATCACGCAGTTCATCCGGCCCGTGAGCCTTTACCTCGTCGGCCAAAAGACCGGCGCGGCCTCGCTCACCAACGCCCATCCCGACCTCGCGAATGCGCCCGCCTACCCCGCCGTGCTCGCGGGCGCGATGCGCGTGCTGCCCTTCGATTTCAAGTTCCCGGTGGAAGAACAATTCCGCACCTGGCAGCCGGAGCACCTCATCGCATGGGTGAACCAAGCGTTCTTCCTCCTCACCGTCCTGCTCGCGTGGCGTCTTGCGCGCCGACTCTTCGACCCGACCGTGGCGTGGCTCTCCGCCGCTGTCCTGCTCGGCGCAGACCTGCTTTGGCGGTTCAGCATGTCGGGCCTTTCCACGATGCTCGCGCTCGCGCTGCTCATGCTGGTGGCGAACCTGCTCGCCGCCGCCGAGCGCGGCTCGCGCGAGGACGACTGGGGCGCGGCGCGGCTCTACTTCACCGCGCTGCTGGCGGGCGCGCTCATGGGCGCTCTCGGCCTGACTCGCTACGCGCTGGGCTGCCTCGTCCTGCCGGTGATGCTCTACTTCAATCTCTTCTTCGCACCGCGCAGCCTCAGCCTCGGCTTCGCGGCGCTGCTCGGCTTCGCGGCGGTGATGGCCCCGTGGCTGATGCGCAACCACGAGGTGAGCGGACGGCTCTTCGGCGTCGCCAGCCTTGCGTTGCACCAGACGACCGACCGCTTCCCCGGCGACCGTATCGAACGGCTGCTGGACCCGGAGAACAAGTTCACGCACGAAGACCTGCGGCAGGTCAGCCTCGATGAACACTGGGCCAAGCTCGGCGAAAACCTGCCCGGCATCCTGCAAAACGACCTGCCTCGCCTCGGCGGAAGCTGGGTCGCCGCGTTCTTCCTCGCCGGCCTGCTCGTGCCGTTCCGCAACCCTGCGCTTGGGCGGCTGCGCGTCTTCGTGCTGCTCTCGCTGGGCGTGCTAATCGTCATGCAAGCCGTCGCGAAGACACACGCCACCGCGCTCGCGCCGGACGTGAACTCCGAGAACCTCCTCGTCGTGCTCGCGCCACTGGTGTTCATCTTTGGCACCGGGCTGTTCGTGCTGCTCATGGACCAGCTTGAACTCCCGCCCTTCGGCGCGCGCGGCACGGTCATTGGCTTGTTCCTGCTGGTCGCGTGCGCGCCGATGCTCTTCGCGCTGGGCGGCACGCCGCGCTCGCCGATGGTTTATCCTCCCTACCATCCGCAGGTCATCCACGAGCGCGCGGGCTGGCTGGGCGAACGCGAGCTGATGATGAGCGACCTGCCGTGGGCGGTGGCGTGGTATGGCCGGCGCGACTGCGTGTGGCTGCCGAGCAACGTGGGCGAAGGCTTCGCCACCGTGCACCGCGTGCGCCCCGTCGCCGGGATTTACCTGACCGCGCTGACGTTGGACCAGAAGCTGATCTCCGGGCTGCTGCAAGGCGACGACCCCGCGTGGGGCGAGTTCGCGGCGAACGCGATCGTGAAGCGTGAAATCCCGGACGGCTTCCCGCTGAAGCACGCCTTCGCCGAGGGCTTCCCCTACCAGCTCTTCCTGTCGGACCGCGAGCGCTGGAAGCCGGCTGCGAAGTGACGTCCCAGCAAAGCCGGTAGCCGCCGGTTTAAGGAGCCGAGCTCAGCTTCAAACGCAAGGGCAGTGCTGGCTTAACCGGAACGATTCCATTGGAACCACGCAGCACACTCCGGCCCGCAGCAGGAGCAAAGGAGTGTGGTTGCCAAACTGCGCCACAAATCCGCGCACGTCAGTTTGCCCCCGCGTCGGCCACGCGCTTGAGGTAGTCGAAGGCGTAAATCCCCGTGCCGTGGCCGTCGGCCCAGAGCGGTTGCACACCGTAGCCGCCCACCATCCCGAGGCGCGTGAGCTGGAACGCGTTTGGCCCGTAGGGCTTGTCGGGGTTCTTGTAGAGGTTGCCCATGATGTCCACCTCGCCCTTGCAGCCGGCGCACGGGCACGCGCGCCGCAAGGCCTCCAGCCGCACGAAGGTCTCTGTGCCGTCGTCCCACTTGATGGCGAGTTCCACGCCCACCGGCTGCATGTCCACTGGTCGCATGAGCCGATCTTACGAAGCCGTCGCACACGGAGGCAACTGGCGAAGTGGCGCTCCGCCCGGCGTAGCATATCGGGTAAACAGATTAAGTTAGGCGAGGCTAATTTTATTCCTTGACCCAATTAAACTTCTCTCTACCTTCACGAGCGCTGATACCGGCCATCTGTCGGTTGGGCAGCGACCTTGAACATGAAACTGAGCCGACCCTGTCTATTGCGGAGCGCCTTGCTCCTGGCCGCTGCGGCGCTTGTCATCACGGTGCCCTCCGCGTTCGCCGCCGAGCGCAAAATCCGCGTCACCACCACCACCTCGATGGTCACGGACCTCGTGCAGCAGGTCGGCGGCGACCGCGTGGAAGTCGCCGGCCTCATGGGCGCGGGCGTGGACCCGCATCTCTACAAGGCCACGGCCTCGGATGTTTCCAAGCTCCAGCAGGCCGAGGTCATCTTCTACAACGGCCTCGTGCTCGAGGGGAAGATGACCGACATCTTCACGAAGCTCGCGCGCACCAAGAAGTTTGTTTACCCCGTCACCGAGGGCGTGCCGGAGAAGAAGCTCCTGGAGCCGCCGGAGTTTGAGGGGCACTTCGATCCGCACGTCTGGTTCGATGTCGAGCTGTGGGCGCAGTGCGCGCAGACGGTCGTGAAGGGCTTGCGTGAGTTCTCGCCCAAGGACAAGGCGCACTTCGAGCTGCGCGGCAAGGAAGTCGCCACCAAGCTCCGCGCGCTGCACGAGTGGTCGCTCAAGAAGGCCGCCGAGCTGCCCAAGGAGCGCCGCATCCTCGTCACCAGCCACGACGCCTACAACTACTTCGGCCGCGCGTATGGCTTTCAGGTCGTCGGGCTGCAAGGCGTCTCCACCGTCGGCGAGGCCGGCCTCGCGGACATGGCCAAGCTCGTGGACTTCATCAAGAAAAACCAACTGAAGGCCATCTTCGTCGAGTCCAGCGTGTCACCCGCGACCCTCCAGCGCATCGCGAAGGACGCCGGTGTGAAGGTGGGCGGCGAGCTGTTCTCCGACGCGATGGGCACGCCCGGCCAGATGGAAAACGGCTACGACCTCGGCACCTACGAGGGGATGATTAAGCACAACCTCACGACCATCGTGGGGGCGCTGAAGTAGCCAACTAACCACCAACCTGCACTTACCGGCACTAATGAAGACGAGCCACAAGAAAGCCGAAGCGCTGTTCGCTTCACTTCCCATGAGTGCCAGTTAGTGCAGGTCAGTGGTTCAAAATCATGTCCCCTCCTCCCCTCGAAATCCACGACCTCACCGTCGCCTACCACAAGAAGCCCGTGCTGTGGGGCGTGGACCTCGTCGTGCCGCCGGGCAAGCTCGTCGGCATCGTCGGGCCGAACGGCGCGGGCAAGTCCACGCTCATCAAGGCCGCGATGGGCCTGCTGCCCGTTAGCAGCGGCTGGGTGAAAGTCTTCGGCGAACCCGTCGCGAAGAACCTCCGCCGCGTCGGCTACGTGCCGCAGCGCGAGTCGGTGGACTGGGACTTCCCCGTGAGCGTGATGGACGTGGTGCTCATGGGCCGCTACGGCAAACTGGGGTTGCTCAAGCGCCCGACGAAGACTGACCACGACAAAGCCCGCGAGTGTCTCGACAAGGTGAAGATGCTGCCCTACGCGAACCGGCAGATTTCCAACTTGAGCGGCGGCCAGCAGCAGCGCGTCTTCCTCGCCCGCGCGCTGGCGCAGGAGAGCGACCTTTACTTCATGGACGAGCCGTTCTCCGGCGTGGACGCCGCGACCGAGTCCGCCATCATCGCGCTGCTGCACGAACTGCGCGCCGCCGGCAAGACGTTGCTCGTCGTCCACCACGACCTGCCCACCGCGCGCAACTACTTCGACATGCTGCTGCTGCTGAACATGCGCGTCGTCGCCTTCGGCCCGACGGAGGAGGTGTTCAATTACGAGACCTTGCAGAAGACCTACGGCGGGCGGCTGACGATTTTGAGCGAGGTGGCGGAAGCGGTCCGGGTGAAGGGGTAGTGGAGAGGATAAAAATGAGCCGTTCAGCGAACATCAACTCGCGAACCAACCGGACCACCGTCCGGCTCCTCTATCTTCTCTCTTCTCTCCTCTATCTTCTCTTCACCACGCCCGCCCACGCCGCCCGCATCGGCGACCTCTCCGAGACCTCGCTTTGGGAACAAGCCCTCCGCTTCTTCACTTTCCAGGACCCGTCCGTCCGCTACGCGCTGCTGGGCTCCATGCTGCTGGGCATTTGCTGCGGCCTGCTCGGCTCGTTCCTCGTCGTTCGCAAGATGGCCCTCGTCGGCGATGCGCTTTCGCACGCGGTGCTGCCCGGCGTGGCGTTGGGCTTTCTCTGGAACATGAACAAAGACCCCGTCGCCATCTTCATCGGCGCGACCGTCGCCGGCCTGCTCGGAACTGCTGTGGTGAACCTCCTCAAGCAGACCACGCGCTTGAAGGAAGACACTGCGCTCGGTCTCGTGCTCGCGTCGTTCTTCGCCGTCGGCATCTGCCTGATGACGATGATTCAACGCCTGCCCACCGGGAATAAAAGCGGCATCGACAAGTTCCTCTTCGGCCAGGCGGCAGCCATCGGCGCGGCGGACGTGCAACTCATGGCCGTCGTCACCGGGGTGGTGGTGGTGGTCATCGCCCTGTTCTACAAGGAGTTCCTCGTGACCAGCTTCGACGCCGGGTTCGCGCGCGCGGTGGGCTTGCCGGTGCAGGCGTTTCACTACGGGCTGATGCTGCTGCTCGCGTTTGCGGTCGTCATCGCGCTGCAAGCCGTCGGCGTCGTGCTCGTGTCCGCGATGCTCATCACGCCCGCCGCTGCCGCGTATCTGCTCACCGACCGGATGCACCGGATGCTCCTCCTCGCGGCGGTGTTCGGCATGGCGGCGGGCGCGCTCGGCGCGTTCTTGAGCTTCCTCGGCAACAACCTGCCCACCGGTCCCTTCATGGTGCTCGCGGCCACGGCGGTCTTCGCTGCCGCGTTCCTCTTTGGCCCGCGCCACGGCGTGCTCGCGCGCTGGTGGCGACAGCGCAGCCGCGCCGCGCGCATCCAGCGCGAGAACACGCTCAAGGCCATCTACCACGTCCTCGAAGCCCGCAACTTTCTGGGCGAAGGCGTCTCCCTGCGCGAACTCGCCGAGCGCCGCCGCGAGACCGAGGAGGAAGTCGCTGCCCAAGCCGCCGCCCTGCACACGCACGGTCTCGCGACACTGCACGACGACGGCAACCATATCTTCGTCACGCCGGACGGCTGGCAGCGTGCCTGCGCCATCGTCCGCAACCACCGGCTCTGGGAACTTTACCTGACCAACGAAGCCCACCTCGCTGCCGACCACGTCCACGAGGACGCGGAGAAGATTGAACACTTGCTCGGCGAGGAGACGGTGCGCGAGCTGGAGCGACGGTTGGTGAACACGAAGCAAGACCCCCACGGCAAGACCATTCCGGTCGTGCCGATTTCACTCGGAACCAAGGCGGAGACAACCCCCGGCTACGGAAGGTCCGCATGATGGCGCTCTCCATAGTCGCTGTAGCCATGAGCAACTTCATCCCACCTTTCGACGCCCACCGGGTTTTCGTGGAGCCGTGGACGCAGGACTTCAGTAGCTCAGTCTGGATTGCGCTGATGGGCTTCTTCGTGGCTACCGCGTGCGGCTTGGTCGGCAATTACCTCATCCTCCGCCGCATGGCCTTGGTCGGCGACGCCATCAGCCACAGCATTTTGCCGGGCATCGCAGTGGCGTTCCTCATCAGCGGCAGCCGCGGCTCGTTGCCCATGTTCCTCGGCGCGCTCGTGGCGGGCGCGGTCACGACGGTGCTCATCGAAGTCATCCACAAGAAGTCGCGCGTGAAGCAGGACGCGGCCATCGGCATCGCGTTCACGAGCCTCTTCGCGGTGGGCGTCATCCTCATCAGCCTCTTCGCGTCGAAGGTGGACCTCGACCAGGAATGCGTCCTCTACGGCGAAATCGCCTTCATCCCGCTCGAAGGGATGGTCGAGCTGGCCGGCCTGACCCTCGGCCCGCCCTCCGTCGTGCGCATGGCCTTGGTGACGCTCGTGGTCGCGCTGCTCGTGGGCCTGTTCTACAAGGAACTCCTCGTCAGCTCGTTCGACCCCGCGCTGGCCGTCTCGCTGGGCATCAACTCGACGTTCGTCCACTACGCGCTGATGGCGATGCTCTCGGTGGTGGTGGTGAGCGCGTTCGAGGCGGTGGGGGCCATCCTCGTCATCGCCATGCTCATCCTGCCCGGCGCGACGGCCACGCTGCTCTCGCACCGCTTCCCCGTGATGCTGGGCCTGACCGTGCTGCACGCGGCGTTGAGCGCGGTGCTGGGCCTGCACCTGGGCGTCTGGCTGAACTGCTCCCTCGCCGCCGCGATGGTCGTGGCGGGGACGGGATTGTTTATTGCCGCCGCCGCCGTGTTCGGCTACCAACAAAGCCACGCGCATGAACACTCTCAAAACAACAACCTTCGTGGTCGCCCTGGTGATTAGCCTCGGCAGTGCTGGTTGCCGGAAGCGTCGCTCCGAGCCAGGCACCCCAGTCTCCAGTGAATCCGCCCAGGCCACGCCGACGACCCCATCCACCCAAGGGCCAGCGGCGACTGCCCCGGCGGCCATGTCAGCGGCCAATCAGGTTGTGCTGGAGAAGAAATTCATGTCGCCTGAGACGTCATGGTCAGCCAAGACGCCCGACCAGAAACGGAGCGCCTATTACGCATGGTGCCAGCAATACATGTTCGGGGACGCCGCCACCAAGTCGAGGATCCTCGGTGAAATCAACCGCACGGGGCTTCCTCCCGACGACATCAAGGCCCTGCAATTGGAAAACCGAAAGCTGACGTTTCCTCCGCTGCCACTCCAGTAGGAGGCGCGCTGGTTTTGAAGCGAACGAAACCGCGTCTTCAGCCGACGAGAAACTTGGAACGAGAACTTCGGGGCAAGTTAGTAGCGGCCAGCGGGATCAAGGGGATTGCACCACAACCGGCTGCGTTCATTCGCACCGGCGCTGTTCGTTGCCGCCACGAGAATTGGCCAGACCGTTCGATAATCTATCCACTCCGCCATGCCGCCGATGCTTCCGGCCAAGGCCCCGCTCATGTGACGCGCGCTGATGCCTTCAAAGGGATAGTTCCCGCCATCCCACCACCCACCAGCCCCGAGTTTCTCATCCTGTTCCCAGTGGATGAGGTCGTCGGCCTTGTATTCCACGATGCGACGGCTGGAGGTTGGGCTCGTGCCGAAAGCTCCGTTCATGCAGTAGCTGCTGATCAACTGGGGCCGGCTGATGTAGTCCTCGGTCTTTTTGAAATCCAAGGCGCAGGTGTAGACGTTGGTGTTCTTCAAGTAAGGCCAGTAGTTGCCCAGTTTGTAGTCAAACACCCCGCCGGGATACGCTGCGCCCGTGTAGGCATACATCCAGCCGGCAGTGTCAATCGGGTTGCCCCAGTTGGCGAAGGTGACCTTGTCGTCGTAGTCCGCCGCGTAAAGAATTTGCGCGGTGAGCATCTGCTTCATGTTGTTAAGGCATTTCACGCCGGAAGCCTTGAGCTTTGATTTGGCCAGCACCGGCAACAGCATTCCCGCAAGAATCGCGATGATCGCGATGACGACGAGAAGTTCAATCAGGGTAAAAGCGCGCTTTGATTGCAGGGTTGTAGCGATCCGAGGTGTTGTCACGCCGGCAATGAAGCGCAAACCGCTCCGCTGCGCAAGCCTTTCGGCGGTGCGGTTCGCGCGAAAGCAAAACGAGTTACCCAGAAGAACAAGCCGCGGTAGCCCTCTCCGTCCGTAAAAGAGCGTGCGGTTTACCTCGCGAATGCGCCGTGTAAGTTAGCCCCACTTCGACAGCCGTGCGGTTCGCGTTTCCAAGAGGCGGCAGCCCGGCCACACGGCCTGCAGACGCCCCACCGCGCCCCTTTCCCAGATGACATTCGGCAAGGGGGTGATTAGCTTCGCGCTGCCATGTCGCTGACCACCGCCGCCACGCTCCGCGTCGTCCTCTACGAGGGCGCTGATTCCCCCGCGCTCGACTCCACCGACCGCTTCTCCGCACTGACTGCGCTGCTGGAGAAAGGCTTCGCCGTCACCCGCGCCGTCGCGGGCGGACGCGTCGCACCGCATGAACGCGGGTCGTTGCTCGTGCTGGGCCAGTTCGCCGGACGCACGCCCGAGGCGGAGGGCGTGGCTGCGGGCGCGACCGTGCGCTTCCAAGACATCACTGGCCTCGACGCCGCGCGCATCGCCGAACGTGCCGAGGCGGTGCAGGCGGAGACCGGCGCGGCGCGGCATGGCGAGTGGAAGCCGTGGTTCCCGGTCATTGACTACGACCGCTGCACGAACTGCATGCAGTGCCTGAGCTTCTGCCTCTTCGGCGTCTATGGCGTGGACGAGCAGAACAAGATCCAGGCGCAGAACCACGACAACTGCAAAACCAACTGCCCCGCCTGCTCGCGCGTCTGCCCCGAGGCCGCGATCATGTTCCCGAAATACAAGGCCGGCCCCATCAACGGCGACGTGGTGCAGAACTCCGACCTGGGCCAGGAGAAGATGAAGATCGACATCTCCTCGTTGCTCGGCGGCGATGTCTATGCCCAGCTCCGCCAGCGCAGCGACGGCGCCAAGGCCCGCTTCAGCAAGGAGCGCGACGACAAGAAGGCGTTGTCGGAGCGCCAGAAGTGCCTGACCAAACTCGCCCAAGGCGGCGACATCCCGATGGAAGTCCTGATGAACCTGCCCGCGCCCGAGGAAATCCTGCGTCGCGCGGAAGAGGCGAAGGCGAAGGCCCAGGCGGCGTTGCAAAGGCAGGGGCAAGCAAGCACAGTCCAGCCATGAGCACCGCTCAATTGATTCAAAAGGAAATCGAGCAGACGCCGGAGCCGGTGTTGCGCGAGGTCTACCACTTTCTGCGCTTCCTCAAAACGCGGGCAGACGACGAAGCGTTTGACGGGTTGGCGTGGAGCGAATCAGCGCTGGCGAAAGACTGGAACACGCCGGAGGAGGATGCCGCATGGGCAAGCCTGTAGCCGGTGAAGTGGTGGTCCTGCCGTTCCCGCAAACCGACCTCTCGCCGGGAAAGCGTCGGCCCGCGTTGGTCGTGGCGGACTTGCCCGGCGATGACGTGATTCTCTGCCAGATTACCAGCCAGGCACGGGCCGATGGCTTTGAGGTTCCGCTCGGCGCGAACGACTTCGTGCAAGGCCGCCTGCAAACTGACAGTTTCATCCGCTCGCACCGCTTGTTCACGGTTGACCATGCGAAGATTCTCTACTCGGCAGGCCGGGTAAGCCCGCAGAAGTTGGCTGCGGTTCGCAGCAAGATTCGCAACCTCTTTGCCTGAGAAATTCATGCTCCCCGCCCTCGCCTTCCGCACGCTCCGCTCCGCCGACAAGCGCTGCATCGCCAAGTTCGTCTGGAACTTCGGCATCAAAGGCATGCTCTCCGTCGAGCGCTTCAAGCGCCGGCTCAAGCGCGGCGAGGTCTTCCCGCCCTTCCTCTACCTCTCCATCATCAACTCCTGCAACCTCCGCTGCCAGGGCTGCTGGGTGGATGTCGAGGAGAAGGACTCCATTGACCTCGACTCGCTGAACCGCACCATCAACGACGCCAAGGCGCACGGGAACGTCTTCTTCGGCATCCTCGGCGGCGAGCCGTTCATGCACCCGCAACTCCTCGACCTGCTCGCGGCGCACCCGGACTGCTACTTCCAGGTCTTCACCAACGGCCAGTTCATCACCGAGAAGGTGGCGAAGCGATTGCGCGAGATCGGCAACGCCACGCCGCTCATTTCCATCGAGGGCCGCGAGGTGGTCAGCGACGAACGGCGCGGGAAGAAGGACGTGCTGAACAAGACCTTGCGCGGCCTCGATAACTGCCTCAAGGAGGGCATCCTCACCGGCGTCGCCACCAGCGTTTGCCAGACGAACATTGACGAGCTGCTCACCGAGGAATGGCTCCAGCACCTCATCAACCGCGGCGTCCACTACGCTTGGTATCACACCTACCGCCCCGTCGGCCCGAAGATGAACATGGCCCTCGCGCTGCGGCCCGACCAACTCGTGCGCGTGCGCAAGTTCGTCGTCGAGATGCGCGCGCGGATGCCCATCGCCATCGTGGACGCCTATTACGACGGCGAGGGGAAGGCGCTCTGCCCCATGTCCACCGGCGTCTCGCACCACATCGGGCCGAAGGGCGACATCGAGCCGTGCCCCATCATCCAGTTCGCCACGGAGACCATCCACGACGAGCGCGGCATCTACGCCACGATGCGGGACAGCGCGTTCCTCAAAGACTTCCGCGAACTCAGCGCCGAGCACACGCGCGGCTGCGTCGTATTGGAGCGGCCTGACCTCGTGAAGCAACTCGTCGTCAAGCACGGCGCGCGCGACACCACCGTGCGCGGCACCGCGATGGCCGAACTCGACGCGATGACCCCGCGCTTCAGCCAATGGCTCCCCGGTCAGGAAATCCCGGAGAAGCACTGGATGTATCGCCTCGCGAAGAAGTATTGGTTCAGCGACTTCGGCGCTTACCAGAAGGCGGACCACGATGCGACCGTCGCGGCGAAGGCGAAACACCTCATCGCTGAAGTGCGAAGCTGAAATGGCCGCGGGCCCCGAACCAATGTTCGATTGACGCGGTAGGTTTTTTTGTGACAGTAGAAGGAATGAAAGCAACCTCGATTCCCTCCATGCCTCGCATCATGGGTCATCCACTGCGGGCCTTTACCCTCATCGAACTGCTCGTCGTCATCGCGATCATTGCAATTCTTGCCGGCATGCTCTTGCCAGCGTTGTCCAAGGCGAAGGCCAAGGGACAGGGCATCAGTTGCCTGAACAACACCAAGCAACTGGGCCTCGCATGGCGGCTGTATTCCGAAGATGCCGACGGCCAATTGGTTTACAACCACCCGGCGGTGGGCAACTGGGCCATTGGCAGTATGAGCCGGACCATCGCCAATCATCCGGACAACACCAACACGCTTAACTTGATTGATCTCAACACCGTGCAGGCACCCAACAACTTGGCGAGCACGAACCAGACCCTCGGTCCGATGCTGGGGAAAAACGCGGCCGTGTTCAAGTGCCCGGCGGACAAGAGCAAAGACATTGGAAGTGGCGCGTCGCGGGTGCGTAGCTACACGATGAACAACGCGGTGGGGATGAACGCTGCCGGGCCGCGGCTCCAACTCCCGCACGGCACCTCGCTGCTCGGTCCAAATTTCTCCACCTCTCCCGCCGCCAACTTCCTGCTCTACAGACGCGAGGCGGACATTGTGAAACCCAGTCCCAGCGACCTATTTGTCTTCGTCGAGGAGCATCCGGCGGGCATCACCGACAGCCAGTTTGCGGCCTGCATGGTTGAGCCGGGGCATTTTGCCGACAAGCCCGCGACGTATCACAACAATGCCAGCGGCTTTTCCTTCGCCGATGGCCACTCCGAGATTCACCGCTGGACCGGCCCCGGCTTCGGCGGCGCCGTGAACTACGATGTCGTGCCCACGACGGCGAACGCCGACCATGTGACGGATTGGAATTGGATGAGCGCGCGTGTGTCCGCCGCGAAATAGGACGGCCTTGGCTCTGCCCAAGAAAAGACCATGAAAACCCAGTCGCTTCCTTTCACCTTGGGGCGCTTCGCTGCCTGTCTGCTACTGCTGGCGCTGTTGACCCAAGCGGGTTGCCGACGCAAGCGGTCTGAACCGCCGTCCGGGCCAGGCCCAGTGGCCGAACCTTCGGCGCAAACGGGTGCGGAGCTTTCTGCCCCGACGCCCAAAGCCGCTGACGCAAACGCAGCGCGAGCGGTGGAGGAGTTGAACTACGCCCTGCAAGACCACCGTGAGCGCACGGGAAAGATGCCCGCGTCGCTGGCCGAACTCGTCACCGCCAGCAAGCTGTCCCTGCCGCAGTTGCCGCCGGGTGGCCATCTGGAATTGGACCAGCGGCTCAAGACGGTCAAATACGTGGGTCCGGGCGGAAAGTGAGCTCCGCTTCCGGCACCGCTTGTGATTTGGAGCGACGGAGCGCCTCACGATGGCTTGCATGGAGGCGAGTCAATATCCTCCGAGCAATTCCCTTCCTGCGCTCCTGCCTTCCTCATAAATTCCGCTCCACGACTCATGCAGCCTGTGGACATCTTACTCGCCACGCTCAACGCCAAGTTCATCCACTGCGCGTTCGGGCTGCGCTACCTCCACGCGAATCTCGGCGCGCTTCAGCCCCGCGCCGCGCTGCTGGAGTTCGAGATACAGCAGCGCCCGCTGGACATCGTGGAGAAGCTTCTGGCCCGTCGGCCCCGCATCGTCGGGCTGGGCGTCTACATCTGGAACGTGCGCGAGACCACGGAGGTCGTGAGCCTGCTCAAGCGCCTCGCGCCCGAGGTCATCGTCATCCTCGGCGGCCCTGAGGTGAGCTACGAGTGGGAGGAGCAGGAGATTGTGCGCCTCGCGGACCACGTCATCACGGGCGAGGCGGACGTGAAGTTTGCAGAGGTGTGTGGGCACTTACTCGCCGCACCCGCCGACTTCGCCCCGCCTGCTCGTAATCCTAATCCTGCTCCTCTGGCAGCGGCCAAAAGCGGAGCAGGATTAGGATCAGGATTACGAGCAGGAGAAAAGCCTTCGGTCACGGCTCCGCTCCCGAAAATCATCCCTGCCGAGCTGCCCAAGCTGGAGGATGTCGCGCTGCCCTACGACCTCTACACCCCCCATGACCTCGCGCACCGCGTGGTTTACGTGGAGGCGTCGCGCGGCTGCCCGTTCACCTGCGAGTTCTGCCTGTCGTCGCTGGACATCCCGGTGCGGCAGTTCCCGTTGGAGAAGTTTCTGACGGCGATGGAAGGCCTGCTGACGCGCGGCGCCACGCAGTTCAAGTTCGTGGACCGGACGTTCAACCTGAACCTGATGGTGAGCCGCGCCATCCTACAATTCTTCCTCGCGCGGATGCGGCCCGGCCTCTTCGTCCACTTCGAGATGGTGCCGGACCGGCTGCCCGAAGCGTTGCGTGCGGTGATCGCGCAGTTCCCCGCAGGGTCGCTCCAATTCGAGGTGGGGGTGCAGACGTTTGATGAGCAGACCTCGCGCAACATCTCGCGGCGGCAGGACCATGCGAAGCTAGCGGAGAACCTCACTTGGCTGCGAAGCCACACCGGCGTCCACGTCCACGCGGATTTGATCGTGGGCCTGCCCGGCGAAGACATGCCCAGCTTCGCGCGCGGCTTTGATCGGTTGGTGGCGCTGGGGCCGCAGGAGATTCAGGTGGGCATCTTGAAGCGGCTGCGCGGCACGCCCATCGTGCGACACGACTCAGAATTTGCGCTGCGTTACAGCGCGCACCCGCCTTACGAACTGCTGTGCAACCGCGACCTCGACTTCGCCACGATGCAGCGGCTCCGACGCTTCGCGCGCTATTGGGACCTCGTGGCAAACTCGGGGAATTTCAGCGCGAGTGCGCCGCTGATTTGGGCGAAGCCGGAGGCCGCTTCACCCTCGCCCTTCTGGACCTTCCTCGCGTTCAGCGACTGGCTTTTCGCCCGCCTCGGCCAACGCCACGGCATCGCGCTGGTGAGTTTGGCAGAGGCGCTGTTCGACTACCTCGTCACGGCGCGCGGAGTGGAGCCAACGACTGCTTCCGCCGCGCTCCTTGCGGACTTCGAGCGCACGGGAAGACGGGAACGCCCAGCCTTCATGCAGCTTCACACCGCACCGGCTGTCCGGCCGACCCCCACGCCTCGCCATTCGGCTGCGCCGAAACGCCAGTCGCGGCACACGCCGCCGCCCATCATCTCGGAGACGGCTTCGCAGCCTGAAGTGGCACCTCGCAGAACGTGAGCGCGGCGAGGCCGTTCGCGCCGAGGAGCAGCGTGTCCTGATTCCACGCGATCTCTTTGAGGTAAGTGATTTGCTTGGCCGCTGACGGCTGCGTGAGTTTGAGCGTGAGCACGTTGCCGGTGATGCTGCCCGACGCGACTTTGCCCTTCTCCCCATCCAGATAAAACTGCCCCGCCAGCGCGTCGGTCCAAACGACCGGCTGGTCAAACTCCAGCGTGACCGTGTCCTGCGCTGCGCTCGTGTAGGCGACGCGGCGCAAGTTCGGCGCGGTAAGCGGAACGGCGGACGCCTTCCCGTAATGGTCGCGTTCGATAAGTGGCTGCACCATGCGTGCGAACTCCGCCCAGCCCACCAGCGGGTAGTGGCAGCCGCCCGGCGGCCGCACGCCGAGGGTCGAGAGAATGCTCATGTTCGAGAAGAGCTGCGGCAACGTGCGTTGCTTTTCGCGCAAGCGGTCGCCCGCGCCGTCGCGCCCGCCCATGCTGCACGAGTTCGGCCAGATTTGGAAAACGTAGTAGTGCTGCACGTTGGGGAAGTCCTGCTTCCACGCGGCGGCCATCTCGACGAAGAGCGGCTGATAGCTCTCCCAGCCGAAGCCGCCCGTCGGCCCGTCCGAGCCTTGATCGTTCTCGCCCTGATGCCACAGGATCCCGCGGATGCCGTGCGTCAGCTTCGCCTGTTGCACGCGCCAGAGCATCCGGCCGTAGATGGTGGTGAGGTCAGTCGGGTTCGCCGCGTCGCGCTGATGCTGGTCAATGCGCGTGCCGCCGACCGCCGCGTTGATGAGGAAGATGGGCATCTTCTGGCTTTCGAGCAGCCGCTTCGCCAGCTCCATTCCCCACCAACCCAGTTCCGCCTTCTCGCCCTTCTGCGCTTTCCAAACCGGAAGGCACCAGAGGTTGCCTTGATTGTCTTTCGGATTTTGCGAAGGACGACCGTAGCTGCGAATCCACTCGTTGGTTTCCGGCGGTGACTTCTCGCCGGTGTCGGTCGCGAGCGCATTGGACTGGCCGTCGATGATGTAGGCATCGCCGCAGACGAGGTCGCCCACACGGCGCAGCACGGTCTCGTTGCCGCCGGTCTTCGTGCCAAACTCGACGCGGTATTTGATGAGCCCTGGCTTGAGCTTCACTGCGAAAGCGAAGGACTTGTCCGCGCTCGGCTTTGCAGTTTCGGTCTTCACGAGCTTGTCGTCGGCGAAGAGTTTGAGGAAGACCGCGTCCGCCGCTTCGGTCAGCGTGCCGTTGTAATGGAGCGTCCCTTCGTTCTTCTCGTCGCGCGTGTAGAACTGGCCTTCCTCCGGTCGCTCGTCCTTCGCCGGCACGCGCGCTACCCACGCGTCGCGCTTCGGCTCTGTGACCGCGATGTCCACGGACTGCGTGCTCGCCTTGCCGCCGTTGCTCACCGTGGCCGTGACCGTGAGCTTCCCGCTGTTCTGCGCACGCAGGAGCCGGAGCTTGCCCGGTGCGATTTCCTTGATGACCGCGAACGGCGTCGCGCTCCACTCCGTCTTCAACTCACCCGCACCCCGCGCCTGCATCGCCGCGAGATTCGCCAGTTGCGGCACGATTTCAATCGTCGCGCGCCCATCCCAAGCCGCCGGGGCCTTGAGGGTGAACACCGGTTCGGGGATGGCTTCCTTCACGGTGATGGCGATGTCTTTGGTTTTCACCTCGCCCGCGTAAACCGCCTTGAACTGAAGCGTCGCCGTCGCGTCGCCCGTCACGCGCCCGGCAGCGAAGTTGAAGGCGAAGCGATCCGTCGCCACGACCTCCTCGCGCCCGTCGCGCTTCAACACCCAGAAAATCTTCTGCGCGCCGCCCGCCTGTGCGGTGAACGAAACGGATTTGCCTTCATCCACAACGACTTTTTCCTGCGACACGGCAAACGCGTTCCCCGCCTGCACCAGCGGCCCGACAAGCGTCTGCTGCGGCTTCTGGTTCTCAAACTGCAACCGCACCCAGTCCGCCGAGCGCGTGACCTTCGAGATGCGCACTTCATCCATGTCGCCGACAAACGTGTAGTTGTTATACCAGCCGCCAATCCAGAGGCGCGCCGGAGTCTTGATGGCCAGCGGCCCTCCGTTCTTCGTGTTGGACCCGTCCAGCTTGCCGTTGATGTAGAGGGCCGACTCGCCCTGCTGGTAAGTGTGGACCACGTGCGTCCACTCGCCGAGCGGGAGGCGGCTGCCGCTGGCGACGTTGCCGCCGGAGAAGTAGCAATCCATGTTGATGTGCGGCGGGCTGCGGAACTGCATCACCACTTTGCCCTGCGCCTGCTCGTTGCCCCAGGCGACGAGCGTGGAGTTCGGCGTGCGGCTGCGGAACCACACTTCGGAGCTGTGCGGGCTGGCGCCGGCGGGGTAGTTGGGAATCTTGTCGCCGCCGAAGATGCCGGCCTTGCCGGGAAAATGCCGCGCCTTGCCGACGATGCCGTTCGTCAGCGACGTGCCCGTCTCCTTCGACTCCAGCGTGCCGACTTCATCCTGCACCGTGTCGCCAAGATGCCACACGCTCAGGTAGCCGTTGGACTCGTTGAAGACCGCCTTGCCGCTCGACTCGCTCACCGCGTCGGCCTTGCCCCAGTGCATTCGGAGCGCCTGCCGCGCGTTGCCCGTGATGCGCGGGATGCGCACCCAAATGCTCGCCGAGCCGTTCGCCGCATCCCACTCCTCGATTTGATACGGCAGCGGTGCACCCGCGCTGGCGGAAAAGCGCACGTCCGCGCCGTCCGCCTTCGCCTGCTTGAAGTCGAACCAGTCCTTGTGCAGCCGCACGAGCAGCGGAAAATCCTCGGCGGCCGCCGCCGCAGGCAAGTTCGCACCCTCTGGCGTGGTAAGAATCGTGAGCACCCCCGAGTGCTGCCAGGCTGGGTAGGGTGCGACGGCCGCTCCCCGCTTGTCCTGCGCGGTGGACAGGAGTGGAAACAAAATTGCCGTGAGGGTGAGAAAGGCAGCGGTGATGGGTTTCATGATTTTGTTGTTAAAGGACGGTCAGCGGTCGTGTCTGTCGACGACTTATTTCTTCACCCCGGCACCCTGCCGCGGCACCGCAGCGAGACTCCGCAGCGCCGACTCGACGTGGACCTTCCAGTCCTCGAGGTCGCGCAGCACCGGGTCGAAGCGCACGGGCGGCGGGGCCTTGGCCTTGTCCGCAGGCTTCGCGTCGGCTGCTTGGGTGGAAGGAGCGAATGGCAACAGGCACGCGGCGATGGTTGCGAGCAGCAGTGAAGTGAGTGGCGTCATGATGAGATGAGAATGCGGTTTGGTTGGTGGAGGGAGCCGGTCACTTGGCAGCGAGGAGTTCGCGCATCGCCTCGCCCATGGCCTTGCCGATGCGGTTGAACCAGATCGCGCTGCCGTAATAATGGTAGGGACGATCGCTGCCCGTGTGGCTCCATTCGGGGTTCTTCTGCCAGTTCGGAAAC
>Ga0208960_1000407_pt1 | contig 24417 bp, 21 predicted proteins | sample GreLakmeON33MSRF_FD_187703 | JGI IMG/M metagenome (GOLD analysis project Ga0208960, IMG submission 187703) | Freshwater lentic microbial communities from great Laurentian Lakes, MI, USA - Great Lakes metaG ON33MSRF (SPAdes) | ecosystem: Environmental > Aquatic > Freshwater > Lake | place: Great...
CGCATGCCTTATGGAGATGCCATGGATGCCAGAGTGCGGGCCGAGATGCGGAAGCTCTGGGGAATCCTTCATCCAACCGGCCGAGCCAACGGGGCTCTACGGCACGTTGGCTACGGTGCTCGTCCGCCGATGCGAGAAGTGCCAACGCTGCCCGCCGCTGGGGAAGCGACGCTCTCTCGATAACTGCCGCACCCTTTGAGAAACTGCGCGAGGGCACCGGTTGAGCCCATCGGGATCGGCTGTTTGGCCCCCACAAAGCAGTGATGGGCAGGCCGTTCGCGGCTGTTTTTTTGGGTTTTTTCGACGAAAGCGAATGAAAAACAGGTTTCGGGTTCCCATGTGGGCACGCCGACACTACAACGTGCGACTGGAGAAGTCGTTTCCATTCCTCGTTATCTAAAGGTGCCAAGTCGATGCCCACGCGCGATGAAATTTTCGAAAAAGTAAAAACGGCCCTTGTGGACGCTCTCGGTGTTGATGAGGTTGATGTGATTCCTTCAGCCAGCATGGTGGGTGATCTTGGAGCCGAGTCAATCGATTTTCTAGACATCGTCTTTCGCCTCGAAAAAGCGTTTGGTATTAAAATTCCGCGAGGCGAACTCTTTCCCGAGGACGTGCTTTCCAGTTCCGAGTATGTCACCAACGGTAAAGTGAACGCCGCTGGAATTACTGCGCTCAAGTTGCGCATGCCGTTTGCAGACCTAGAAAAGTTTGAGGCCAATCCAAGCGTGCAAAATTTTGGCAACACGCTCACGGTCGAAGACATGGTTCGCTACGTGCAGAGCAAACTGAATGCCTGACTGGGTTTCACTCCTTTTTCCCACATGGACGGCTTTGCCGGAAGCGTGCAATGCGCTGGTTTTGGATTGATCGTTTCGAAGAATTTGTGCGTGCTAAGCATGCCACGGCCGTGAAGAATGTTTCACTTGCCGAAGAGCACATGCACGACCATTTTCCGGGTGCTGCGATGATGCCCAATTCCCTGATCGTGGAGGGGATGGCGCAAACAGCGGGCCTGCTTGTGGCGGATGCAATCGAATACAACCGCCGGGTTGTCTTGGCCAAGGTGGCCAATGCCGATTTCCATTTCGATGCCGTTCCAGGCGATTCGATTTATTTTTATGCCGAGATTCTGGATCTCAAGCCGTCAGGTTCGCTGGCTCGCGTGACCAGTAAGGTGGGTGACAAACTGCAGGGAGAGGCCGAGCTTTTCTTCGCCCATCTTGAACCCGGCGAAGGGGTTCCGAAACTGTTCGAGCCAGATGAACTGCTCGTGTGGCTGGATCACATGCACATCTACGACATTGGCCGCGACGAAGCGGGGCAACCGCTCGTGCGACCAGACTGGTAATCGAGAGGAGAGGGTGATGGTGGCTGGCAGACGTAGAGTTGTTATCACGGGAATGGGGTGCATCACCCCGCTGGGAGTGCGTGTAGAGCAACTTTGGAAAAATCTCATGGCAGGCGCCTCAGGCGTTGGCATGACAACCGTTTTCGATGCATCACGGTTTCCAACGAAGATCTCTGCCGAGGTGCGAAACTGGTGCATTGCTGACGAGGGGGAGAGCGAGCAACTCTGGCATTTTTGCGGCCGTCACACGCGGTTTGCAGCGGGTGCAGCCTTGCAGGCGATGCGAGATGCGGGACTCGAAAAAGGGCTTGCCGATCCCACGCGGTTGGGCGTGTACTTGGGCAGTGGCGAGGGGCAGCAAGACTTTGATTCGTTTACGAGCATGATGATGGCAGCGATCGAAGGCGAGACGCTGGACGTCGCAAAATTTACAAAGCTTGGGCTGGAAACGCTGCATCCACTTTCGGAGGTCGAGCAAGAGCCCAATATGCCGGCTGGCCATTTGGCGGGTATGTTCGATGCCCAGGGGCCAAACTTTAACTGCCTCACGGCCTGTGCCGCTTCCAGTCAGGCGATCGGTGAGGCGACCGAACTGGTGCGTCGTGGCGACGCCGATGTGATGCTCTCTGGTGGGACGCACAGCATGATTCACCCTTTCGGTGTGACGGGATTTAATTTATTGACGGCTCTCTCCACTCGTAACGACGAGCCCACTCGGGCCAGTCGGCCATTTGATCGCGATCGGGATGGGTTTGTGATTGGCGAAGGGGCTGCGATGGTCGTGCTGGAAGAACTCGAGCATGCCAAGAAGCGAGGTGCAAAAATTCACGGCGAATTAATCGGCTACGGATCGACGGCCGATGCCTATCGCATCACCGACACGCACCCCGATGGCCGCGGTGCTTCCTCGTGCATCAAGCTGGCTCTCGCGGATGCCGGTGTCGGGCTGAATGACATTGGCTATATCAACGCCCACGGCACGAGCACCAGCGTAAACGACCGCGTTGAAACGCTGGCCATCAAGCACGTCTTCGGTCAGCAGGCCTACAAAATTCCTGTCTCGAGCACGAAGAGCATGATGGGGCATCTCATCGCTGCCGCAGGTGCCACCGAGTTGATTGTGTGTCTGCTGGCGATCCGGGATGGTGTACTGCCCCCGACGATTAACTACGAGGAACCTGACCCCGACTGCGACCTCGACTACGTGCCCAACAAGGCTCGTGAGGCGACGTTCGATCGGGCGGTTTCCAACAGCTTTGGTTTTGGCGGCCAGAATATCTCGCTGGTCGTGGGACGGTTTAACGGTTGATGTGCGGCACCGTTCACTCCGGCATTCCGACAAGATCCGATGGAAGATGAGGCTGGTCTTTTACTTGATGTGCCGCTAGGCGGTTGCGAAGATCTGTGACGATGTCGGGCATGCTATCGACCACGTCAGACTTCTCGTACGGATCATTGCCGATGTGAAAGAGTTGAGCCTTGCCGTTCCCAAGGACAAACAGCTTCCATTCTCCAGAACGAATGGAATGCCCGCCTTTGGTGGCGGTATAAATGGTACGGGGCAGCGAAGGAGTCGCCGCACCTGTCAGGACGGGCCATTGATTGACACCATCCCATTGACGATCAAGCCGTAACGTGTGCCCGAGAAGAGCAGCCATTGTGGGCATCCAGTCGACGGCATGCATGGGAACTGTCAGTTTCTGTGGTTTCAATTTTCCAGGCCAGTTCGCAAACGCGCAGACTCGCGTGCCGCCCTCGTACCAACCAACATCGCTCCATCACAAATCATCGGCTACGACGAACAGAATGTTCGGGCTTTCGAATTTCTCGGTCGCCTCGGTCGCATTGGGCACCAGGCCGAAAAGGTCTGCCGGAATAATCGCCATACAATTTTTGAGGCGGCGAGGCATCTGTTTGGTTCTTCCAAGGGAGAGGCAGGTCAACTGCACTACCGTAACGAGCCAGATGTCCAACTGCTGCGATGGCTTGGTAGCCGCGGGCCATGCCCCGCTTACCCAGTTTATCAGTCATGGTAAAAAGTGGCCATCGCCTTGACACATTCATGAACCCCCACAACTCGTCCTCAGAGTTTTCTCAACCCGTGCGACCGGCTCGACCGATACCTTCCATGGATAGGTGGCTGCGTGGTAACGCGGCCCTGTCTTGGCGTGGTGATGTGCCCGCCGATTTATTCCGGCTTTCATAGGCCGGTGAAACTCCAGGGGACTGTGCCATGAAACGCACGTGCGGGCTGCTTGTCGTGATCACGGCGGTCGGGATGTCGAGCGGGTGTTCGATTATCGATCGACTCTTTCTGGCTAACTTTGACGGACCGTACGCCCACCAAGCCGGTCATGCCGGCGGCCGCTGCCAGGACGGGGCATGCCAAGACGGCTGCCAACCGGGAGCGTGCGAGCAGGGCGCATGTGCCGAAGGGGCATGCCCGGCTGGCGTCTGTGAAGGAGGCGCGAAGTGCCGTCATCAGGGTCAGTACGGCGGTCTGGCCAAGCATCGTCTCACGCCCGAGGAAAAAGCTGCTCTGGCCACGTCGGATTATGGCCAAACGGGTCCTGCTGGTCCGCCCACAGGCGCTGTCGCTTATCCTTACTACACAACCCGTGGCCCCCGGGACTTCTTGGCCAAGAACCCAGCTTCGATCGGCCCATGATTCGGCCATGATTGAGAAGAGCACCCAGTGGTCCTTGTCTAAGGCCACCCCATTGCCTCGCACCGCATTGCCGATAGGCTGTGAAGCCTATCGGCAATCGTTTTGAATGGTTCTGAACTTGAAGGGTCCACTCTGGCATGGGCACGCCCGGCACCGCATCCGCTGGCACAGACGGCGCGTCATCTTCCGGCCGGTTATCTGCCACAGGCTGGCTCGTGTGCGTCATTGCAGCGATTGGCTTTGCCTTTGATATCTACGAACTGCTCATGCTGCCGCTGATCATCAAGCCGGCCATTGCAAACCTCAGCAAACCGATCGTGGAGAGCCTCGTGCAGGGGGGCATGGCCCCGGTCGATGCGATGGCACTCTGGAGCCCGGGCGGTACCAGTTATGTGGGATGGGCCCGCACGCTATTCTTCGTGCCGGCTATCGCTGGCGGTGTGTTTGGTCTGCTGGGTGGCTATCTGACCGACGTGTTGGGCAGACGCCGTGTCCTCACATTCAGTATTCTGCTCTATGCGATGGCGGCGATGGCGGCTGGATTCGCGACCACGCTGCCGCAGTTGCTCTTCTTCCGCTGCCTTGTTTTTGTGGGTGTGTGCGTCGAGTTTGTGGCGGCCGTGGCATGGTTGGCAGAGCTTTTTCCAGACCGCGAGCAGCGTGAACGAGCTCTGGGCTGGACGCAAGCGTTTTCCTCGCTGGGCGGTCTGCTCGTCGGTGCAGCGAATGTGATGGCTGCGAGGTGCGCCGATCTGTTGCCCGCAATCCAAGGCGACCACGAAGCGTGGCGTTATACGCTTATCTCTGGCGTGATCCCAGCGTTGCCGCTGATTGTGATCCGTCCTTTTTTGCCAGAGAGCCCTGTGTGGGCGGAGAAGAAGGCCGCGGGCACGCTCAAGCGGCCGAGCATCCGCGAACTCTTCAGTCCGGCGTTGGTCCGCACGACAGTCCTGACAACCCTTGTGTTTGCGGCCAGTTACGGCATTGCTTTTGGTGCGATTCAGCAGTTGCCCCAAATCCTGGGCGGCCCCAAAGGGCATGCGGCGATTTTAAAAGTGGCCAAGGCCGCGCAGGACGAAGCCGTCGCCAGGGCAAAGGAGAGCGGCGGCCCCGCTCTTTTGGCAGGCAAGCTCAAAAGCATTGCGGGCAACGCCACTGACGAGGCTGTGGCTACGGTGACGATGTATCAAGAGGTCGGTGGCCTCGTGGGCCGCGTGCTTTTGGCAATCGCAGCGCTCCGCATCATTGGACGGCGGAGACTGCTTCGGGTGTTTCAGATTCCAGCACTGCTCTTTGTGCCGGTGCTCTTTTGGTGGATCTCGACGCAGTTATCCAACCCCGACTCCCTCGGCTGGATCAAGGCCGGCATCTTTGTAGCCGGGCTCTTCACCGTCGCACAGTTTAGCTTCTGGGGCAACTACATTCCGCTGGTGTTTCCGACGCACCTGCGAGGCACCGGGGAAAGTTTTGCCGCCAACATCGGGGGCCGTGTGTTGGGCACAGCCGCTGCATGGCTCACGCTCACGCTGGCCGCGGCAACGCCCCCGGATCCGCTACGGATCGCGCTGGTGGGCGCCGGGGTGGCGGGCGCCTATGCGATGGTTGGCGCGATGCTCACCCACTGGCTACCGGAACCCGACGCAACGCTCGACTGAAAAAAACCGAGCAGCAGTTCGCTTAGGAAATGATCGTCCGCGGGGCGCGCGGGGCGTCGTCTGGAAGCGTGGGAACGTGCCAGATCATCGAGAGGCCGATCGCCACCAACCCCAGCACGAGATATTTCATCCACCACGGCAGGCTGTTGAGCACGAGGCTGCCTGCGACGACGGCGGCGACAAGGAGCACGGTGCGATACTTCATGCTCTTGCGGATGCCGTGGTAGTGGTCCCAATCGTCGAGCGTTGGCCCAAACCAACGGGAGCGGTGCAGCCACGCGTGGATGCGCGGCGAGCCACGAAAGAAACACCAACTCGCCAGCAGCAAAAAAGGAGTGGTGGGCAGCAGCGGCAAGAGGGCTCCCAACACAGCCAGTCCCACGCAGGTCCAGCCCGCTGCCACGTAGAGAAAACTCGACAGCGGATCGGTAGTGGGCTTGAGTTCCATGGGTGGAGCGTCTGAGGGAGATTGATGGAAACGGAAGTCTAACACGCCAACCGGTTGCGTGGCGGCTGAAGCCGTTTGTGACGCAGCCCCAAACGGCTTATGCTCTGAGGCCTGCTTTCCCCGCCCCGCCTTTTTGAGGAGACTTCTTCCATGCCGCTGGTGCCCCTGCGATGCCTGCTCGATCACGCCGCTGAAAATAGCTACGGACTCGCTGCTTTCAATGTCAACAATATGGAGCAGATTCAGTCAATCATGGAGGCGGCCAAGGAAACAGAGTCGCCTGTGATTGTGCAGGCCTCTCGCGGTGCCCGCAGTTACAGTCAGGATGCCTACCTGCGACACCTCATGCTGGCGGCTGCGGAACTCTATCCGTGGATCCCCATGGCAATGCATCAAGACCACGGCAACTCTCCGGCGACGTGCACCAGCGCGATCGACAACGGCTTTACCAGCGTCATGATGGACGGCTCTTTGAAGGACGATGGAAAAACGCCCGCCGACTTCGACTACAATGTGAAGGTGACAGGCGAGGTTGTGAAATCAGCGCATGCCCGCGGCGTTTCGGTCGAGGGGGAGTTGGGCTGTCTTGGATCGCTGGAAACTGGCCACGGAGAGGCCGAGGATGGGCACGGAGCCGAAGGCACTCTGTCGCACGACCAACTCCTGACCGATCCCGATGAGGCCGAGCGATTTGTGGCCGCCACGGGTGTGGATGCGCTGGCAGTGGCTATTGGCACAAGCCACGGAGCGTACAAGTTTACACGAAAGCCCGACGGCGAGGTGTTGGCGATGGGTCGGATCGAAGAGATTCACCGTCGTCTTCCCAACTGTCATTTGGTGATGCACGGATCGTCGAGCGTACCGCAGGAACTGCAAGACATTATCAACCGCTTCGGCGGAAAGATGCCGCAGACGTGGGGCGTGCCCGTGGAGGAAATTCAGCGAGGCATCAAGCATGGCGTGCGCAAGATCAATGTCGACACCGACAACCGCATGGCGATCACGTCTGCCATTCGCAAAGTGCTCTGGGAGCATCCCGATCAATTCGATCCGCGCGACTACATGAAGCCCGCTCGCGATGCGATGAAGAAGATCTGCGCGGAGCGGATGGTGCAGTTTGGTCAGGCTGGCAACGCCCGCAAGGTACCGGTGGTTTCGCTGGAAGCCATGGCAAAACGCTACGCCCACGCATAGGCCTCAGACGCCTCGCAGTGCAGGAGGGCGTGGGGCGTTGGCAACGCTGTTTGGAATCCCGTTTTAAGACGCGGAAACACGCGTTGCGTAGGTTTTCCAGTCGGCCTATAGTCCCGACCCGCTCGCGGCCAGGGATGCCCTTGGAAATCCATGAATGGCATGGGTGCGAGGGACCCTGTGGGACCACCGCTCATGGACGACGCTATGGAACTGCTTACGCCTCCCCCCAATCGTTTGGCCGATGCCGACGTGCTAGCCCATGGCCGGGAAATTCTTCGCTCAGAAGCACAGGCTATTTTGCAGGCAGCCGAAACACTCGACGCATCGTTCTGCCGCGCGGTGGAAATGATCAAGGCCTGTACAGGTAGCGTGGTGGTGACTGGGATGGGCAAGGCGGGCTTGGTCGCCAGAAAGATCTCTGCCACGCTCGCCTCAACAGGAACACCGAGTCACTTTCTGCATCCGTCGGAAGCGTTACACGGCGACTTGGGCGCCCTACGACGCGATGATATTGTGCTCGCGATGTCGCAGTCGGGCGAAACCGAGGAGATCACCCGATTGCTGCCACACATAGGAGCGAGGCAGATCAAAATCATTGCAATTACAGGCCGGGCACAAAGTACGCTGGGCCGAGCGGCGGACGTTGTTGTGGCGACGGGCAATGTGTCGGAGGCTTGCAGTATCGGACTGGCGCCCAGCACGAGCACAACACTCTTGCTCTCCCTCGGCGATAGCGTGGCGCTGGTCACAAGCGCGATGCGGCAATTCACGCCACAAGACTTTGCCGACCGACACCCTGGTGGCACGCTGGGCCGACAGTTGACATCGGTCGAGGATGCTATGCGACCGGTGGGGCAGTGCCGCACCGCCAGTCCGTGCGATACCGTGCGGGCTGTCTTCGCTCGCCCACTGCCTGTCCGTCGCACAGGAGCCGTCATGATTATTGACAAGACAGGTTGCCTCACCGGCATTTTTACCGACAGCGATTTGGCTCGTCTCTTCGAGCATCGCAACGACGCGGCCCTCGACGCACCAATCGACGCCGTCATGACTCGCCAGCCGACGACGATTGTGGCTGGCACGTGCCTGCGGGATGCCGTAATGATTATGGAAGTTCGGCGGCTGAGCGAATTGCCGGTGGTGGATCGTGAAGGTCGCCCCGTTGGCCTTTTGGACATTGTGGATATGGTGGGGATGGTGCCTGCCACAATGCTTGAGATTCCACTCGAATTACCCGGTGCCGCAGCCGCTTAGGCCGAGGCCCACAGGAAGACCCTCATGGCCGCTGCACCAACGACCAACCATACCAAACAGCATGATCAGACGGCCGCATCGCAGTCTTTGCAGGAGCGACTCGCTCGCGTGCAACTGCTGCTCTTAGACGTGGATGGAGTGCTCACCGACGGCAGCGTAACGTGGGTAAGTGAGGGAGTCGAACAGAAAACATTTCACACGCGCGACGGTTTGGGAATCCGACTCTGGCAGCGGGCTGGCGGTAGCGTTGGAATCGTGACCGGTCGATCGAGCCGCGCGGTGCAATGCCGTGCCGAAGAACTTGGGATCGCAATGGTACGGCAGGGCGTCGATGACAAACTCGCGGAAGCCGAAGCGATCCTGACCGAATGCGGGCTTTCGTGGGAACAGGTTGCATTTATTGGCGACGACCTACCCGACCTGCCCGTTGTGCTGCGATGTGGACTAGGCGTGGCGGTGGCTGATGCCTGCGCAGAAGTGGCGGCAGCGGCGGTCATCGTGACGCGATTGCCCGGCGGACGCGGTGCGGTGCGAGAGGTGATCGAGCAGATGCTTCGCGCAAGAGGCAGTTGGGACTCGATCGTGCATCAGTATGCCGCTGTCCGAGCGTAATTTTTTTCACCCGCGAGCATCATTCCATGGAACATCGCCTTGGACGCACGCTGCGAGTGTTTCTCGTGGTGCTCTCGGCGGCCGGTTTTTACAGGCTCGCCGTGGTGCCGTGGGTGGAGCCGCGGATACACGATGTGGGAGCGTCGCTGGAGCCGACTCCGGAGGAGGCTGCATTGATTCGATCCCGAGCCGATCGCCGGCTTGCAGTTCTGGGCGATGTGTTTCCGGCTGGCTCGTGGGAACGCGAAGATCCCATCGTGCTGGAGAGCCGACAGATGCGACTGCTCTTCAAACAGTACCACTCGCTCCCTGATGGGCGAGTAAACCTCGTGCCATGCACGCTTGTCATCCTGCCAGACCACAACCGCACGCCCGACTCGCAGTCGGCTGGCCGGACGATTGTGCTGCGAGCACCGCAAGGCGCTGTGCTCGAATTCGACGAACCGCTCGATTTGCGGCAGGGACGGCTGGCGAAACTCATCGGTGGCAGTTTGCGTGGGCAGGTAACGATTCGCGGCACGCCAAGCGCTGAAGGGGCAGACGACGATATCGAGATTGCCACTCGGGATGTGGAGCTTGAGGCCTTGGAGATTCGCACAGACGAGATGGTCCAGTTTCGCTACGGCCGCTCCAGCGGAAGCGGCAGGGCAATGGTGGCTCAATTGCTCCCCCGCGCCGGTCCGGCTGATCAGGGTCCAAATATCGGCGGCGTGGATTCGATTCGACTGGATCGGGATGTGCGGATGCGTCTGGAGGGTTTTGCCGGCAGCCTTCTGCCTGGACAGGAGCCCGTTCCTCCACAGGCGGCTTCTCCCGCAGACTCCTCTGGCTCACTGGCCCCCGCAGAAGCGCCTGTACTGGTGAGCTGCCGGGGGAGTCTCTGCATGAACATGGCTGCCAATATGATTACGTTTGAGGATCATGTGGACGTGGTGCGCACCGTTCCGGGCGGTTCGACGGACCAGATAGCGTGCGAACTGCTTTCGATTCTGCTGGGGCGCGTGGAGGGTCCTGCTGCTGCAAGTGCGGTAGGAGGAGACGTTCGCGGCGGACTCAAGCCGTTGGAAATTCAGGCCAAGGGCACGCCGGTGGTGGCACGCAGCAGCGGAGCAGGGATGGAGGCGCGAGGCACTCGACTGGGCTACGAGATTGCCACGCGACGGATTCTGCTGGATGGAGATGGACCCGTATCGTTGATTGTGCAGGGCACAGAAATGGAAGCTCGATCGATCGATTATTGCCCCGGGCCACCGGGCGATCCAGGCTCCCTCATGGCTGTGGGCCCGGGCTGGCTCAAGAACAAGTCAGCAGGATCTCCTCCCCTCGAGGCACGCTGGCAGAAGTGGCTGCGGATGCGGCCCGATGGCAATGGTCATGTGGCTTCGCTGGCCGGTGCCGCCGAGATTACGGTTGAGTCGCAGGGACGGCTCAGCGCGTCGGAAGTGCACCTCTGGCTGGATATTGCCCCCGAATCTGAAACGATTCCATCGCCGCAGACTGTTGGCCCGAATCTATCGGGTGTGAAGCCGTCTCGCATGCTGGCTCGAGGCATGGTTGAGATCGATGTCGAACAACTCACTGCCCGCACCGATCGCATGGAGCTTTGGTTCCGCCACCCGGTCGCTCCTACAGCCGTGGCCGTTGGAGCGCCAGCCTCGCCATCCACATTGCCAAGAGTGGCTGCCCCACCGCCAGAAAAATCAGCGCCACCAAAACCAGCGACAGAAAAGCAGGCCTTGCCCACGCGTGGCCGGTTCGTAGCAACTGGCGCTCTGGTGCGCGGGATGGTGAGCATGTCGCCACACAATAATCAGCTGGAAGAAATTTCCCTCGAAGGGCAGGTGCATCTGCTCGAAGAATCGCGTGCCACTGTGTCCCAGACTCCCATGCAGCCTGGCACGACAGTGCCGGTGGCCGACAAGCCAGCCGAGGCATCGTTGGAGATTCATGGGGATCAGTTGCAACTCACACGCGCAACGCGATTCGATGCCCGCGCAATCGTGTCGGGGAAGCCTGCCAAAGTGAAAGCCAGAGGCATCGATCTGGAGGGGCCTCTGGTAGAGTTTGATCGCGGTCGCAATCGCCTTACGGTGGAGGGAGCCGGTCGGCTCTCGCTGCCGATCGCCAACGGCATGAATGGTCTCGAATCGTTGGGCGGGGCTGGCTTGGGCTCATCCCCATCGGCACGCGCGCCTGTGCAGAATGCAGGCGGGCCACCTGGCACACTGGATGTGACGTGGCAAGGACGTATGGATTTTGACGGACTCACAGCTCGGTTTATCGATAGGGTCGTCACCACCAGCGGTGCCACGACGCTCCGCGCCGGATCGCTCGACGCCATCTTCAGCCAACAGATCGCTTTCAGCGCCGAAGGCATGCAGCGAGGTAATCAGCGGGCCGATATTGCTCGCATTGCCTGCGGAGCCGGCGTGCGGATTCAGAGTGAGTCGATCGGAGAAGATGGTTCAAAATCGGCAGAAAACCTCTTTGTTCGGGATCTACTTTTTGACCGTGCAACCGGAGGAGTGTCTGGAAGTGGTCCGGGAAGGCTGACCAGCACTCGCTTCGGACAATCGCCAGGACTATCGATGCCGGCCGGTCCACAGGGAGCCACCACGCAACCGGCAGCACCAACGCCCAGGCCCGATGAGTTGACGTATCTGGGAGTTGATTTCCAGCGGGGGATGCGAGGCAATATCAACCAACGCACGATGGAATTTCATCAGCGAGTCGAAGCCATTTGGGGGCCGGTGGCTGGCTGGGGCGACACGCTTGACCCCCACGCGCCCGGCGGCCTCCCGCCCCGTGCTATCGGCATCACCAGCGATGGTCTTGGCGTGGCGCAGACGCCGCAGGCGCCCGGGCATCGGCGCAGTTCGATGGAGTTGATTGCTGTCGGAAACGTGCTTGTGGAAGGGGATTCTTTCACGGCCAGAAGTGCGAGACTCAGCTGGAGCGAAGCCAAAGACCTTCTCGTATTTGAAGGGGATGGCCGCAGTGATGCCCAGCTTTTTCGACAGGTCAAGCTGGGCGCGCCGACGTCCAGTGCATCTGCCGGCAAGATTCTCTATTGGCGAACGCTGAACCAGGTCGAAGTCAACGATGCCCGGTATTTAGATTTTGATCAATTTGGTGCAAGCATGCCTGGCAAGGGTGCTACTGCCCCACCGCCGGCGAACGTACGGGCAACCCGGCACGGGCAACCCAGGTCCGCGAATGCGCCTGAAGATCCTCGGTGAGCCATTGAAGGGGATTCTGCCTTAGGCGATGCGACGAGATTCCTTCTCAAAAGCTTCGATCACAAATCGAATCGCCTCGGGAGCCATCCGGTTGCAGAAATCAATTCCATGGTCGCCGCTGCTGGATTCCAGAATGGCGATGTGCGGAATCCCAAGTGCATTGAGCTTGCTGTGCAGGCGCACCGATCCATCGTGCCACTGAGCGTCGGCGGGATCACTGGCAAACCACTGATGCCGAGGCCAGTTGAGCGGATGCACATGCAGGATGACCGTGTCCTGCCTGGCCCGTTCCACGTCGCCGTAGAGGTCCCAGAGCGAATCAAAAAGATCGCCGCCGTCCTGCATGGACAGATGAAAATCGACGGCTGGCGCAATGGCTGCTGCCACAGGAAAAATCGCCGGATGCCGGTACGCCAGACGCAGTGCCCCTTGCCCGCCCATCCCCTCGCCGACCAAGGCGATGCCAGGTGCTTTCACGCCAAAGCGTCGCTCGATTTCCATGCGCACACGGTGCACGACAAAGCGTTCTGGAGAGATGCTGGGGTCAAAGGCCGGCACAACCGCGTCGATCCACCACGACCTTCCTGCGCGCGGGCACAGAGCCGGGATCTTGGCCGCTTCGATGCAACCGCACAGGCCGATCGATTCCTGAAGCATTTGCTCCCGCACCCCATGCAGGTAGACGATCGCGCGTCCACCCGGAGCATCGGGTGGATCATAAAGCTCGCACGGATGGCCATCGAGTAAAATCGTCGACCAGTACGGCCGCTGCGGTGGCGAAGTCATGGAAGGAGCCTGTGTGCGTGCATGCTCTTTGGCTGAGAGCAAGGAGACGATTCTACAGTACGTTTCGCACAGTGCATCCCCGATGGGGATTCCGGTGGGGCCCCGTGATTGTTGGATGTGCCATCGCTTTTGGTTCCGGGTGTGGCCACGCACCGGGCAACAAGAGGAACGTGCCCATTGGGCATCGGTGCGGATGCGTTCTGACTCCCCAACAGACGCTACACTCGTACGTCGAACCACAGTCGTCCCAGTCAGATGAATCACCCCACTGCCATTCGGCGTTGAAAGAACTGATGCGTATTCTTCTGACTGCCGAGCAACTCGCTGAAGGCATTGACCGTCTGGCAGACGCCGTCCGAAGCGAAAGAGCGGTACGGCCGCTGACAGTCGTCGGCGTGCTGACCGGCAGCATCGTACTCGTGGCCGATTTGATTCGGCGGCTAGACGGTCCTGTGCGGCTGAGCATGGTGTGGGCTAGCAGCTACCGCGGCACATCCACGACCGCAGGCCGTCTGGAAATGCGGCTCGACCTGCTTCCCGACCTGACCGGACAGGAGGTGCTTCTTGTCGACGATATTTTCGATACCGGCCGCACATTGGAGGCGATCGTCGACGCATTGGGCCGCCGCGGTGCGGCCAGAGTGCGGTCGCTTGTGCTGCTGCGGAAGAGCGGCCGCGCCGAAGTGGAGATTCAGCCCGATTTTGTCGGATTCGACATTCCCGATGTGTTCGTTGTCGGGTATGGTCTGGACTACAACGGTTCGTATCGGCATCTGCCACACGTGGCCTCGCTCGATCCATCCGACATCGCCGCTGTCCATCGCATCCATGAATCCGGTGGACCCCAGTGAACTCCAGACCTGTGAACCCAAAATCAATTCTGATGGTGTGCCGAGGCTTGGACCCAGTTGGCACTGGCAGGCAACTCGAACTCCTTGCGGCAGGATTCCGCGAAGCCCAATGGGATGTGCACGTGGCTGTCACGACGCGCACTGGGAACGTTCCCATGAGGCTGGCGCAGGCAGGCTTTTCGGTCTATCCAATCGGGAGTCGCCCTAGGGTGGATTGTGCAGCCGCCGCGAAGCTCCTGCAGTTGGTCCAGCGGATCGACCCGGCCGTCATCCATGCGTGGGGGCGTTCGCAGGCGAGGCTTGTGTGTGGTGTGCGAACTCTGCTGCCACGTCCTCGCGTGGTGTGTCATCTGGCATTGGGGCCACGGGGTGCATTGACCGGCTGGCTGCTGCGACGAGCCGATCGCGTGATTGCCGTATCGGATGGTGTGGGCAGGCACTGCAAGGCGATGGGCGTGGATGCCGCACGCATCGACGTCATTCCGCCCGGAATTCTGCCAGCCGGGATTGCACCAGAACCCCATGCGGGGCTTTCGCGAGAGGCGATTGCCCAGCGATTGGGCTTGCCCGCAAGGAGCCCGTGGACGCTGTGTGTTGCGCCACTGGTTGCCCAAGCGAGGCTGGATCGACTGCTTTGGGCAATCGATCAACTCGACGTTGTGCATCGGGGCGTGGAGCACGTGCTGGTGGGCGATGGCCCACTGCGAGCCAGGATAGTACGGCGTGCTCGCGTGCAGCAAATTTCACAACGGCTGCACGTGTTGCCTCACTGCGACTGCCTGCCCGACCTTCTTTCGCAGGTGCGATTGGTGTGGCAGTCGGGCAACGTGGCTTACGGCGGCGCCCTCTTGGATGCGATGGCGTGTGGTATTGCGACACTTGCCGTGGACAGCGACGCGGCTAGGCAGTTGATCGCGGATCAGGAAACGGGTCGCATCGTGTCCGCCGACCCGGAGAGTGAATTGCCGCGACGGGCGTTGAGCATGATCGAGGACGACTCTCTGGCGGCCCGGTATGGGGCGGCGGCTTACGCCCGCGTGCACGAATATTTTTCAACCTCGCAGTCGATCCCACGGCACATCGCAGCGGTCCAGCAGTCGCTAGAAACATAGTGCATGCGGCCACGTGCCGCGACCTAGCCAGAGGCCTACTCCCTGTCCAGCGTCACTGCCAGTGTGCGGCCGCGGGGCGTGGATCGCACGTCTCCTCCTTCGCTCACCAGCACACCAGCCTTATAGACTCGGGCCGGCATCGCAAACATCTGCGATAAGTCGGCGTTCGGCCTGTAGATCGCGATGTCGGCGTCGGCTCCCACACCCAGATGCCCTTTGTGGGGGAGGCCTGCAATCCGTGCGGGTGCTGCTCGAGTGATGATGCAGAGTTCTTGCAGCGAATATTCGCGTCGGATACCCGCCAAGGGACTGCGTTTTCGCACAGTCGGATGAATTCTCGCGAAGGCCTCCCGGCGAAATGCTTCGTCGCCGAGCAGACGCATCAGGAGCGGATAGGCGGTGAAGTGTGCGCCGTTTGGATGATCGGTGGAGAGGGCAATCCGCCACGGATCGCTGGCTGTCAAAAACCACTCCAGCCCGATCGCCCACTGCCACGCGTGCACAAGGCTTCGCTCGCGATAGGCAATTGGCAGCACGCCGCAGCCCCCTTCTAACGATAGATCGTGCGACATCCACGGCACCCCTGTGGCGTGTGCCACATGCTCGGCGGCAACAGAGTCGCCTGTCATCGCCACGGTGCTACCGAAGAGCACTTGCCCGACGTCCAGCGAGAGTTCGTCGTGTGCGTTGAACCATTCGACGAGAGGGGCCACGCCCGAGCCGAACGTGTCGGGATCGAGTTGGCCGCCGGTATAGCTGTGGAATTGCACGTGCGCAAGGTGCGCTGGAATTCCGTCGAACGTGCGCATCGTCTCGAGCATCGTGCGCCAGTTGCCCGGTAGACCGAGATTAGCCGTATGCACGTGCAGTGGATGCGGCAACCCAATGGCCTGTACGGCAAGGGCCAGCCGGCTGAGAATATGACGGGGAGTCAGCGACTCATTGGGAAGCGATGTATCCAAATCGTGATGGTCGCCTCGGCGGCCGTGCTTCCAGAAAGCCGGTCCCCCTGGGTTGGCCACCTTGACGGCCCAGCCCCCGCCGCTGCCAATCGACTGCGATAGAAGCCGCTCTACGGCCCGGTCATCCCGCGCAGCAAGCGCGCTCAGGACGGCGGCATCGTCGGCCGCCAATAGATAGATGCCTTTGTCCAGAATCGGAAGATCGCCTAACTCCATGTGGGCAGCAGACGCGGCTCCGGTGGCAATGGCCGCATCGAAGACAGTCGTATAGCCAAGCGATGCATAGAGAGCGCCAGTGGAATGGATGGTTGGCACAGCCGCAGGCCGGCTCCGCGAGAGTTGCGGCGAGATCCGACGGCCCGCGTTGACCTTCGGCCCGGCAATATGGCTGTGCAGATCCACACCCCCAGGCATCACCACAAGGCCCGTGGCATCGATGCGGTTGAAACGCGAGGCATCGATGGGCTTGGCGATGATCCTGCCACCTTGGATCCAGATGTCGTCCACAATGCCGTCGCGGCCATTGGCAGGATCGTGGATTGTGCCGCCGACAACCACATATGGCGCATGCATACCCAGCATCGTCTCTGGAGAAAGTATTGGAGGTTTTGGGGACGCAGTTCTCCCCCCTCCGCTCCACGCAGGCGACCGCGGCGTGGCTGCGTCGGCAAAGCGATGGAGGCAGTCTCGCAGGGCAGTCAGAACGGTATCCATGGACGGCACCGACAACGAATCGATCTGGTGGGTCACCGGTATGCGACGGCCATCTTCGCGGAGCATTGTGCCCGATACAGCCAGCATCATGCTGGCACAGCGAATTTGAATCGTTGGAGGCCCAATCCCTGTGGAGGTGCATGCATCGCTTACTCGCACGACGGCGATTGCCTCTTTCTTGGCAGCAATGGCATGCTCCAGCGTTTCGGGGAGTGGGCCCACGGCGAGCACGCAATCGATCTCGCCCCGCTGGATGAGTTGCTCCGCGGCAGCTTCCCCGGGCAAAAATGTCGACCCCGTGCGGTCGGCCTTGGAAATCCCGCCTGCCGCGCCGTACCGCCACGTGCAGTGGGCAGCGACTCCAGCAACATTGCCACCACAGGCATTGATTCCATCGCCCAGCGGGATTTGAAACGCAGGTTTGGAATGCGCAATAGCACGCACTAGATGGACCATGCTCCAAGCTTCCAGCCCGACCGGATCGGCAGCATCGGCCGTAATGATGGCCACACATGTTGCAGCGGCGATCGCATCATGCAACTCGTGCAGCGAGGTAGACGCCTGCGACAGTGAATGAGAAAGCGGGGCATGCCCGAGAACGTTGGCATGCACCAGGCGGGCGGCCTCTACGGCCACGCCCCGGGCCATGGGGAGATGGCGGTGCGATGCGCTTGACGGCAGCACAGCGAAAGGCCCAATGGCGAACGTGCGGGCCTGTGCGGGCGCGACGAACCGCTCTAAAAACCGTGGGTGTGTGGCTGTCGGATCGCAGAACCAAAAAACCACCAGATCCGCCCGGTCGCGGAGTTCTTCCCATGCGGCGGTCACTTCGCCAACTCTGGCGATCGTGGGCCCGGCGGCACGCGAGGATTCCGCGAGCCCGGCATCCACGGCCGCCCCGAGCGATTCAGCGATGTCGCACGCGATTGCGATGGCTTCGAGCGTAGCGGCCCTCAGTCCTGTGACGAGCACTCGCTTGGCACCAGCCAGGGCTTCTGCGGCCCGAGCAATCGCTGGTTCCGACGCCAACGGCCGCCCATGTTCCCAAGCGTCTGGAGCGTCAACGAGAGCCGACTGCTGGGCTGTGTCGAATGCGGCTTGCCCATGCTCACAGGCGTTTTCAACACGGGAGCTTTGAGAGACGTTGGCGGGGCCGCTCCCCTTTGCAGTGCTGCCTTTTGTGGCGACCGCCAAAGGCAGCAACACGATGTCATCGCAGAGCATTGGGCAGGCCGTGCAGACACCTCGCGATCGAGCGGCCGCATCGGCATTGGGGCGACCCTTCATCACGGCTTTGGCAGCACCCAGATATTGCGGTATCGCACCGGACTACCGTGGTTTTGCAGGTGCAGTGGGCCGACATCTTTTTCGCTTGATTGCGTTCCGCCAGTCGTGATTATCGGGATTTCAACGTTGTCTTGAATCAAAACGCCGTTGTGCCGTACGGTTATCCGAGGGTGAGACACTTTTCTATCGCCCTCAAATTGAGGTGCCGTAAAATCGATGTCGTAGGTCTGCCACTCCAGCGGCGGCAGACACATATTGACGCTCGGCGCGGCCACCGAATAGACGCCACCGCATTCATTATTTTCTCCCTTGAGCCCAAAGCTGTCGAGCATCTGCACCTCGTAAGCACCTTGCAAGTAGGCGCCGCTGTTACCACGGCCCTGCCCGCGGTCTTTGGGTTGGTAGGGAAGACGAAACTCGATGTGCCAGAATGAGTCTCCGAAGCTATCTTTGGAAGTAACGCCCTCCATCAGCAGGCCATCGTCGGCCACGCGACCATCGAGGAGTTTGGACGTGTCGGGCGGGGAGGTGGCGGCCATGCCGTCGAAGAGTACCACGGCGTTCTTGGGGGGGGCTTGCCCGAGCGTTGGGCTCTTGCGGTTCACACGCGAGAGCTTGGCGATTTCGGTTCCGCTGTCTGACACGACTACGATCGCACCATCTCGAATTTCGGCTTGGCGAGTGACGCCACCCCAATCGACTCCGGTGAGCTTCACGCGGGCATCCTTTCCTTCTCCTTCGCGGGAGCCCCCGCCTGTGATTGTGTTTGGGGGAGTCCAGCCGTCGCCGGGCAATCCACCCGGGTAGGCCACGGCCATAAACTTTCCGTCACCCATGGCCACCACCTGCACGCCGAATCGGACGGCTTGGCCATCGTGGGTGATGTCGCCGACATACTCGCCTTGAAACGGAAAGTCTGCGTCGGTCTTCTGGGGATCACTGGACGCTGGGTTGGCGGAGTGTGCGAAAGTGGCCAGAAGGGCCACCAGGATACCGAGTGCGAATCGCGAGCAGGTGGGGTTGCCGTGCATGTTGAAGAAACTCCAAGGGGGTGACGCTTCAGTATGCACCACACCGGCCGGCTCGTTCAACGGCTGCCCATCCGCGGCACCGCATGTTGCTCTAGCCTCCGGCCGAACTCCGTAAGGCTTCTGGCTTGGCAAACACCAGCCGGCCAGCCGTGGTTTGAAGTGTGCTCGTCACGCTCACGTTGACCATGCGACCAATCTGGTCGCGGCCCCCTTCCACTACGATCATCGTGCCGTCATCCAGATACCCAACGGCCTGTCCTGCTTCTTCGCCCGACTTGAGGAGCCGCACATCTAGCAAGTCGCCCGGCGTGAACGTGGGTTTGAGGGCCACGGCAATGTCGTTGATGTTGATCGCCGGCACGGCTCGCAATGCCGCCAGCTTGACCGTGTTGGGGTCGTTGGTGACGATCCGCCCACCCAAGCGACTGGCCATCTCCACCATGCGGGATTCTGACGGCACCTGAGCGTCAGGTGTGTCTTTGGCTTGAGCCACCTCGATATGGATCTCAGGGCTGGCCCGCAGGCGGCTGAGAATGTCCAGCCCGCGGCGACCCCTCAGCCGTCGCTGTTTATCAGATGAATCGGCAGCCGATTGCAGTTCGTCCACGATAAACGAGGGCACCACAAACCGGCTCTCGAAGATCCCTGATGTGGCGAGGTCGGCGATCCGTCCGTCTACGATGGCACTGGTATCCAGTAGATTTGGGCGTAGCCCCTGCACGTTTCTGGCAAACTCCACGTAGGGAATGAGGAACCGAAAATCGCTTCGCGTCTGAAGGAGCAGGCTGGTGCATACATAGCAGAGGATCATGCCCAGAATCAGCGGCAGCCAGACCAGAACCGGGCTGCGTGGATTGGTAGGCAGGATTGGTGTGAGTGCAAGGATCGCGATGTACGTGAGAAAAGCCCCGACGATCAGGCCGAAATAAATAGCAGTGATCACAGTGAGATCTTTTGAACGGATCGACGCATCGATGCCAATGATTGCTAGCGGCAGGAAGATCATTCCCCCGAGCACTGCCCACGGTATCCATTCGGCCGCTTCACGCAGAAAGGGAGAATTAAAGATGAGAACAGCAATGCCGACTGATACAGCGAGAAACACTGTGCGCAGAATAATGAGGGCCATAATTTTCCCCAAGAAACTCAATCGAGATCGAATGACTTCGCTAATCATACCGTATATCCGTTGGTCAGCGAAGGACCACGATTGTTTCAGGAGGGCCCCGCACAGGCCTTCTCGGGGCAGGGCGGTTCGTTCAGCCGACGTGCGACAAGAGATCTGAAAGCGTGGCCAAGCAGCCTGTGTGGCTCAGGTTCGGCGAAATCATGTGAATCCGATCGGCTCGGCGATGCAGCCACCAGTCGCCGCCACTGCCCTGAAACGCCAGCACGAGCCGACACTCTGCGGGCCTCAGAAATCGTCCGTTTCCAGGTCGAATCACGATGTCAATTTCGCAGGCCTCGCCTGGGCGCGCATGGTGAGCGCCTGCCAGCAGGTGGGCGAGTGGGCCGCCCAGAGCCGTGGCGCGAAGATCGTCCGGCAGTCCCCACCGCACGGACTCGACCGGACGAGGAACGAGGCCTTGCCGGCAGGACACGAGCCGTCCGCGCCGCAAAAAATAAGTGACATTGGCGCCGTCTCGCCAGCGGGCGGTGGCCGAAGGATCGCTGGGGTGCCAGACGTGCAGCGAGAACGTGCGATCCAGAATTGATTCCAGCCGAACGCCACTGCTGCGCAGCCGCAGGCCGAGGTCGTCGTCTTCCTGGCCCCAGCCTACGAACCGTTCGTCGAAACCGTTGACGCGTTGGAAATCAGATCGCCAGACGCCAAAGTTTCCGCCTGCCAGCCGAGGTTTCGAGGGATGTCGCACCAGCGAGTGCCACGCGGCTTTGCGGTGGCGTTGTGCCAACAGACGGCGTTCGGCCCGCGGCGCAAGTGACACCAGATCGATTGCTCCAAGCTTGTCCGGAACGAGAGAGGACAGAGCTTCTTTGGGCAGCCTTGCGCAGTATCCCAACTGCGCCGTGCCAGGCCGCCGTCGGCCGAGGTAGGCCGCCACGTGATCCCGAGGCAGGATGCAATCGCCGTCCAAAAAAAGCAGGAAGTCGCCGGTGGCTATCCGTGCCCCGCGGTTGCGAACCTGAGCCAAGCGAAAGCCGTCGTGGGGCTGCGTGATCAACCGGACTGGGAAGGGAGCCGTTGCGGCATACGCAGCCACGATGGCGGGGGTTTCGTCGGTGGAGCCGTCATCGGTCACGATCACTTCGATGTGTCCCGCGACGTGCTGCTGCAACACAATCGATTCCAGCACCAGCGACAGATGCCGTGGCTTCTGGTAGGTGTTGACGATCAGCGAAAGAGTTGGAATGGAGTTTGTCATCCCAGGAGACTCCGTACAACCTCGGCGGCACTGGAGGCTTTCAGCACGCACGTCGCATGGGCGATCGCAGTCGAGCGGTAGTGTTTGGCATGCCTGGATACTTCCCGCAAGGCTCCCACAACGTCTGCCGGCGAGTCGATCACAACCCCCACCGCGCCGACCGGTAGCGGGCCCGAGCACCGGATGCAGCGAATCTGGATTGCACGAGGCAGAGCCATTGCGGCCCCGCAGACGGGCGCACAGGTCAGCCGCACGCCGCCGTTCGCGGCCATGCAATGCGGCGGCTCAATGGGGTATAAAACGGTCGCAGGCCGGCCGTCTGGGTCGGCAGCCATAACGGTGGCAGGGGCTGTCGAGCCTGCCTCTATTGCCACTCGCAGCGCGGCCTCGTGCAGACTGTTGCGACCAGTCGTCTGCCAGGTGATATCGATGGCAAGAGCCACGCTGTCGCCGGTATTTCCCACCAGCAGATCGGGAGGCAGCTGAACATTGATCGAAAGCGGTTGGGCAGCTTCGATGCGATTCAGGCTCATCTGATAAAGGGTGCGCTGTCGCGAACGCGCCAGTACTTCTTCGGCGTGAGCCCGCAGCGGTTCGGCCAACTGTCGGCCCATCCAGCCGCCCCCTGTCACGATCGGCACAACGCCCGCCGCCAACGCCTCCAGGAGCATTCCAGAGCAGCGCGCGCGGTAGCGATCCTGATCGTAAGGAAGCAGCATCACGTCGGCGGCGGAGAGTTCGCGGGCATAGGCATCGGCATCCAGCGGGCCTCGAATCAGCTCGACGTTTGCCGCACGGGTGCATGCAGGCAGCGGCGTTGCGTTTGCCTGAATCGCAAATGTGATTCGGTCAGCCAGGATGGGGTCGCGTGCCGTTGCAGCCAGAATGCCATCCAGATGGTGCGAGTTTTTTTCGTGCCGCAGGTCGCCCAAGACCGTCACGCGAAGAGGTTTGTGCACATCGAAAACGCCGCGTGGATCAAACGATGGCAGCGTTGCCGGCCGCTGCGCGGGATAGGGAAGCACTCCGAAGGGAGCGACGCCGAGTCGCTCGTACTGTGAGGCAAGCTCGGCAGTCGTCGCGTAAAAGTGAAACGCATGAGGAGCCGCAGTGGCCACGGCTTCTTGGAGCAACCTGCGGACGCGCACGAGGCGACGGTCTTGTCGCGGGTAGTCGGCCAGAAATCCCCGGTAGAGCGGGTAGTGAAATTGAATGTGCCAGCCAATGCCAGGCGGCGGACGCACGCTGGCGATTCCTCGTGCAAGCCCCACCGCGTCGAGTTCGGTGGCGGTGGCCGCCAGAACGATGTCGCCGGGCGCGAGTTGTTGAATGAGCGTTGCAGCGTCTCGGGCAAAGGCATTGATGCGTTGGACGCGTCGGCGGGCCGCGTGCCAAAACGCCCACGGTGGAACGACTCGCAGGCGACGATTGCCTCTGACGTCGAGGCGGTCCAGTTCTCCAAAGGAAGTGTATTTTGAGTAGCCGGTTTGTTCGAAGCTGGTGAAAATATTCCATTCCGGCGGGTACGCATTTTCGGCAAGAAATCCGCGGTGCGTTGCCAGTCCGCACTCGAAGCCCTCCGCTGCTGCGGCGGCGAGCACTTCTGCGGCATAGTGGAACGGATGCGATCCTATCCGCTCGAGGCAAGGATCAATCAGGATAAACCGTCGGGCGTGCGTCATGCTGGGTCATGCTGGGTCATGCTGGGAGTCTGCTGCGTGCGAGTGGAGCCAGACGGACTGCGGGACACAATGGTTCTCAAGACCCTGTCGAAGGATTCGAGGCCGGCTGTGATTTCGATCGCGATCTGGAGGGCCACCAGCGGAATGTCGCCGAGGTGTTCGGCCTCCACCTTCACGAGATCTTTGAGCGTCGTGACAATTGCGTCGGCATGCAGATCGTGAGCCCAGCCTGCGATCGCGGCGTTGTCTTCGCGAGAGTAAGCGTGGTGGTCGGCCAGTGCACGAAAGCCCACGAGCGTGCTGCCGAGCTTTTCAAGCGTGGTGCGGAATGCTGTGGGATTGCCGATTCCAGCAAAGGCGGCGATGCGTTTTCCTTGGAGAAAATCCAGCGGCATCGTTGTGCCACTGGCTGTGCGTAGATGCACGGGAGCATGCGATGCCTCGGCCCATACCGCAGGCAGTCGACTGCCACAGACAGCCGCCAACGTGCGGCGAATTTCTGCGCGTCTGTCTGAGGTCACAAAGCTGGCTCGCGTGAGCACCACGGCCTGTGCACGGCAGAGGCCGACTAGGGGCTCTCGCAGGAGTCCACGAGGAAAAATAAAGCCGCAGCCAAAAGGGTTTGTGGCATCCACGGCAACGATATCCAGATCGCGGGCCAATCGTCGGTGTTGAAAGCCGTCGTCCAGTATCACGACGTCCGCTCCGTGCTCTGCGGCAACGCGGGCGGCCGCCACGCGGTCGCGGTCTGCTCGGTGCGGTACGTTTGGAAGCAGAATGCCAAGTTCTGCCGATTCGTCGCTGCGTTCTCCCAGTTTGGCCCCGTAGCCGCGGCTCACGATCGTCACATGAAGGCCCGCTTCGCAGAGTCTTTTGGCAATCCAGGCCACCAGTGGCGTCTTGCCGGTGCCACCCAGCGTGAGATTGCCGACGGACACGACCGGCACAGGAGCCGACACGATTCGAAGCAGATGTCGGTCGTAGGCGGCATTTCGCACGGTCATAGCCAGACCGTAGGGCACAGAAAGAGCTTTCAGAGCCGCCCGCGAGAGTGCCGCGACCGGGCCCTTGGCCGAACCGTCAGCCAGCCGGTGAAATGAATCGGCGTCTGGCAGGAGCGACATGGAGGCTGTTCTTTCGCCAAATCAGACCGAAAACACGACCGCAGGAGCGATCACGATAGGAGG
>Ga0208960_1000409_pt1 | contig 24321 bp, 20 predicted proteins | sample GreLakmeON33MSRF_FD_187703 | JGI IMG/M metagenome (GOLD analysis project Ga0208960, IMG submission 187703) | Freshwater lentic microbial communities from great Laurentian Lakes, MI, USA - Great Lakes metaG ON33MSRF (SPAdes) | ecosystem: Environmental > Aquatic > Freshwater > Lake | place: Great...
GAAGCGGGTGGCGGGGATCGCGATGCGCGAAGTGCAGCGCGCGACAGCGGGAGCGAGCACAGGCACGGCGGCGGCAGGCCGCAGCGGCGGGGTGTTGTTAGTGCACCGTTTTTGCGCGACGCTGAACGCACACGTGCGTTTGCACTTGTGCATGCTGGCGTGCGGGTCGCAGTGCAGGCGCTCTTGGCGCCGGTCAGGTACTGGCTTATGCGCGGAGTCCGGTAACTCACGCCGGCCGCCGCTGCGCCACCAACTTACGTGTCTTGGGGTGATCAAAAAGCTGCTTCTGCCCCTTGTTGAATTTGTTTTCGGCCTGAGCGCGAGGATGGATTGAACCTACAGCTACCCCATGCCAATGCTACGCAAATATGCCCGATTTGCTTTCGCGCTGACAAGGGCATTTCCACCAGTTTCAGGCAAGATATCCTGTTCGACTACGGCCCAACCTTCAAAATTCATGTCGCCTAACACCTTCAAGAGACCCGGAAAATCAACCGAACCTTTGCCTAATTCTGGGAACACGCCGGCAACAACGGCCGAAAAGTAATCCCCTTCGGCTTCGACCACCTTCTTCAACACCCGCCTGTCACATTCCTTGACATGCAGGTAACGAATGCGCGATGACCACCGGCGGCAGATATCAACGGGATCAGCGCCGCCGTAGGTAGTATGTGCTGTGTCGAGGCAAAAACCTACTCGCTCGGGGTCAGTATCGGAAAAGAAACGCTCAATCTCCTCCGCCGACTCCACCCAAGCCCCAACATGGGGATGGTACACCGTCTTCAGCCCAAATTCCTCCTGCACTCGCCGCGCGAGACTGTTGGTATTGCTGACAAACGCTTTCCACTGTTCTCCACTTAAGCCATCTTCTGGTCGAATTCTGCCGGCGCGCTGGGCGCGCTTCGCGTCGACGAACAGCCCGTCCGATAACACAAACCACTTGCACCCCATCCGAGACAGGAAACGCGCAGTCGTGATCGCTTCCTCATATTCCTGAGCCCGCGCCTGCGGGTCTACCAGATTTACAATCGTAAATGCCGAACAGAGTGTTAGCTTGCGCTTTGCCAATTCTTCACGCAGCCGCTCTGTATCAAAGGGTAGATAATCATAGGGTCCAAGCTCCGTCCCGGTATAGCCCGCGGCCTGCATTTCATCCAAAACCTGCGACCAGAGCGGGACATTGGGAGTATCCTTCATCAGTACCCCCCATGAGACAGGACCCGTCGCAATATTAATCTGCATGTTTTACCCCCCCTTTTTTATAGAGACACCTTTGCAATTTCTCCCCACCAACCTCATACCACCCAATGCCTGGGCGGCGCACCCTACGCTTATTCGATTTTCGCTTAGCGCTTATTTCAACACATAGCGCCCGTTCGGCCAAGATGCCGTTCTCGCCCACTAGGACATACTTCAGCCGAACCGTCTTTTCAAGACTCCATCTTCTTAGAACTCGTCATATGAAATGTGCGCAAGAGGCACCTTCAGATCAGCGAGCATTTTCGAGCAGGCCTTGATCATCATCGGCGGTCCGCACAGGTAGAACTCAACTCCACCAATGTTCGGATGGTTTTCGAGGGCTTGCGCGAACACCATTTCGTGAATGAATCCGGTGCTTCCGGTCCACATGTCCTCGTCGAGCGGAGCCGAGAGCGCTGTGCAGAAGGTAAAGTTGGAATACTCGGTGGCGAGGCGTTCAAAGAGGTCGACGTAAAACAATTCCTGACGCGAACGGGCGCCGTACCAGAACGAAATACGCCGGCCCGATTTCTCCACTTGTAGGAGGTGGGTGAGCTGGGCGCGCAACGGCCCCATGCCCGCACCGCCGCCAATGCAGATCATTTCCTTGCGGGTAGGCTTGACGTGGAAATCGCCGAACGGCCCAATCGCGTCGACGGTATCGCCTGCCCTGAGAGCCCACATGTAGCTCGACCCGGCGCCGGTCGGGCACTCCTGCCCAGGAGGCGGCGTGGCGAGGCGCACATTGAGGCGGATCGTCCCTTCGCCCGGATGGCTGGCAATCGAGTAGTTATTCCGTTTGGCGCCATCGGAATTTTTTGCAACAAGATCGAAAATGCCGTGCCGACGCCACACTTCCGCGTAAGGCTCCGGAACATCGAAGCCGCTGTAGGCGATTTCGCCGTAGGCAGGGATTGCAAACTGCAGGTAATCTCCGGGCACGTAAGAGAGCGGCCCGTCAACCGGCTCCAGCACGATCTCGCGTATGAAAGTCGAGACGTTATGGTTTCTGACGACACAGAGCGTGCGGCTCTTTTGCTGGCGTGCTCCAGCGCCACCGGGCTTCGTGACATTCAGGCAAATCTGCCCGCCGCGGACCTCGATGGGGTAAGTCGCGAGCCCACGACAAACAGGTACGCGCGCAGGCGAGCCATCGGCTAGGTTGTAACGGCCGTTGTGTTTCGGGCACTCGATGATGCCGCCTTTGACGAGGCCCTCGGAGAGGTGGGTATTGCCGTGGGTGCAAACGCCATCGGTCGCGAAAAGGCGCCCTTCTGCATCGCGGATAATGGCGAAGGTTTTCTGGCCGTGGTCGAAACGAAGCACATCGTCCTTGTCGAGACCGGCGTGGCCGCAAACTTCCACCCAGCCGTCAGCATCCGGCTTGCCGTCGCCGAAAAACAGGCTTTCCACAGAGCGCTCTTTGGGTCCAGGAAGGACCCGCTTGACATGGTAGGTTGGATCTTTTCTTTGGCGGATGATCGTTGGCAAAATTTCGCGCCATGCCGAGAGAATACTAGGATAAGGGGGCGGGCAGTCTCCCTTAATGAGCTCATGGAGCTTGTCAAGCGAATGGAACGGCACCAGCGGAAACATGTGATGCTCGACATGGTAGTTCATGTTCCAGTAAATAAACCGGCTGACAGGGTTCATGTAGACGGTTCGGCAGTTGAGCCGGTGGTCGAGAACGTTTTCCGACAGGCCAGCGTGCTGCGGCGTGTTGTGGACAATCATCAGCCAGGTACCAAAGAGATGCGGAAGGATGATAAGAAAAACCGGGAACCAGCTTTGCAGGGCAACCGACAACGCAATGGTCGCGGCATAAATGGCCAGAATACACTGGGCGTTCCGCGTGATTTTTGAAAACTCACTTTCTGGAATGAAGGTCCGCTCATCAGCTGAGATGATGCCGGCGGCGTGCCGTAACACCCCTGGAAAATAACCGCGGTAGACCCCAATGGCGAACAATCCAAGTAACATCTTGGCGAGGTCCGGAGGGCGCGGGTTTGAAATTTCCGGATCGCGCCCAACAATAATCGTGTCGCTGTGGTGGCGGGTGTGACTCCAGCGCCAGACCACCGATTCGCGCATGACCATAAATGACGCGATTTCATAAAGCAGATTGTTCGACCAATCCGTACGGAAAGCCGTGCCGTGCCCGGCTTCGTGCCAGCGCGAGTCGGATGCCGTGGCATATAGCACTGCGTACCCCATGTAGGGCAGGACCGCCAACCAGGTACCCCAGAATACGAAGGTTCCCCAACCCGTGAAACCTAACAGCGCAAACCATAGTAGAGTATCGCGAATTGCCGGACCATCGCGCCGCTCAAGAAGTTTCCGTAGCTCGGCGCGGGGAACAGGGCATTGGTACCAATCCGCCTCGGCAAGCCCCTTTTCAATCGCCTTCGTAGAATTCTCGCCGGTCAGACTGTAATCGAGATACTTGGGAGGGCGCGTTAGCGTGGTTACGCCACTGTCAATGCTCATGGTATTTTAGTTGCTCCGTCTAGTTGCAGTGAATAGCATCTTCCAAATCGCCGCACCACTAGAGTGCGTTCCGGTCAGCAGGCCCCTGCTGGCTGGGTTTACTAGCGACCAACCGCCCTTTTGTAACCAAATCGCTGAACATTTTCACAATGAAACCAAGAGAGTGTATCAAGCCGCTGAAAAAGTTGCACGCACAGCAGAAGGACTAAGAAGATCACAGTGGGATCTTAGAGCACAACACGCTTTTATGAAGTATACCCTAGCCACACCCATGTAGACTATCGATTTTCGCTGACCCAGCCAACAATTACTTTAGAGTCACGGCCTAAACATAACTGCTCAGTTACTCAATAATAGATACAGTTCGACCGGATTGTCGCAGACACCCTCCCGCACTGATAGTTCAGCATAAGCTATCCCAGAATACCGCATCCACCCAAGTGAACGAAACGCCCCAGCCGCCCTGCACCACCAGTAGATCCGGCACCCACCAGCGCATGCACTTCGTGACCACAAACAATGGTGCAACCGCCCACTCGCCGCAGATCGTAGGCGGGGAAGTCGACACCCAAACCGACAACTTCAGCCCTGAGCAGTCACGCGTGCTGGGGACGCAACTTGCATCAGGTATCTACCCACTGACCTGCCCGATACCAAGCCACGTCGAGCAGCGCATGCGCACATCGCCCACAGTGATCGGGCCCTGAGATCTCCGATCAGAAGTTTGTGTAGCCCCCATCTCGCCGGACCCACTGCGGATTCTCACGCAGAACCAGCGGATAATTCACCGTCGCTTGTTCTTAAAATTCCACGCCCAGCCCTGGTGCATCCAAAACGTTGAAATGGTCACCGTCTAGTTCTGGCTGCACGGGAAACAGATCGCGCGGGAACTCAGCGGCTGAAACGTTGTGCTCCTGCAAGGCAAAATTCGGGACTGCCGCGTCGAAGTGGAGGGTCGCCGCCGTGCAGATCGGCCCCAGGGATTGTGCGGCAACACATCGATGTAGTGCGCCTCATAGGTAGCGGCTATCTTCTTTGCCTCGGTCAGCCCGCCGGCCCTGCAGAGATCGGCTCGGGCGTAGTTTGTAAGGTCCTTCTCGACGTAAGGGGCGAAATCCCACTTGCTCGAGAACTCCTCACCAATAGCGAATGTAATTTAGGTCATTTGGCGCAGCCCTGGAGGCGGCCGGACTCTCACATCGAATCGGCTCTTTGAGGGACAATAAGTGGAGGTCATCCCCGCGTCGACAGAAGTAGGCCGCCTTCGCGGGCGATAGCATATGGTGGTAATCCAGCCCCAATCGCACTCCGTCGCCGACCGCAAGACGCACTTCCCGCAACCAGTGGAGCGTCAAATCGATCGACTCGAACGGCCCGTAGACCGCACCGTGATGCATCTGCCGGTCTTTACGAGGCATCTCCGGCACAAACCGCAGCGTCCGCCAGCCCTCCGCCACACGCATCCGGGCTGCCTCGACACACGACTCCTCGTTCAGTCGCTATCAATCGATGAAGCAGGTGACGAAGTTGCGCGACTTGCCGCGGAGCAGGAAATGCACCGGTACCCCGAGCAATTTGCCAAGGATATCCCAGAGCGCAATATCGATGGCCGAAGCCGCTGCGCCAACTATCCGGCCGCCCTCCATGAACTGACTGCGATACATCAACTGCCAGATGCGTTCAATTCGGCGGGGGACCAGTCCAATCAGAAACTCTCGAAAGTGCCGGATCGTCCTGATCTGCGCGAGCTCCCGGCTTGATTCCGTGGCCTCAACCACCCCAGAAATTCCCGCGTCGGTTTCGATTTTGACGATGGTGAAGTAACGTTCGCTAACGCTGACGGCGAACAGATTGATCGCAGTGATTTTCACATGCTTTCACCCCTCCTTGGGCCTCTTTGCCAGCATTAATGGGTATACCCACGGTTCCCACATCGCGCTCCGTCACTGTCACTAACATGAAATACTAAAAAACTTTGTGTCGGGTCCCCCTCGGAATTTATTTCCAGGTGTTGTCGTAAATGTCTCGTTCCAGTTGGCAGAATATTGCGGATTCGTTCCGGATTCATGAGCTACCGATCATGTTGCAAATCGTACCTGAGGTAATCACACCAGCTTTTCGTGCCACCACAGCCACCCAGAAACTTGACCCAAGCACCCCAAAGTGGCCCCGGCGATACTTTCATGGCGGCTGTACCTACGCACCTATCATATCCAGACAAACGCTGGTACTCAGCCGCATTTAATTAGTAATAACCGCACCGCAACGGTCCACTGGTTGCGAGCCGGCGGTCGATTGTGCACAACGCAGTGAATACGCTCGTAACGCATTGATCACCAAGCGCAGTAGCCACCATCAATGATCATATCATTCCCGGTCATGAAGTCCGAAACATCCGACGCTAGATAGACCAACGCACCGACTAGATCTGAGACTTCTGCCATACGTCCCATGGGAGTGCGTTCCATCCAGAAGGGGTACTTCGCGGCCCCGATGGGTTCATTGATGAACTGCTCCACGAGGGCTGTACGGGTATACCCCGGACTAATGCTGTTGACACGCACCCCCCGCCCAGCCCATTCAGTGGCTAGGCTGCGAGAAAGATGCAGCACACCCGCCTTCGACGCATTGTAGGCAGACTGATTCTGCGGTGTATTTGAAATGTGGGCAGACATCGACGCCGTGTTTATGATCTTGCCATAGCCAGCTGCAAGCATAACTCGCGCTTCTGCCTGAGCGCAGTAAAACACGCCATCGAGGTTGACCGCCATGATCTTCCGCCATTCTTCGGCTGCCATGGACTCCGAATCAAACCAGCCGGCGATACCGGCATTGTTAACACCGATGGTAAGGCTTCCCCAATGGTTCACCACACTATCCACCATCTTCTGCACCTGATCAGGTTGCGTAACGTCAGCAGTAAGGGCGATCGAATCGAAGCCCATACCTACAAGTTCGTGCGCGACCACCTCCGCGGCTTTCATATCTACATCTACCACCGCCACCATCGCCCCTGCTTCGCCCAGTGCATGAGCAAACCCCCTCCCGATGCCAGAGCCCCCACCGGTCACGAGAGAGACTCGCCCATCAAGTCGAAACCTATCGATTATCGTTTTTTGTGTTGCCATTGTCGACGCGGGAACAGTATACATGGTTTCGATATACGATTATAAGTGTACGAAACATTAACAAAGTCAGTATTGCGCTACCGCCTCGTGCATCACTAACCGAGCCACTACAGCTACTGGTAGGAGCCTATCGAAACAGACCGAAGACCGCTATATTCCAACAGCGAATTTAAGAGCGAAACAAGACCTGACTAGTTACCGATTTTACTAGTGGTACCCGTATCTATGCGCAACGCCGCCGCTCCGTAAAATTTATCCCCCTCTTTTTAGGAAATTAGCTAAAAACATTTTGATTTGTGAATAATACCGTTCCAATCCCCTATCCCGTGACACACCATCGGATTTCATAGTCTGCACTAACGATGACATCTAAGCTTATTCCGGTGCGCAATATATCATTTACGCAATTAATGCCATACCCCCTTCCATGCCAATTGTGAGCACCTGCGGCAACAAACACGGAAGTGATTCACGAAACTTCAATTAGTTTTCCCTTCTCAACAACCGGTGTGACCGACACGAACCTTTTACTCGCACGAATATGAAACTCGGCAACCACCCACGGATCCCCGACCCACCTCCGTTGTAGCAACCTACCAAAAGCATAATTCATTGGCACGCCAAGATAAAACCAATTAATAACAAGCCTTGCGCTTTAGCCGTCCCGTTGCATACCTTCGTAAGCATTACATAATAGCCACCGCCGGTATCCGTAGGGAAATCTATTCTGATTCCACAGCTCCCATCTGCGCGGCCGCCACTAATGTTTACCGACATAGGATCTTTCAGGACACTATTCTGCACCAGCATCAATACGGTCAGCCACAGAAACTCCAGGAAACAAGAAAGTATGAAATCCAACATAATCTCACTCATTCAGATTACTCTTGCAACCCGCCGCATAGAGTAGTATCCAAGCCTGGGCCAAATGAACAAAAGGATAATCCCAATCTCGCTCTTAATTCACCACACCCTTATCCCCTTGCTTGGCGACTACCACTTTATGCTGCACGGTGGAAACATTGCATAATTTTTTTTGAGACAACAGTTACTCGGCGCCCGATATGCCAAATACAACGCTCATCTGGGGATGACATCCTACAGTTCGCATTTTAGGCCGCAGGGTACAAACAACCTCAAATGACCACAATGGATATTGCGCAGAAATTAGCGCGCATTTATGGTTGTGCTGCCCACAACCACTCCACCATTTATCCTTCAGCTGTTGTGCAAGGACTACTAGGGGCAGGTCATTGCAGCACATTTGTCGCGCTCAGCATGAACGAAGACTCTGGGACCGTTCCCAGTACACTTATAGGCGATAATAAGATATGGAAGAGTCATGGACCACACCTGACCCCAATTGTTAACTAAATACGCTTAATATTCTAGATCAAAACTTTTTGCACTTCAATACAACATTACCAACCAAATACCCAACTCTAGTTTTCATAAAGATATGAAAATGTTAGCGTCTGGCAAACAGCCGATCATCGCTCTGTGCAATCCGATTTCTGCTTAACGGTCGATCGAGCTCCTGTTCATCACGCTTACAGGTGATTTCTTTCATACAAGTTTATACGTCTTAATGAGGATCAACAATGAAAAATAGTCTTGCTGGAAAAGTCGTTATCATAACGGGCGCGAGCTCAGGCATTGGTGCGGCGACCGCACGCTTGCTGGCACAACATGGCTGCCGCTTGACGCTGGCATCCCGTTCGCTAGATAAAATGCAGAACTTAGCTTCCGGCCTGAATGCTGAAACACTGATTGTTGCATCCGACATGAGCATTCCAGACGATATACAGAAGATGGTCAATAAGACTATTGAGCGATTTGGTCGGGTTGATGTAATGTTCGCCAACGCCGGCATCTATGTCCCCGGTCAGGTAGAGGAAGGCAATCCTGATGAATGGTCCAAGTTGCTAACTGTGAATGTGGACGCGGTCTTTCGTTGTGTCCATGCCATCATGCCCTTTATGAAGGCGCAAAAGTCCGGCGATATCCTAGTGACCAGCTCAATTTCAGGCTTTATTGATATTCATTGGGAACCGATTTATAGCGCATCTAAACATGCAATTCAAACTTTTGTCCATACACTCCGCCGGCAAGTCGCGGAGGATGGTATCCGCGTTGGGTCTATCGCGCCGGGCGCAGTCGCCAACGAGTTATGGGGGTTTACCGATGTTGCTGAAATTGAGCGGATATCTATCGGACAGCATAAATATTTGCAATCAGAAGACGTTGCAGAGGCGGTGGCTTTTATGCTCACAAGGCCGCCGCATATTACTATACGGGACTTGGTAATGCTCCCGCAAAACCAAGACCTTTAACGAGATCCAAAGCTAGAAAAACATCACCCAATAGCGCACATCCAATAGTTTGTGATGTGAGGTACGCAGACCAAGTCTAACATAGCGACTCAAGACCCGGTAACCCACAACCTTCTGAACCACACGGGTCAGCCCTACGCAGCCAGAGCCATTTCAGCAGCGCATGGGCACCAGCCAGAACGCCGCTCTGGCCGTCGGCGTTAACACACCCCCACCCATCTCACCCCACAGGTACCGCCTGCGCTTGTCAACATTCTGCAAGCGCCCCTACCTGGCATCAAAGCACACACCACATATTCTCTATTCCAGTTCTCAACAAGCTTTCTGCCTTACTAAACTGGCACTAGAAAACTTAATTACTCCAAAAAACAGTCTCCTTCACACTTCCCCCGTTAATAGCACAACAATAGCGGCTATTGGTCACTGGACACTCGCCCGGCTGCCGCGAATTGTGCCTAATCACTCGATGCTGTCGTTCACCAAAAGCCCACCTCAAACAGCACCCACACTATCGCGCCCCAAGCCTGTGCGGTAACCCTGACCGTTGGCTTTGGCTAACCATTCAGCTTTGGCAATGCTTTCGCCTCCTTACGTAACAAAAACACCGGGCAGTCCCAGTCCGCCACAATCCAGTTAGGTACGACCACAATCTAACTGACCTGCAAGTCAGTCGCAGCTCCGCACAGGCACTAAGCCTGCTAGCAGTTCACGTTGTAGGCAGTGGCCCGGAGGCAATCATGAAACACTCACCTACTGCCATCCCTTGAACAGATCATGGCCGTGTGCGGTGGTGACGAAACCACAAACCTTCCCAGTCACCGTAAGCGTGTTACCCGCCGCGTGACTAATCGCGTTCGGAGATAATCGCTCTTCTTATCAAATCAAAGACCAGAGACTACGCCTCCGGCCTTTCGATTCCGGACCCGATAGCTTCACCTTCATCCTTCGCAGAGTGACACCCGGCACCCGATAACGACGCGCTGGGAATAACCGCCAGTAATCCGCCCCGTGAGCCCAGACTGACGTGACGGATGCCAAGGTTGCGCGCAGTATCGCGTAGCCCCTAGTGTTGTACTAGCCCGATTCCAATGTCCCGACGCCCATCACCCCGCAAAAAAGTTCGTCAGCAATGATCTTGTCACCAACGATTACCACTGATAGCGATCTCTTGGAAGCGATCAACAAGAATTTGAAGCCCGCCCCCCAATAAACTAAAGCCAAGGATGACGCCATTCCATAACGGTCCTTTGTGCTAACGGCTGATCACTTCCACGCCGAGACCGCCATCCAGTTCTGTGCGCTCAACATAAATCACAGTAAGGGCATGACACACACCAAATTCGAGGTGAACAACTGCCCCGCCCGTAGACTGCGGCGTACCAACTTCGCCGACGATGAGCCTGGGAGACACAAATGACTACTGGCTTGATGTGGACACCCGGCCCGTATAAGCAACCAAAAGTATTCAGACAGGTGTCGTTGAGTTGTTATTAAGCCAAAAGGTTCCGCTTTGAACAGGTCGAGGACTAGAGACTATAAATAGAGAAAGGAGATAGAAGAAGTGAGATCAGATTTTAGAGTTAAGAGACCGATCTTACCCAACTGCTTCCCAAACACCCAACTCCGTTAGCGTAAATTACGAAATCTAACACCAAAATCTTGCGTGAAACTCGCAGGCCCGTTCGCTCCTTGAGCAGTGTCGTTTAGTAGGCCCAAGTTCAGGAAGATTAGTTACCCGTTGACGACGGACGCCTAACGTTTGGAGCCCCTAAAACCTAACAGCGACACAATCAGCACAACCCCATACACGAAAGCAGTATAAACATCGACAAATCCCATCGCGATAATGCCAGTTTCGATGAAGGCAACAGTGACAGAACCAATCAGTGCCCCCGCAACCGTACCCATACCGCCAACCAACGGATTGCCGCCAACGAAGACCGCCGTCAGCACGGAAAGTAGATACGAACTGCCCGTGTCCGGCCAAAAGGTGCGCATAATAGCCACGAACAGCACCCCAGCAACACTAGCGGCCACACCGGTATAAATATAAGAAAACGCCCGGACCCGATTGACCGGAATGCCCATCTCTCTCGCGCTCTCTTCGTTGTCACCCACAATACGGGTGTGCTTGCCGATCTTGTGCTTACTAAACAGTACCCACGTAATGGAGAAAAACAGCAACGCCCAAAGCATTTGGTTTGGAAAGGTACCAAACGTAGTACCGCAGCACACTCTATAGAAGGCAAGGTCAGCCATCCACGGGATCGGTATGCCCTTGGTCTCAGAAACAATATTGATCACACCACGAACGAAAAAGTTAACGCCCAGCGTGGCGATAAACGACGTCAGCTGGTAGCGCAGCACCAATACGCTGTTTAGCAAACCGACCATTGCCCCACACATCATCGCAACCAGAAGCCCCACCCACGGCCCACCTTCTGGCGATATGAACCAAGGCACCAAGTTCGGGTTCCCTGCCCGGTTTGTGATCGCCGCAAAGGCAAAAGCACCCAACCCGATCGAAGAGACGTATGACAAGTCAATGGAGCCGTTAGTAACCGTGAATACCACCGCCACCACCAAGAAGATAGTGATAGGCAGCGTAGTAAATATCGCAGTGTAAGCAACTGGGCGGAGGAATACGCCCTTGCTGGTGAACAATAAGATTGTCCAGAAAAAAATTAACATTATCAATGCGCCGACAGAGTTACGGTTACGACGTAGAAAACCACGCCATCCATCAGTCAGCGGATGCACCGGCAGCCCTGAGATCTCGGCAGGTCCCATCTCGCTCGTTAGGGCTTCAGTTTGCAATTTTTCCACGATTATTTCTCATCCCTGCTATTAACTGTCGCCTGACCGGTCTTGGCAACAAGCTCCATCGTGCGGATCAATGCTTCGGCATTCTGCATCTCAGACTTATGCGCCTGCAACGTGACAGCACCACGATCGAGAATGATGAACCGGTCACACAAGTCCCATGCATGATAAATATTATGCGAAATAAACAGAATCGCGCTGCCCCGGTCGCGCGCTTGGCGAGAGAAGCCAAACACTTTGTAGGTTTCATGCAAAGAGAGCGCCGTAGTTGGCTCGTCAAGAAGTATCAGCTCGGCATTGAAGTACAGGGCCCGGGCGATCGCAATCCCTTGTTGTTCACCGCCAGAAAGCGTCATAACTTGCGACATCGGCGATAGAAGCGCAGACGTGAAGCCAATCGACCGCATCATCTCCTGAGCCAGCCCATATTGTTTTTTGTCGTTGATAAAACCCAGCCGGTTGGTGATCTCGCGTCCCATAAACATGTTGTCGACGATCGTCTGCTGCTGCGCAAGGGCACGATCCTGAAACACAGTTTCGATACCAGTCTCGCGCGCCTTGGCCACACTCCAACCGGTGACCTTCTTGCCCCGCATCCAGATTTCACCGGTGTCGGGCCGATGCACCCCGGCGATAACCTTAATTAGTGTGGACTTACCCGCCCCATTGTCACCCAGTAGACCCACAATCTCGCCCTTTCCAATCTCAAAACTTACATTCTTAATAGCGTGAATGTTACCAAACGATTTGGTCACGTCCCGCAAAGCAAAAAGCCGACCTTCACTCATAGTGCCTGTCCAAGCAGCCGGTGCGGCAACCACTTCCGAAAGATCGCCGCACCAGCGTAGCTGTTCAGATCATTTGGCAACTAGTGACCGACAATCGAATTTTTCCAGCACACAACGCTCTAGCGTAGAGCGTCAGCGGCCAGCTGATTGAGCTGTTTGACCTGAGTAGGATCAACAAAGCCCGAACCAGTGTCGACATACAGCGGGGCCAAACCATACTTCCAGGTCTGGCACAGACTCAGCACCGGCAGGTACCCCTGCAAGTAAGGCTGCTGGTCGCTGGTAAGGTTGATCCACCCTTGTTCCATGCCAGTCAGGATGTCTGGGGTGATGTCGAAGCCGATCGCCATGATGTCGCCAGCCTTCTTGTTTACGGTTTCCATAAACAACCCATGCTGGCCGATCACGGTGCTGGCGTAGGTGATGAGCTTGATGTTCGGATTCGCGAGGACTGCAGCGGTCACCATCGGCTGAGTCTTCGCAGAATCGCCGTGGGCGGAAGTGTCGTCAAGGACAGTCACCTTATAGCCGGCATCCTCAAACGCTTTCGCCGTTCCTAGCTCGCGTACGTTGCGACCCTCCATTTGCATTGGCACTAGCACAAGTATTTCATCCTTGCTCTTGTCTAATTTGCCACCAAAGCGCGCTAATGCCTCGCGACCAAGCGCCTCACCCTGAGACGCAAGTTGTGCACCAACATATCCGCCACCGAACTCGGCGCGCACCTTGGGAACATCCACATTCTGGAACATCATCGGGATACCAGCTTCCTTGGCCGCCTTGGCCAGCGGCGCGATCGCCGCATCACCCGCATGTCCCATCATCGCAATGCCATCCGGCTTGGCAGCAACAGCATCGCGCAGTTGCGCGAGCATCTTTTCGTTGTTCCAGTCCGAATAAATGTACTCCACCTTCGCACCGAGGTCGGCCGCGGCCGCGTGGGCACCTGTATCGACTACCTTAGCAAAAGGCGTACCAGCATTGCCGCCGACGAAATACCGAATCGTCATTCCTGTGCACCATTTGCCACTGGCATCCGCGGCAGCGGGCGCTACGGCAGCAGCCGGTGCAGCCGCTGGGGCCGGCGCAGCACAGCCCGCTAACATAACGAAACTCACGAAAACATACAACAATTTTTTCAAACTCATGCGGTTACTCCTTATTTAACCTATAAAACAACATGTCAAACACAGATCGACTAACAGACTGGTTCGCTTTGTACACCTAACCTCCTGCGGGTATCGTAGCAGATCGAATTCTTGCTGTCAAGCCAAGCTACATATCGAATTTCTTCAAATAATTAAGTTGGGAACGAAACTACATAGGACAAAATTTCCCGGCGGTAACCAGCCCTGCAATTTACTGAGCCCCAGTGCCGTTAATTATAATACTGGCGATATACCGACACCATACTGCACTGCGCTAAAAGCGTTGATCGGAATCGAGCAAAGGCTCAACATAGTCGCCCTCGGTGCTGCACGTCAAGCCGCGGCGACTCTCACCTGCAAGTGGCCAACTTGGTCAGCCTCATCTCGTGTGGCAGCACAACCCATCGCAACGACCAATCAAAGTGCGGCAACTCTCCAACGCTTTGCTCAAACTAGACTGCAAACTTTCGGCGTTTAAAAATCAGCCGATTTCGCTGGTTTTAACGACCCGCCCTTCGCGCACCGACTTTCAGGCGGCAAGTCCAGCGACCAGCGATGCTCGACCATCAGCCCACGTCGTGACCGGCTGAAGCTTGCCCGTGGCAACGCCCAAAAATTGGTCCCCTTCGGCAATATAACAAGGTATGAACGATGCTGGCTGGACTACCAAGATGGATTATAGATTGTCATTCTGAGCGAGGGCTTTTTCGAGTGAAGAATCCAATTACCAACTGAACGTCGGATTCTTCGGAGCAAACAGCCACTCCTCAGAATGACAAAGCGATCCTGTTACTGGCATCGTTGTTTTTTCGGAATAGCCCAAGTGTCGGTGAAGATGTCAGGGAGATTTACTCGCGGTTGCCACTAAATAACACTTTTTGCAGGTAATAAAGGATTATTCCGTGTGGAGCATGAGTATGGGCGGAGATTGCAGAAGCTCCCCTCTCCATGCGATAGAGAGGGGGTGAGGCGAAGTTGTTACCCCGTATAAATGGCCGGCCGCTCTGGAATCTTGACAGTCACAGGTTGCCCGCGCAGGGCCGATTCCACGCAGGCGTCAACGACGATCATGGCTACGTAGCCATCCCAAGCACTGGGGCCGGAGGGCGTACCGCTTTGCAGGGAGCAGATCCATGATTTGGCTTCCAGAATGTAGGCGGTTTCGAAGCGTTGCAGCCAATCTTCTTCCACCCATTGAGCACGCGAATTGGCACGGCTGACCAAAGCACTTTGCAGCGAATTGGTCTGGACAGTGCCAGTTTCGCCCGTCATCTGGACATCAACCTCATAGCCATAGCCCGAATCTGCATTGCACTCAATCTGGCCGATGCCGCCATTGCGATAGTGCAATTGCACCAGTACCAAGCGGGCGGTCTCTGGCTGGTTGGGGTTGCCCGGCACATAACTGGCATAGACCTTGGCGATCTCGTCGCCCATCATCCAGCGTGCCGAATGAATGTCGTGAACCACCGAGTTGGTGATTACATCTTCCAAGCTGTGGGGTTCGGACGAAGGAGGGTTGATATGGACGCCACGAAAGCCAATTGCTTTGCCCAGCGCACCGCTATCCATCATCTGCTTAACCTTGACATGGGCGGGATCGTACTCGCGCATAAAGCCAAGTTGAACCAATCGTCGCCCGCCGGCCACTTCGGCTTCGACCACCTGATATGCTTCGGCGGCGGTGATGGCCAACGGCTTTTCGCAAAAAACCGGCTTGCCGGCAGCAATACAGGCATGGGTTAGCTGGGCATGAAAACGATCCGGGGCGGCAACTAAGACTGCCTCAACCGCTGGATGGTTGATCAATTCATAGCCATCGGCAAAGGTATAGGTTGCGCCACAGGCTTGAGCAACGGTTTGGCGCCGGGCTTCGTCTACATCCATTACCGCCACAACCTGGGCGGCAGCGACCTCGTGGGTTAAGTTATGCACATGGCGACCACCCATGCCGCCTGTGCCGATGACACCAACTTGGATAGTTTTATGACTCATTCGTACTGCACTCCTGCTACGGCTGGCCATTCTGAAATAGGCGGCGGGATCGGCTGCGCACCACCACCGGCCACCGACTGGTCAAAATCGACAATGCTACCGGTCATCATGCCCGATTCTTCGGAGGCCAAAAAGGCAATGGCGCGGGCGACTTCGTCGGTTTTTAACAAGCGGCCAAAGGGTTGGCTGGCTTCCGCCTTTTCCAGCCAATCTGCACCGTTGGAATGGTAACGCCGTTGGATCACATCTTCACTGGGTGTATCCATCCAGCCCAAACTCAGGACATTGACCCGAATTCGACTGCGCAGAACGGCATAGGCGACGTTCTTGGTTAAGATGTTCAATGCGCCCTTGGAGGCGGCGTAGGCGGTCAGAAAAGGCACGCTGCCATAGCTGGCAACACTGGAAATATTAACAATCGAACCGCCATCACCAGTGCGCTCCATCAGCTTAATGGCATCCTGCATAAGAAAGAAGGGTGCGCGCACATTGATATTCATCATTTTGTCGTAGAGATCGGGGGAGGTATCCCAAATTGAACCCCGTTCGGTGTGGGCGGCACAATTGACCAGAATGTGCAGCTTGCCAAAGTGCTGGTCAGCCGCGGCAATCATGCGCCGACAGTCATCCACATCGTCCAGTTCTGCCGCCACAAAATGAGCATGACAACCTTCCCCGGTTAGGCTGGCAGCTACTGACTTACCCCGTTCCTGGTTGCGCCCGGTGATGATCAGGCCACTAATGTTCCGCTCCTGAAAGAGCCGCGCCGTCGCTTCGCCCAATCCTTGCGTGCTGCCGGTGATGACAGCAATTTTGCCTTGTAATGAACTAAGATTTGCCATTCAAACGCTCCATACGATTCCTTCTGAAAAACCTTGCTCTTTGGGAAGAAATAGGACTTACATGGTAACTGTTCACCCCTCCCTAGCCCTCCCCAACCTGGGGAGGGAACCGTCACATTGCAGATGACAATCCAGTTCCTCCCCCAACCTGGGGGAGGTTAGGTGGGGGTAACAGCCTGAATAGTTACCTTACACGTATATAGGGTACGAGCATGTGGTGGAATCTTCATTTATGCCGGCACTTGTACCTGAATATTATAGGCTGGATCGCTGCCTTGTTTGATCACCGCGGGGATAATCTCGCTATAGGCGCCGATCAAACCCATGCGCGGCGCGGGCATCTGATCCTTTACGGCTTCGTGCAGTTGTTTTAGGTTGTGGCACGGCACCAGCGGGAAAATGTGATGCTCTATGTGATATTCCATGCGACAGTAGAGAAAGCTCAGCACGGGGTTCAAGATTACGGTGCGTGTACTCAGCCGGTGATCTTTTTCATTCTCAGCCAGACCAGAATGTTGGGTCAACCCGCAGAGTGTGAGGAAAGTGCCGCCGTAGAAATTGGGCAGAATGATGTAGAGCATCGGCAGCCAACTGCGGGTGATCACAGAAAGCAGAATAACCACCAGCCAGATCGACACATGTACACGCGCCCAGAAGATAGCTTTGGGTCGCTCTTCGGCTGGCACACTTTGCTCCAGCACCGGTGTCACAATGCCCAGGGCGTGCATAATGGTTTCTTTATGGACATAGTGGAACGATTTGTGGATGGTCAACAGACCGCCAAAGGGGATAAATTTCAAGAAAAAGGCGACCACATCCGCCGGGCGGGTGACCTGAATCTCAAAATCGTAGGGGTTTTTGGTATGCAAGGTATAGGAATGGTGAACGAAGTGCGTCCATTTCCAGCGGATCGGCTCGAAGGCAGTCATAAACGAGCTAATGTGCCAGAAAATTAGGTTGAGACGGGGTGAGGCAAAGAAGGTGCCGTGGTTGGTCTCATGCTGGATGGAATTGCTAAAGGCAAAGATGTTGCCGTAGATAAAGAAAAAGAGCACCGCCCACCAAGTGCCCCACGTAAGATAAGCTAAAACCCCGCTGAACAACAGTGCCGCAAAGTAGATGACGACATGACGAACACCGTCGGCATCGGAGCGTTTGGAGAGTTCCTTTAGCACCTTGCGTTCAACCGTAGGTTTATACCATGAATCTAAATTCACTTGCATTGTGTTGCTCCTTTTTATTCACTGGCCTTACACCTGACAGGTTTCCGAAAACCTGTCAGGTGTAAGGGGTTCGTCGTTAATTCAACAGCACAAAGACTTTATCGCCACGTCTTTCGGCTCGATAGCTGCGTAAATCTACCGTAGCCGGTGGCGTTTCTGCCTTGCCTGTCTTCACATCAAACGAAGCATTGTGCCGCGGGCATTCAATACAGCCGTTGAAGACAAAACCATCGGCCAGTTTTACCTGTTCGTGGGTACATAGCCCATCGCTTGCGTAGAAATTATCACCCAACAGCCGATAAATTGCATAGTACTTGCCGTTATATTCAAAACCCATGACATCTTCCTCGTCAATGTCATCCGCCGCACAGACCTGATACCACTCGCCATTGTTCATAATCGTGATTCCTCTACTTATTACCAACATCCTGCTCCATTCGGGCCGTTGTTTAAATAAAGCTGATCCGGTAAATTGGCGTTAACCACATACAGATCTGAACTGGCATCATTGTTAAAATCAGCTGTTGCAATGGCGACACTGTTGCTGGCTGCGCCAATGCCGCTGAGGTCGGTTGCCTTTTGAAAGTACCCTGGGCCGTCGTTGAGATAGAGCATGGTCAGTTCTCCGCCCTTGTTGGCAGCAGCCAAATCTTAGCTGCCACGGAGATTCAAGCCCTCCTGCACCCGCAGATGGTAAGCGCTGTCCCTGCAGTGGTCAAGTTCCACCCTGCACTACTTTCACTCCAGCAATGGCTGAATGGCAATCAATCACTCTTGTTCGTTATTCCGAGAAATAGGAGCCGCGTAACATACGCAGATTGCACATTGTTCTTAATCCAGCACCGGCAGTCGTAAACATTCAGTGCACTCCGCAAGCGGCTGCACCACGCCAACCTATGCTCCAACCAAAAGTCTGATCAAACTCCGATAACGCAACAGCCGCTCGCGCCCGGCGCTATCCTGCGCTGCCACCCGCTCGGCCGCATGCACAGAAAATCCACCCCTGCATTACCCCAACCGTCTCGCTGCTAAGCAACCCGCGCCGCTCAAACAGCCTCAGCACCCGCTGCCGCACTGCCGCCTGCACCCGCTCCACACATGCTTCATCCACCCGCGCCCTGCGAAACACCAGCTCCTGCGGCCCCTGCGCCACCACCCCGATCAGTATGCACAAATGCAAATGCACGTGTGCGTTCAGCGTCTGGCCAAAGCGGTGCACAAACAACACCCCCCGCTGCGGCCTGCCGCCGCCGTGCTTGTGCTCGCTCCCGCTGTCGCGCGCTGCACTTCGCGCATCGCGATCCCCGCCACCCGCTTCAAGCAGTCCGCATAATGGTCCAAAAAGTAGCGCAGGCGCTTTGGAAATACCACCACCCACTGCCGCACTGCCACTGCGGGAGCCTGACGTGCAGCGTATTCTCCCAAATCTCGTGAAACTCCTCGGATGGGTGCTGATTTTAGGGGCAGCGGCATTTTATTTTTTGAAATAGGCCCGTCAGCGCGCCCCATGCCCGAGCCATAGCGCAAACCCGCCTGCGCCGATCAGCAAGGGCACGATGAGATAGCCGAGAAAAAGTCCGAAATTGTCTGCAAGGGCTCCCAGAACCAGTGGCGTGCAAATAATGGCAGACCCCGTCGCCATCGATATGCGCGCTGCGGCCCGGTCTTGATTGTCGGGCGCGGCCGCAAGCGCCAAGGTCATCACGGTCGCATAAAGATTTGCAATGCCGAGCCCCGTCACCCAGAGCCCGACAAGAGTTAGCCACGCCGGCGGCGAAAGCCAGAAGATGAAAAATCCGGCCAATGTCAGACACAGCGACATCAAGGCAAGGCGGAATTCCCCGATGCGACGGATCAGAACGGTTCCGGCAAGCCGGCCCGACAACATGCCGATGGCAAAACTGATCGACGCCAGAATGGCGCTGTCCCGCTCGAACCCGCTGACTTTTTCCAGAAAACTCGCGCTCCAGACGCCAAAGCAGAACTCGATCCCGACAGACAGGCCCAGCAGCGTCCAATACGCCCAATAGGCCTTGCCGAGCGGGGCCGACAATTGTCGCGCGGTCGATTGACTGGTGCGCAACGTGACGCCGCGAAAGGCGATCGCCGAACCCAGAACAATCAGCCAGGTAACCAGACCGATGCCGCGCCAACCGACGGTCGAGGCCGCCACCCAAACCAGAAGCGGAGCAGCAAGCGCACCGAGATAGCTGAACAGGTTCGACTCGGCAATGGCCTGACTGCGCCGTTCACCATAAATATCCGAGTGGATAAGCGGCACATAGACCACAATCATCGAGCCTATCAGCCCCATGAACCCCGCCGCGAGAATGCTTACAATCGCAACGGGCGCAAGCACGATGAACGAAAAGCCCACTGCCAGACCCAGCGCCGATAGACTGATAGCGGCCTTGCGCCCTAATTTCCGCTCGACAGGGCCACATATAAACCCCGCCGCCATCATGCCGATTGCAAAGACACTGGTGTGCAAAGCACCCTCGGCATAGCTCAACCCCATCTCGGCGCGCAAAAACGGCATAATCGGGCCAATCAGCGTCACCTGCAGCGTCAGCAGCGCAAGCATGACATAAGACCCCCATGTCACGCGATCACGTCGGAACGGGACTTGAGGCTTTGTCATGGTGACGTCATCCGGGAGGGCCTCCCCTCTTCTAGGCGAAAGACAGAAAGGGTCAAGGGCGGAGCAGACTCAATGATTACCGCGATGTGGACGAATCGGATAAGTAGCCGCAGTAATATTGACTCAAATAGCCCAATCTGATTCTTATTTTGAAAAGTGTGAACAAATCTAGCACGATCCCTTGCCCATTGATCTCATCGAAACGCTTGCCACGCGCCAAAACAGTTACATCATGCCCGGATGCTTTCAGACGCGCAGCATACAAACTCCCCAACACACCAGCCCCATACACAAGTATTTTTATCTCATCTTCTTTTCCTTGCTTAAACCTTATTTCGTTTGATTTAATTACCAGGGGCTACCCTTCAGGATTGGTCCACTTCCGGGACGGATAGGAAATTCAAGCCCTCCTGCACCCGCAGATGGTAAGCGCTGTCCCCGCAGTGGTCAAGTTCCACCCTGCACTACTTCCACTCCAGCAATGGCTGAATGGCAATCAATCACTCTTGCCTCCTTGACTTCGACGCGGATAGCGCTACAGCCAAGTTCCTGTGCGCAAAGTAACGGCCGGCATGAAGCTCAGCGCCGACGACTTCCACTGCACATCATTGATGCTCTGAGCGGCTAAAACTGCCCCGGGCCGGTCAACCCGTCTTCCCAGAACCACGTAAGTTCCTACCGTAGGACACGGCTGTCCACCCAACAGCCTCCGCGCGACGACTCGACCGCCGCCGCGATGAACTTCAGGGTATGCGCGCCATCGACAACACCCGGGAAGTCGAGGGCCAGCCGATTCGGCGTCTTGCCCAGCTTCCGCGACACAATCGCCTCGGCCGCATCCGCATAGAGCACCGCGAAAGCCTCCTGGTAACCCTCCGGATGACCGATCACGATGCGCTCGGCGCGGCGCGCCTCGGGCTTCAGACCCGCCCCGCCGCGCTCGTAGACCAGCATCGGCGCCTCGGGGCGCGAATGGAATAGCTGGTTCGGTGTCTCCTGCACCCAAGAGAGCCCGCCCTTCTCGCCAAAAACGCGGATGTGTAAGCCGTGCACCGCACCGGCACCGGCCTGCGTCACCCACATTACGCCGGGGGCGTTGTTGGACAGGCGGAACAGGACGCCACCATGGTCGTGGGCGAGCGGCGCGCGGCCCGGCACGGTAGTCGTCACGTCTGCGACCAGCCGGTCCACGTCGAGTCCAGTCACGTATCGAACAAGATGGTGGGCGTGACTGCCGATATCGCCGAGTACCAGCGACATGCCCGCCTTCTCCGGAACAAAGTGCCAGTTCTGGGCCGCTCCCTCACTCTCCTCGGGGCGGAGTGCATAGTTGTAGCCCTGCACATATTGCACCTCGACCATCCGCACTGCGCCAATATCGCCGTCGCGCACCATCGCCATCGCCTGCCGGACGAGGGGATAGCCGGTATAGTTGAAGGTCTGGCAGAATACAATACCGGACGCTTCGACCCGCTTCACGAGGTCGAGCGCATCCTCAAGCCGCGTCGCGAGCGGCTTGTCGCAGATGATGTCGATGCCTGCCATAATCGCCGCCACGGAGTACCGGTAGTGGCTGTCGTTGGGCGACATGATCGCCACCACCTCGATGCCGTCCTCGCGCCCCTGCTCGCCCGCGAACATTTCCTCGACCGATCCGTAGGCCCTGTCGGGCGCGATCCCGATTGCCGCCCCTTCCTTTCGGGAGCGCTCGGGATCGGAGGACAGAACCGATGCGACGACTTCGTAGTTGTCGTCCATCCGGGCAGCCGAGCGGTGCACCGGGCCAATAAATGACTTGGCACCGCCCCCGACCACCCCGAGCCGCAGCCGCCGTCCAAGCGTGGCAATGGTATTGAACATGCCGTCTTCTCCCATTTTCCCATGCCGGATTTCTCCGACGCTTGGCGCTCCGTCACGTTTCGGAGCTACCGATACAGCCCTTCTCTATTCCCAAGATGACGATCGCATCGACCACACGTTGTATCTCAAAGGCATCACGCCACCTGGTAATAAACCTCCAGCCCCCTCGAAGCGAGCAGAACGACGCCATCACATCGTTCGTCTTAACACCACAAATCGCGCTGCCCCCACCGCCGAGCAGGGGTCCTAGTCGATCGCTCGCGACGATGGTAATGCAACCCCCACACCAACGAAGGCGTAGAGCCTAATTTCGTTGAACCCCTCGTGGTCTACAGAAAACATCCGCTTACCACCATTTCGCCGCATAGGAAATGCAAGCCCCCCATCACCCGTAAATTGTAACCGCTGACCCTACAGTGCTCAAGTTTATTTCGCTAACCCCCACTCCACCAATTGGTATGGGGCTATGAACGACTTTTGCGTGATATTCAGAGGGACGTTAGCTGCGTGACCATAGCAAATTGCACAACGCCTACAATACGGCATTGGCAGCCCCGAACATTCAGTGCGCTCAGCGAGTGGCTGAACCACACCCACCCACGGTCCACCGCATGTGCTATTTCTGCAGCGTAGGGTTACCAACCCTCACTCCGCTCTAGCGGCAAAGCCGTCGTTCAACGCCCAGCGCGCAAGCATTGTTGCAATTGCAGTGCTCTCCGCCCCAACGCTTGCAACCAGCGGAAGCCGGCCACGCAGCAGCTTGAGCACGGTCTGCCACTGGCCGCGGCGCTCTTCGGCGCTAAATCGCAAAACCTCTGAGACCATCGCCAGCACCACTCCATCCACCCCGCATTCAATGAGCCACTCTATTTCCCGCTCAAACACTTGTTCGTCTATCTGATCGTTTTCCGTCAGGGGTGTTTGCAACACCGTAAATACGCCGGCAAGTTTCATGCTTCACCCACCAGCGCAGTGGTCAGTGCGCTCCGGGCTTCGCGCAGCCCGTCAATTACATTGAGGTGTTGGCGGTCCGGTTCCTGCACACTTGCCGTGTGCGCGCCAAGGCCAGTCCATGCGTTGGCCAGCAGCGCATTCTGCCGGATGAACTCCGAACGCTCGGCAGCACCCACCCAGCACGTGAGGCGCGTCCCGGGCAGCGGCACCAGCAGCGCCGGGCTCTCGCGCTGCGCCTCTGCTTCGTCAAGCTTGAGGGTTGTGTTCATGGCTGTGCGCAGCAGCGGACGCAGATCGTGCACGCCGGAAATGGAGAGCGTATGCCGGATGCGCGCGCGCAATGCTGCCGGCAGCGGCGAGGTGCTGGTGACCATGCGCGTTACCAAGTGGCCGCCCGCAGAGTGGCCGGTGAGGCACAGCGGCCCCGTCACCATTTCCGCAGCGCTGGTAATTGCCGCGCCCACTTCGCGCGTGATCTCCATAATGCTTACATCCGGGCAAAGGTTATAGGACGGGACAGCCACCGCCCAGCCACGCACCAGTGGCCCCGCCGCCAGCATCGAAAAATAAGACTTGTCCAACTTCATCCAATAGCCGCCGTGCACAAACACCACCAGCCCAATGGCTGTACTCGCCGGCAACGCAGGTGCGCGTTTCCGTGGAAGCGGGTGAGGTTTCTGGGGGTCGCGCCCGGCTGCTGGAATTTCAGATTGGGACTTGATAATGAGCAGCGCTGCTGGTGTGCCGGGGACACGCGCAGACAGTAATTGCAGAATGAAGCGCGCCGCGGTATATCAACGCCGGCGGCCGGAACGGAGTGCGGCGTATCAAGTGGTGCGTCAGAATTTGGAGACGTGGCT